>Ga0210394_10002236_pt1 | contig 27207 bp, 17 predicted proteins | sample IncBWC12MmetaG_FD_160121 | JGI IMG/M metagenome (GOLD analysis project Ga0210394, IMG submission 160121) | Forest soil microbial communities from Barre Woods Harvard Forest LTER site, Petersham, Massachusetts, United States - Inc-BW-C-12-M | ecosystem: Environmental > Terrestrial > Soil >...
CGCCGAGGTTACGATCGCGGTCGCTAACGGCGACTTGTCCAAGAAGATCACCGTCGACGTGCGCGGCGAAATCCTGCAGCTGAAGGAAGCCATCAACACCATGGTGGACCAGCTTCGCTCGTTCGCCTCCGAAGTGACGCGCGTCGCGCGCGAAGTCGGCACCGACGGCAAGCTCGGCGGCCAGGCGATCGTCCCCGGCGTTGCCGGAACCTGGAAAGATCTCACCGACTCCGTGAATGCAATGTGCGGCAACCTCACCGCGCAAGTCCGCAACATTGCCAACGTCACCACGGCGGTTGCGCGCGGCGACCTGTCGCGCAAGATCACGGTGGACGTCCGCGGTGAAATTCTGGAGCTGAAAGACACCATCAACACGATGGTCGACCAGCTGAACTCGTTTGCCTCCGAAGTGACGCGCGTGGCGCGCGAGGTCGGCACCGAGGGCAAACTCGGCGGACAGGCGCAAGTGCCCGGTGTCGCCGGTACCTGGAAAGACCTCACCGACAACGTCAACTTCATGGCGAGCAACCTCACCGCGCAGGTCCGCAACATCGCCGACGTCGCAACCGCGATCGCCGGCGGCGACTTGTCGAAAAAGATCACCGTGAACGTGTCGGGCGAGATCCTTCAGCTCAAGGAAACGCTCAACACCATGGTGGACCAGCTCAACGCTTTCGCCGGCGAAGTGACGCGCGTGGCGCGCGAGGTCGGTACCGAAGGCCGTCTCGGCGGCCAGGCCAACGTGCTCGGCGTCGCCGGCACGTGGAAGGACTTGACCGAGAGCGTCAACTCGATGGCGAGCAACCTGACGGCCCAGGTGCGCAACATTGCGGAAGTGACGACTGCCGTGGCGAACGGCGACTTGTCGAAGAAGATCACGGTGGACGTGCGCGGCGAAATTCTCGAGCTCAAGAACACCATCAACACGATGGTGGACCAGCTCAATGCCTTCGCCGGCGAAGTGACGCGCGTGGCGCGCGAGGTCGGCACCGAAGGCAAGCTCGGCGGTCAGGCGCTGGTGCGCGGCGTCGCCGGCACCTGGAAGGACCTCACCGACAGCGTCAACTCGATGGCCTCCAACCTGACGGGACAGGTCCGTAACATCGCCGAGGTCGCGACCGCGGTGGCAAAGGGCGACCTGTCGAAGAAGATCACGGTGAACGTGTCGGGTGAAATCCTTCAGCTCAAGGAAACGCTCAACACCATGGTTGACCAGCTCAACGCCTTTGCGTCGGAAGTGACGCGCGTGGCGCGCGAGGTCGGCACCGACGGCAAGCTCGGCGGCCAGGCCCAGGTCACGGGCGTCGCCGGCACCTGGAAAGACTTGACCGACTCCGTCAACTCGATGGCGGGCAACCTCACCGCCCAGGTCCGCAACATCGCCGAAGTCGCGACCGCGATCGCCGGCGGCGACCTGTCGCGCAAGATCACGGTGGACGTGCGCGGCGAAATTCTGCAGCTGAAGGAAACGCTCAATACGATGGTCGACCAGCTCAACCGCTTCGCCGGTGAGGTGACGCGCGTTGCGCGTGAGGTCGGCACCGAAGGCCGTCTCGGCGGTCAGGCCAACGTGCCGGGTGTCGCCGGTACCTGGAAAGATCTCACCGACAGCGTGAACTCGATGGCGGGCAATTTGACTGCCCAGGTCCGCAACATCGCCGAAGTCACGACCGCCGTGGCGCGCGGCGACCTGTCGCGCAAGATCACGGTGGACGTCAAGGGCGAAATCCTCGAACTGAAAAACACCATCAACACGATGGTCGACCAGCTCAACGCGTTCGCCTCCGAAGTGACGCGCGTGGCGCGCGAGGTCGGCACCGAAGGCAAGCTCGGCGGTCAGGCGGAAGTGCCTGAAGTGGCCGGCACGTGGAAGGATTTGACCGACAACGTTAACTTCATGGCGAGCAACCTCACCGCGCAAGTCCGCAACATCGCCGAAGTGGCGACCGCGATTGCCGGCGGCGACTTGTCCAAGAAGATCACGGTCGACGTGCGCGGCGAAATCCTGTTGCTCAAGGACACCTTGAACACCATGGTGGAGCAGCTACGTTCTTTCGCCGCGGAAGTCACGCGCGTGGCGCGCGAAGTCGGCACCGAGGGCCGATTGGGCGGCCAGGCCGTGGTGCCCGGCGTCGGCGGTACCTGGAAGGATCTCACCGACAACGTTAACCTGCTCGCTGCGAACCTCACCACGCAGGTCCGCAACATCGCCGAGGTGACCACGGCGGTCGCACGCGGCGACCTGTCGCGCAAGATCACGGTCGACGTCAAGGGCGAAATCCTCGAACTGAAAAACACCATCAATACGATGGTCGACCAGCTCAACGCCTTCGCCGGCGAAGTGACACGCGTGGCGCGCGAAGTCGGCACCGAGGGCAAGCTCGGCGGCCAGGCGCAGGTGCCCGGCGTTGCCGGCACCTGGAAGGACCTGACCGACACCGTCAACTTCATGGCGGCCAACCTGACCGAACAGGTGCGCGGCATCGTCAAGGTCGTGACCGCGGTGGCCGACGGCGACCTGAAACAGAACCTCACCGTGAAATCGAAGGGCGAAGTCGCAGCCCTTGCCGACACCATCAACAACATGACCGAGACGCTCGCAACCTTCGCCGATCAGGTCACCAGCGTGGCGCGCGAGGTGGGCGTGGAAGGCCGCCTCGGCGGCCAGGCCAACGTGCCGGGTGCTGCCGGCACATGGAAGGACCTCACCGGCAACGTCAACCTGCTCGCGGCCAACCTGACCTCGCAGGTTCGTGCCATCGCTGAGGTCGCGACCGCCGTCACCAAGGGCGACTTGACGCGCTCGATCCAGGTCGACGCGAGAGGCGAAGTCGCCGAGCTGAAAGACAACATCAATACGATGATCACCAACCTCCGGCTCACGACCGACCTCAACACCGAGCAGGACTGGCTGAAGACGAACCTCGCCCGATTTACCAATATGCTTCAGGGCCAGCGCGACTTGACCACCGTCGGACGGCTGCTGCTGACGGAGCTGACGCCGCTGGTAAATGCCCACATGGGGGTAATCTACCAGGTCGAGAACGAAGAAAGTCCGCAAATGCGCCTGCTGGCGGCTTACGCCGGCGACGGCATCAGCCCGCATCCGCAAATCGTTCAATTTGGCGAGGGCCTGATCGGACAGTGTGCGATGGACAAGCGGCAGCGGCTGATATCGGAAATTCCCGACGATGCCATCCCGATCAACTCGGCGCTGTTGCGCGTGGTGCCGAAGAATCTCGTCGTGCTTCCGGTATTGTTCGAGAATCAGGTCAAGGCCGTGATCGAACTGGCCTCGGTTTCCGCCTTCACGACCTCGCAAATGACGTTCCTCGAGCAGCTCACGGATTCGATCGGCATCGTGCTCAACAGCATCGAGGCAACGATGCAGACCGAGGGCCTGCTGAAGCAGTCGCAGCAACTCGCCGGCGAATTGCAGACCCAGCAGAAGGAATTGCAACAAACCAACGAGCAGCTTGAACAAAAAGCCCAGCAGCTCGCCGAGCGTAACGTCGAAGTCGAACGCAAGAACCAGGAAATCGAGCAGGCGCGTCGCGCGCTCGAAGAAAAGGCGACCGAGCTTTCGCTGACGTCCAAGTACAAGTCGGAATTCCTGGCCAACATGTCCCACGAGCTGCGGACGCCGCTCAACAGCATCCTGATCCTGGGTCAGCAGCTGACCGAAAACCCCGATGGAAACCTGACGCCCAAACAAGTCGAATTTTCCCGCACCATTCATGGCGCCGGAACCGATCTTCTGAATTTGATCAGCGACATTCTCGATCTCTCCAAGATCGAATCCGGCACGGTGACGGTGGACGCCGAGGAAATCCTGACGTCAAATCTGCTCGAGACCGTCGGACGGCCGTTCCGCCACGAGGCCGAGAACCGGCAACTGACGTTCGACGTGGTCGTCGATCCCCATCTCGGACGCAGCATCTACACGGACTCCAAGCGGCTGCAGCAGGTGCTCAAAAACCTGCTGTCGAACGCTTTCAAGTTCACCGCCGAGGGCGGCGTGCGCTTGAGCGTTTCGGCGGAGCTCGGCGGCTGGAGCGCCGAACACCCCGTTCTCAACCAATCGCCGGCCGTGATCGCCTTTGAGGTGTCGGATACCGGCATCGGCATCCCGCAGGACAAGCAGAAACTGATCTTCGAGGCGTTCCAGCAGGCGGACGCCGGCACCAGCCGTAAATACGGCGGAACCGGCCTCGGACTTGCGATCAGCCGTGAACTTGCAAGCCTGCTCGGCGGCGAAATCCATCTGCAAAGCACGCCTGGCAAGGGCAGTATCTTCACGCTTTATCTGCCGCTGAAATATTCCGGCCCGACGATTGCTCCACGCGTCATCGCATCGACGCAACATAGCGTCACGCCGGTGTTGCCCGCCGCGACGCAGGTGATCGAACAGCTTCCGGACGACCGGCTGAGCCTCGAACCGGGAGATACCATCCTTTTGATCGTCGAGGACGACCCGCATTATGCGCGGGTATTGGTGGACCTGGCCCGCGACAGGGGCTTTAAGGTTCTGGTCGCAGCCCGCGGCGCAGAGGCGCTCGACCTCGCCAAACAATATCAACCTACCGCGGTATCCCTTGACGTCTTCCTGCCGGATATGCTCGGCTGGACGGTACTGAGCCAGCTCAAGCACAACCCGCTGACGCGGCATATTCCGGTCCAGATCATTACGCTCGACGAAGACCGCCAGCACGCGCTGGCGCGCGGCGCGTTCTCCTTTGTCAACAAGCCGACGACGACGGAGGGCGTGAGCGCGGCGCTTGCCCAAATCAAGGAGTACGCCAAGCCGCGCCGCAAGCGCCTCTTGATCGTGGAAGACAATGAAGCGGAGCAGATGAGCATCCGGGAACTCCTGGATCACGACGATATCGAGATTCTCACGACCGGCACCGGTGCGGGGGCGCTCTCCACATTGCGTAAAAACCCCTGCGACTGCGTGGTGCTCGATTTGCGCCTTCCCGACATGAGCGGTTTTGAGGTTCTGGACTCGATCCGCAATGACGATTCATTGTCGGAGGTCCCCGTCGTGGTCTTTACCGGCCGCGAGCTTTCGGTCGAGGAAGACGCCGCTTTGCACAGCATGGCGCGAAGCATCGTGGTGAAGGGGGTGGAATCGCCCGAGCGACTGCTCGACGAAACCTCGTTGTTCCTTCATCGTGTGATCACGGAACTTCCGGTCGAGAAGCAGCGGATGCTGGAAAAACTCAACAGTTCCGATGAAGATCTGGTCGGCCGCACGGCGCTATTGGTCGACGACGATGCCCGCAACATTTTCGCGCTATCGAGCGTTCTGGAACGCCGCGGCATGAAGGTGCTGACGGCGACGACCGGCAGCGAGGCGGTAACGCTCGTGGAGTCCAACCCGGAGATCGCCATTGTCCTGATGGACATCATGATGCCGCAGATGGATGGCTACCAAACCATTGGCGTCATCAGGTCGAATCCGTCGTTCCGGCGGCTGCCCATCATCGCACTGACTGCCAAGGCGATGAAGGGAGACCGCGAGAAGTGTCTCGAGGCCGGCGCGTCCGACTATCTCGCCAAGCCAGTCAATACCGAGCAGTTGCTGCTTGCTATCAGAATGTGGCTTCATCGCTGATTAGGCACCAGAGCATGGACCACGAAAAGGTAGACATCCTTCTAGTAGACGATCAGCCGGCAAAGCTGCTCGCCTATGAGGTGATCTTGCGGGAACTCGGCGAAAATCTCGTTGTCGCGACATCGGGACGGGAAGCACTCGAATATCTGCTCAAGAGCGAGGTCGCGGTCATTCTGGTCGACGTCTGCATGCCGGAACTCGACGGCTTCGAGCTGGCGGCCATGATCCGCGAGCACCCCCGGTTCCAGAAGACGGCGATGATTTTCATTTCCGCCATCCAGGTTTCCGACCTGGATCGCCTGCGCGGCTATGAGATGGGCGCGGTCGATTACGTGCCGGTTCCGGTGATCCCAGAGGTGCTGCGCGCCAAGATCCGGATATTTGTCGACCTCTATCGCAAGACACGGCAGTTGGAACGATTCAATGCCGAGCTGGAGGACCGTGTCCGGGCGCGCACCGGGGAACTGGAAGAATCGAATACCCGCCTGCTCGAAAGCGAGCAGCGCCGCAGCCTCGCGCTTGCCGCCGGCCGCATGGGATCCTGGGACTGGGACTGGGTCAACGGCGACTGGATGTGGGACGAAGGGCAATTCCGGATATTCGGGGTCGATCCGCAAGCCTTCCAGGCCACCCCTGAGAATGTGCAGGCCTTGCTGCATCCCGACGACGTAAACGAATTGCGCGATGCGGTGGCGCAGCTCAACAAGGGCGTCAAATCCCACGAGACCGAATTTCGTATCGTTCGCCCTGACGGCGAAATTCGCTGGCTGTTCGGCACGGCCGCTGCGTCCCTCGACAAGGCCGGCCGCGTCATCCGCGTCAGCGGAGTTACCGTCGATATCACCGAGCGAAAGCGGGCCGAGGAACGGCAAAACCTTCTTACACGGGAAGTGGACCATCGCGCGAAGAACGCCCTGGCGTTGGCCCAATCGATCGTCAGGCTGACCCGCGGCGAAAGCGTCAAGGCTTATATGCAGGCGGTAGAGGGGCGGATCGGGGCGCTGGCGCGGGTCCACACCATCCTTTCGCTGTCGAGCTGGCAGGGCGCGGAGATGACGAAGCTTGTCGGCGAAGAGCTTGCGCCCTATTTCGTCGGCGACCAGATCGCCTTCAGCGGCTCGAGCGTCCAACTGCTGCCCGCCACCGCACAGACCTTGGCCATGGCACTGCACGAGCTGGTGACCAATTCCGCCAAGTATGGGGCGTTGTCCACGGTCGCCGGCCGTCTCGCGATCAACTGGAAGGTCGAGGCGGACGTCCTCAAAATGTCCTGGGAGGAACGGAACGGACCGGCCGTGGCGGAACCGGTATCGCGCGGCTTTGGGACGCGGAGCGTGATTGCCAGTATCGAATCCCAGCTCGGCGGCCATGCCGAGTTCGACTGGCGCCCGGAAGGCCTGATCTGCCGGCTGTCCGTCCCGCTGAATCCGGTCGGAACATCACGTCAGCCCAACTACCGCCAGGCCATACCTGCCCACGGCAGTGAGCAGCGTGCTTCGGCCTCTGCAAGAAACTGAGCTCCGGGAAGGCGTGACGTCAGCGCGAGCTGTCGTCAGTGACTGATCATCCAGGGCCGCGCCGTCGGAAAGCTCTTCGCGCCGCCTCTGGTCTTCTTCACCAGACGAGAGGGTTTGCCCGAACAGCAGCCACAGCCCGGCCCATGCGAAGTCTTGTATTCGCCAAGCGTCTTGGGGGCGTTGGCGCTACGCTCGTTGGTGGCATGGGCCTTGCGCCGGTCGGAAGGCATGCAGAAGAAGTTCGGCGCCCTCAGGATGGCGCGCGGCGACGAACCCGCGCAGTTTGGGCAGTCTTGCGGCGAATCGCATTCCGCCATCGGCCGCATGTCCGTGAACGGACCGCAATCGTTGCAGACATAATCGTAGACCGGCATTTCGTTTCCTTAAGCCATTTCAATATCCCTTAAGCGGCGGCGGATGCGGGGCAGCCGATCGGTGCCGTCCCGCATCCGCATCGCGCCGGGAGATTATTTGTCGGGCGAAAGCGACACGTCGACACCGCCCTTGATGTGTTTGATGGGCCCAGCCGACGAAGGCATGATGTCGAAATCGAAGATCTCCGTCGGCAGATACAGCGTGGCGCAGGCATTCGGAATATCGACGACGCCGCTGATGTGGCCCTGCACCGGGGCGACACCGAGAATGGTGTAGGCTTGCGCGCCGGAGTAGCCGAACTTCTTGAGGTACTCGATCGCATTCAGACAGGCCTGACGATAAGCGATATGAACGTCGAGGTAATGTTGCTCGCCCTTCTCGTCGACCGAGATACCTTCGAAGATCAGGTAGTCCTTGTAGTTCGGTGTGATCGGCGACGGCTTGAAGATCGGATTCTTGATGCCGTATTTGGCGACGCCGTCCTTGATGATGTCGACCTTCAGATGCAGCCAGCCGGCCATCTCGATCGCGCCGCAGAACGTGATCTCGCCATCGCCCTGGCTGAAATGCAAATCGCCCATCGAGAGGCCGCCGCCCGGCACATAGACCGGGAAGTAGATCTTCGAACCGCGCGACAGATCCTTGATGTCGCAGTTGCCGCCGTGCTCGCGCGGGGGAACCGTACGGGCACCTTCGGCAGCGATCTTGGCCTTTGCGTCGCCTTTGGCGCGGCCCGCATGGGTGGTAGCGGGAAAGGGCGGGTTGGCGAGCGGCGGAACGCGCGTCGGATTGGTGGCGATCAGGGCGTTCTCGCGCGCGTTCCAGGTCGCCAGCATCTTCGGATCGGGCAGGCAGCCGATCAGACCTGGATGCACGAGACCGGCGAAGTTTACGCCGGGCACATGGCGCGAGGAGGTGTAGAGGCCCTTGATGTCCCAGATCGACTTCTGCGCCAGCGGGAAGTGCTCGGTGAGGAAACCGCCGCCGTTCTTCTTCGAGAAGAAGCCGTTGAAGCCCCAAAGGCTCTCCTTCTTCGGACCGACGTCGAGCAAGTCGACAACCAGGAGGTCACCGGGCTCCGCGCCCTTGACCCCGATCGGGCCCGACAGGAAATGCACGATCGACAGATCGATGTCGCGGACGTCGTCCGCGGAATCATTGTTCTTGATGAACCCGCCAGTCCAGTCATAGGTCTCGATGATGAAATCGTCGCCCGGACCGACCCAGGCCACAATCGGAACATCGGGATGCCAGCGATTGTGGATCATGTCATTTTCGTACGCCGACTTGGTGAGATCGACCTTAATCAGTGTCTCTGGCATCTAAAGCTCCCCTGTTTACAAGCCACGTTCAATTCAGACCGATAGGAATTTCGAAATCTGCGCGGCGTCGACGCCGTCGCGCGGATCGTCGCGGACGATTTCGCCATTCTCGATGACGAGCACGCGATCGGCGATATCGAGTGCGAAACTCAGCACCTGCTCAGAGACCACGATCGACAGACCGCGTTCGTCACGAATCCGTTTCAAGGTGCGCGCCATGTCCTTGATGATCGAGGGCTGGATGCCTTCGGTCGGTTCGTCCAGCAACAATACCTTCGGCTTGGTGGCGAGCGCGCGGGCAATCGCAAGCTGCTGTTGCTGGCCGCCGGAGAGATTGCCGCCGCGGCGGTTTTTCATCTCCAGCAGCACCGGAAACAATTCATAGATGTCGCCGGGTACCTCGGTCTCGCCCGATACGACAAGACCGGTTTCGATGTTCTCCTTCACCGTCATGGTGGAGAAGATCATCCGGCCCTGCGGCACGTAGGCGAGGCCCTTGGCGACGCGCTCGTAACTCGGCAATTGACTGAGTTCGGCGCCTTCCATGCTCACCGAACCGCTTCTAGTCGGCAAGATGCCCATCAGCGACTTCATCAGCGTGGTCTTGCCCATGCCATTGCGGCCCATGATCGCCACGATCTCGTTCGGCGCGACCGATACGTTGAGGCCGTGCAGCACTTCGCTCTGCCCGTAAGCGACGTGAAGGTCCGAAATAGCCAGCATCAAAGCCCTCCTTCTAGTGTCCGAGATAGACTTCGATGACCTTGGGGTCTTTCTTGACGTGTTCCATCGAACCTTCTGACAAGATCTGGCCTTGATGGAGAACCGTGACCTTGTGGGCGATGTCCTCGACGAACTTCATGTCGTGTTCGATCACCAGCACCGAACGGTCCTTGATGATGCGGTTGAGCAGTTCGGCGGTCTTGGCGCGCTCACTCACGCTCATGCCGGCGACCGGCTCGTCGAGCATCAGAAGGTCCGGGTCCTGGATCAGCAGCATGCCGATTTCGAGCCATTGCTTCTGGCCGTGGCTGAGCCGGTCGGCGTAGGTATCGAGGCGATCCCTGAGAAAGATCATCTCGGCGACTTCCTCGACCCGCTCACGCACCGCCGCATCGCGCTGGAAGGCCAGCGAGCCGAACACCGTTCGCCCGCGCGGATAGGAGATCTCCAGGTTCTCGAACACCGTGAGGTCCTCGAACACCGATGGCGTCTGGAACTTGCGCCCGACGCCGGTCTGCACGATCTGGTTCTCCTTCAGCTTCGTGAGCTCCTTGCCGCGAAACTGAATCGAGCCGGAAGTCGCCTTGGTCTTTCCGCAGATCAAATCGAGCACCGTGGTCTTGCCGGCGCCGTTCGGGCCGATAATGACGCGGATCTCGTTCTCTTCGACATAGAAGGACAGGTTGTTGACCGCCTTGAAACCATCGAAGGAAACCGTGAGCGCTTCGACCGCGAGCAGGAACTCCTTGGGCTGATGACCTATGCGCATGGCTATTTCCTCACTCTGCCGGCGCTCCGTCGGCGACGGAATTATCAGCCCAGCCAGAGCCTGCCTTCTTCGCGCGCGAGGCCAACAGGCGGTCGATGCGGGGCTGAACGTGATCCTGCCAGATTCCGGCAAGACCATTGGGGAAGGCCAGCACGACGGCGATGAACAGGGCCCCTAAGCCGAATAGCCACAACTGGGGGAAGGATTCCGACAGCGCCGTCTTGGCGAAATTCACCAGAAGCGTGCCGTACACCGCGCCGAAGATCGACATGCGGCCACCGACGGCCGTGTAGATCACCATTTCGATGGAAGGCACGATGCCGACAAAGGACGGCGACATGAAGCCGACCTCGAGGGTGAACAACGCGCCGCCAATCGCGGCGAATACCGCGGCCGCGCAGAAGGCGAAGATCTTGAAGTTGGCGACGCTGTAACCGGAAAAACGGACCCGATCCTCCTGCTCACGCATGGCGACCAGGATGCGGCCGAGCTTCGTCAGGCGGATGAACTGCGCCGTTACGATACAGCCGAACAGCAGCACGACTTCGACGAAATACAGGATGAACTTGGCGTGGTCGGTGCGGATATCCCAACCGTGCAGCGTGCGCAGGTCGGTAATGCCGTTGATGCCGCCGGTATAGCCCTGCTGGCCGACGATCAGGATGGTGAGGATGGCCGCGATCGCTTGCGTAATGATCGCGAAATACACGCCACCGACACGCCGTTTGAACATGGCGGCGCCGATGATGAAGGAGAAGAATGCCGGCACCAGGAGGATCGCAAGCACCGTGAGCGGAAAGCTGTGAAACGGCTTCCAGAACAACGGCAGCTGCGTGATTTGATTCCAGTCCATGAAATCGGGAATGCCCGGGGTCGACTGGATCTTGGTGTTCTCGACACTTGAAGCCTCAAGCTTGAGGTACATCGCCATGCAGTAGCCGCCGAGGCCGAAGAACACGCCCTGCCCCAGGCTCAGAATGCCGCCATAACCCCAGCAGAGCACCAGCCCGATCGCGACGAAGGCGTAGGTCAGATACTTGGCGACCAAGTTGAGCCGAAACACATCCAGCGCCAGCGGCAGAATGAGGAAGAGCAGGATCGCAAGCGTAACGAAGCCGATGAGCTCCGATCGATTGAAGAAACGCGAGTTGATGATCATGACCCAAGCTTTCTTGTTCTTATTTCCGGACCTTGAGCGCGAACAGGCCCTGCGGCCGCATCATGAGGATCGCGACAATGGCGAGCAGCGTCAGAACCTTGGCCATCGACCCCGACATGAAGAACTCCATGGTCGATTGCGCCTGCGAAATCGTGAAGGCGGATGCGATGGTGCCGAGCAGGCTGGCGGCGCCGCCGAACACGACAACCAGGAATGTGTCGACGATATAGAGCTGGCCGGCCGTGGGGCCGGTCGAGCCGATCATGGTGAAGGCGCTGCCCGCTATTCCGGCAATGCCGCAGCCAAGGCCGAAGGTGTAACGGTCGACCTTCTCGGTGTTGATGCCGACGGCGCCCGCCATCACGCGGTTCTGCACCACGGCGCGAACCTGCCTGCCCCAGCGCGACAGGTACATGATGTAGGCGACCGCGCAGGTGATCAGAACGGTGAGGCACATCACGAAGATGCCATTGATCGGAACTTCGATGGTGTCGGTGATCTGCTTACTGCCCAGCATCCATTGCGGCAATTCGACACCGACTTCGCGGGCGCCGAAGATCGACCGATAGGCCTGCTGCAGGATCAGGCTGAGACCCCAGGTCGCCAGCAGCGTATCGAGCGGCCGCCTATAGAGGTGTCGTATCAGCGCCCACTCGACCAGCATGCCAAGCGACCCTGAAGCGACGAAGGCCAATGCCATCGCGAGAAAGAAATAGCCGCTGAAAAGGCTCGGCACGTAAGTCTCAACGACGGTCGCCGTCATCCAGGTGACGTAGGCGCCGAGAATCATGAATTCGCCATGGGCCATGTTGATGACGCCCATCTGGCCGAAGATGATGGCGAGCCCGAGCGCCATCAGCACGTAGACCGAAAACAGGATCAGCCCCGCAAAACCCTGCATCGCCAGAATGGAGCCGAGATCGCCAATCGAGTAGTCGCCGAGCATTGAACCATTCTCCATGGTCGGGAAGGCTCGCGTCGCAAACGATCGCGACGCGAGTAATGTGCGTGGAGAGGAAGCGCGATTAGGCGCGCAGTCTCACTGATAGCCCTTGGGGAACGGATCCGGTTCGACGAGATCGGCGGTCTCGTAGATCAGTTCGTACTGGCCATCCAGCTTGGCGCGGCCGACGCGGGTCTTCGACCAGAGATGATGGTTTTCGTGGACGCGGACATATCCTTCCGGCGCACCCTTGAATTCCACGCCTGGCGAGGCGGCGGCGACCTTGTCAATGTCGAAGCTGCCGGCCTTCTCGACCGTCAACTTCCACAGCCACGGGCCGAGATAGGCGGCTTGAGTCACGTCGCCGATCACGGTCTTTTCGCCCCACATCTTCTTGAACGCGGGCACGAAGGCCTTGTTGTTGGCGTTGTCGAGCGATTGGAAATACTTCATGCAGGCATAGGCACCCGCGATGTTTTCACCGCCGATGCCGTCGATTTCGTCTTCGGTCACCGAGATGGTGAGAAGCGTCTGCTTCGACAGGTCGATGCCGGCGGCCTTCAGCTGCTTGTAGAAGGCGACGTTCGACCCGCCGACGATAATGGCGTAGATCACGTCGGGCTTGGTCAACTTGATCTTGTTGATGACCGAGTTGAACTGGGTCGAGCCGAGCGGGAAGTACTCCTCGCCGACCACCTTGGCCTCTTTCAGATGGCCCTCGATATGCTTGCGGGCGATCTTGTTCGAGGTGCGCGGCCAGATGTAGTCGGAGCCAAGCAGATAGAACGTCTTGGCGCCCTTGGTCTTGTTGACCCAGTCGAGGCCGGCGATGATCTGCTGGGTGGCTTCCTGACCCGTATAGATGACGTTCTTGGATTGCTCGAGGCCTTCGTAGAAGGTCGGATAATAGAGCATGCCGTTATACTGCTCGAACACCGGCAGCACCGCCTTGCGCGATGCGGAGGTCCAGCAACCCATGACGGATGCGCATTTGTCGTTGACCAGGAGTTTCTTTGCCTTTTCGGCGAAGGTCGGCCAGTCGCTGGCGCCGTCTTCCTGAATGAACTTGATCTTGCGGCCGAGCACGCCGCCCATCGCATTGATCTGCTCGATCGCAAGCTTTTCAGCTTCCACCGAACCGGTTTCCGAGATCGCCATCGTGCCGGTAACGGAGTGAAGAATTCCGACCGTCACTTCAGTATCGGTGACCGCGAGCCCCGTCGTGTTGACCGCGGAGGTTGCGGGAACATCGGCCAGCGTCGGCCGCGGAAGCAGCGAGAGGGCCGGAATTGCAGCCATTCCCGCGAGCAGTTTACGCCGTAGCGGCGACTTCAGGCCCCTTTTGATTTCGTCTGACATGAGCACCCCATTCGTGTTCGAGGACGGTTGTTGTCGCGTGAGGATTGCCCGAATTGTGCAGTGCACAGATACGCAAGATCGCGTATATTGCACCGCAAAATAACGACGTAGATTTTGGCACCGGAGTTGCAACGAACCGGCGAGAGATCGGGGGTGCAGAGTGGCAGGGCGGCAGCGGATCGACCGCGTCAGACGCCAATATAATCAATGGGTTGCGAACCAGACGCTGGAGGATTATGCGCTCCGTTTCACGGCCAAGAGCGCCCGGCGGTGGTCCGCGGCGCGCGTTGCCAACACCGCCCTCGGCGCCATTTCCTTCCTCGCTTTGGAGGCAATCGGCGGAACCATCACGCTGAACTACGGCGTCACCAACGCCGCCGCCGCCATTATTGTCGTCAGCGTCATCATTTTCTGCTGCGGCCTTCCGATCGCCTACCATGCCGCCAAATGCGGCATCGATATCGACCTCCTGACCCGCGGCGCCGGCTTCGGATACATCGGATCGACGATCACATCGCTGATCTACGCCTCCTTCACCTTCATCTTCTTTGCGATCGAAGCCGTCATCCTCGCCAGTGCACTGGAGATATGCTTCGGACTTCCGCGGCCCATCGGCTACCTCATCAGCGCCGTCGTCATCATCCCGCTGGTGACCCACGGCATCACGTTGATCAGCCGCTTTCAGCTCTGGACCCAGCCGCTGTGGATCATTCTGCACGTCATTCCCTTTGCCGCGATCGCTTACGCCAATCCGCATTCCTTTGCAGAGTGGACCAAGTTCGCCGGCGAGCACGGCAACCCCTCCGGCCAGCTCGACCTGTTGCTGTTCGGCACTGCGGCCTCGGTGGTCTTTTCGCTGGTGGCGCAGATCGGCGAACAGGTCGACTTTTTGCGCTTCCTTCCACGTGACCGCCGCACTTCGAAGAAAGCCTGGTGGATCGCGCTGCTCAGCGCCGGCCCCGGCTGGATCATTCTTGGCGCGCTGAAGCTGCTGGCCGGATCGTTCCTCGCCTTCTTCGCCCTCAACCACGGCGTCAGCTATGAGCACGCGGCCGAGCCCGCGCATATGTATCTTCAGGCGTTCCGCTACGTGCTGTCCGAGCCTGATCTCGCTTTGGCCCTGACCGGGACTTTCGTGATCATCTCGCAGGTCAAGATCAATGTTACCAACGCTTATGCCGGTTCGATCGCGTGGTCGAATTTCTTTTCCCGATTGACCCACAGCCATCCCGGCCGCGTCGTCTGGCTGGTTTTCAACGTGCTGGTCGCGCTGCTGCTGATGGAAATCGGCGTCTACAAGGCGCTGGAGCAGACGCTCGCGCTTTATTCGAACGTCGCCATCGCCTGGGTGGGCGCGCTCGTCGCCGACCTCGTCGTCAATAAGCCGCTGGGACTGCGGCCCCAGCACATGGAATTCAAGCGCGCGCATCTCTACGACATCAACCCGGTCGGCGTCGGTGCGATGTCCATCGCCACAATTGTCTCGATCAGCGCCTTCTACGGCCTGTTTGGGCCAACTGCCAAAGCGCTGGCGCCGTTTGTCGCCCTGATCGTCGCCTTCGTCACCGCACCGCTGATCGCTTTCGCGACGGGAGGAAAATACTACATCGCACGCAAGCCTAAGCGGAGCTGGCAGAATATCGAGGCGATCCAGTGCTGCATCTGCGAGCACACCTTCGAACCGGAAGACATGGCCTCCTGCCCCGCCTATGCCGGGCCGATCTGCTCACTATGTTGTTCGCTTGATGCGCGCTGCCACGATCTTTGTAAGCCGCACGCCCGCATCCAGACGCAAATCGCCGAAACTCTCGGAAAGCTGTTGCCGCAGCCGATTTACGCCCGCATCAATTCGCAGGTCGGGCATTATCTCGGAGTTTTTGCGGTCTCTGCCGGACTGGTCGGCCTGACGCTCGGCCTGATCTATCTTCAGACATCGGCCACCATCAATGTCGACCACCTTCTGCTCTCCGATGTGCTTTGGAAGGTGTTCTTTGCACTGACAATCATCATCGGCGTCGTCGCCTGGCTGTTTGTGCTGGCACAGCAGAGCCGGCGGGCGGCGGAGGCGGAAACCAGGCGGCAGACCACGCTCCTGATTCAGGAGATCGACGCCCACAAACGCACGGATGCCGAACTGCAGCGGGCCAAGGAGGTTGCCGAATCCGCCAACCTGGCAAAAAGCCGTTACGTCGTGGGGTTGAGCCACGAGCTGCGTTCTCCGCTGAACGCGATCTCCGGTTACGCCCAGTTGCTGGAACAGGACACAAGTCTTGCCACCAAGCCTCGCGATCAGGTGCGGGTGGTCCGCCGCAGCGCTGATCATCTGTCGGGGCTGATCGACGGCATTCTCGATATTTCGAAAATCGAGGCCGGCCGGTTGTATCTGTCACGCGACGAAGTCCGCCTGAGCGAGTTCCTCGATCAGCTCGTCGGCATGTTCCGCCTGCAGGCCGCCGCCAAGGGAATCGATTTCGTCTTTAAGCGTTCTCCGAAGTTACCCGCCGTCGTCTATACCGACGAAAAGCGGTTGCGCCAGATCCTGATCAATCTGTTGTCCAACGCGATCAAATTCACCCAGACCGGGAGCGTGCAACTGATCATCCATTACCGCAGCCCTGTCGCTGAATTCGAAGTGGCCGATACCGGTCCCGGCATACAATCATCCGATCTCGAACGCATTTTTGCGCCGTTCGAACGCGGCGCGCTCGGCGTCTCGCAACCTCAGACCGGGACCGGGCTCGGGTTGACCATCAGCCGCCTGCTCGCAGGCGTGATGGGCGGCGACATCCAGGTCACGAGTACGGTCGGCTCAGGCAGCACCTTCCGGGTGAAAATGTTGCTCTCGGAGGTCACAAATCCGACGCGGGTGGCGCCGGTCAATGCGACGGTGTTTGGCTATCATGGCCCGCGCAAGACCATCCTGATCACGGACGACGATCCGGTTCAGCGCGACCTCCTGCGCGAAGTGCTGGCGCCGCTCGGCTTCATCTTGCTGAGCGCCCCCGATGGCCCGGGCTGTCTGGCGCTTGCCCAGCATTGCCGTCCGGATCTGTTCTTGCTGGATATCTCGATGGCGGGCATGGACGGCTGGAAGGTGGCGGAGACGCTAAGGTCCAGCGGTCACCATCAGACCCGCATCCTGATGGTTTCGGCAAGCGCGCTGGAAGCCCATGGCGCGCCGCTGGCGCAGCCTTTCCACGACGGTTACCTCATGAAGCCGATCGATATTCCCCGGCTGCTGGAATTGATCCGTCAGCTCCTCAAAATCGAATGGCAATATGACGACGAGCATGTCGCCGCTCCACAATGGCAGCCGGGTAGCGGCCCGCGGCCACCGGCCAGACACATCGAAGACCTGATCAATCTCGGGCAGCTTGGCTATATCCGCGCAATCCAGGTCAAGCTCGATGAAATCGGAGCCGATCATCCCGAGCACAGCGATTTCGTGTTCGAAATGCGTTCGCTGATCGATCGCTTCGATCTCGATCGGTACATGGCAACCCTGAAGACACTTCACCAGCCATGATCGCTGAATCCAAAAAACGCGACATCGCTCTCGTCGTCGACGACTCGCCGGAAACGCTGCGTCTTCTGACCGATGCGCTGGACGGCGCGGGAATGACGGTCATGGTAGCGATGGACGGTGCGGCGGCGCTGCGCATCGTCGATCAAATCACGCCCGATATCGTTCTGCTCGACGCCGTGATGCCCGGGATGGATGGCTTTGAAACCTGCCGGCGCCTGAAGCGCGATGCGCGTCTGGGCAATGTCCCGGTCATCTTCATGACGGGTCTCGCCGAAACCCAGCATATCGTGGGCGGATTGGAGGCTGGCGGCGTCGATTATGTGACGAAGCCGATCGTGATTGAGGAAATGCTGGCGCGAATTCGCGTACACTTGGCTAATGCGCGGCTGACGCAGAGCGCGCGCGCCGCGCTCGACGTGTCCGGCAGGTATCTGCTCGCCGTCAGCGGGCAAGGCAAAATCGTGTGGGCGACGCCGCAGGCGGAGAGGTTGCTGTCGGAAAACCTGGCGCCCAGCGCTGGCGAAGAGTTCGCGCTGCCCGAGCCGATGTTGCAATGGCTTGCGCAGATGCAGAAGGGAAAAGCCAAATCGAAAACCCAGAGCGCATCATTCCCCGATAACGGGCAGCTTCAGCTGCAATATATGGGGAAACTTGGACCAAGCGAATTCCTGCTGCGGCTGGCCAAGGATTCAAGCGCCGACACGCCCATCGAATTTTCCAGCGAACTGGGATTAACCACGCGCGAGGGCGAGGTCCTGTCATGGCTGAGCAAGGGCAAGACCAACCGCGATATCGCCCAGATCCTGGGGCTTAGCCCGCGGACCGTGGACAAGCATCTCGAGCAAATCTACGCCAAGCTCGGCGTTGAAAACCGTACCGCTGCCGCTGCGATTGCGACCAGCACCGGGCGCCGCAACTCGTAAAGGGAACGCGTTGCACCTTTGGGAGGCGTCATCGCGGGGGCTGGCGCGAAAACGCGTGCCATGTTAGCCGCTTTGCGACTGGCATGTGGCGGCGGGTAAGCGATGATCGAAGCGGTAATCTGGGATTTCGGCGGCGTGTTGACGTCCTCGCCCTTCGAGGCATTCGCGCGGTTCGAGACCGAACGCGGCCTTCCGGCCGACATCATCCGCCGCACCAACGCGGCCAACCATCTGGAGAACGCCTGGGCGAAATTCGAGCGCGCCGAGGTGGATATCGAAACTTTCGACCAACTGTTTGCAGCGGAATCGCTGGCCCTGGGTGCTGAGGTTCGAGGCCGGGACGTGTTGCCGCTGCTTGCCGGCGATCTGCGGCCGGAGATGGTCGAGGCGCTCAGGCGCATCAAGTCGAGGTTCAAGACCGGCTGCATCACCAACAACCTCCCGGCCAATGCGATCGGGAGCGCCAGCGGGCGGACGCTCTACATCGCCGAGGTGATGGCGCTGTTCGATCACATCATCGAGTCGGCGACAATAGGCCTGAGGAAGCCGGACCCGCAGATCTATCACATGATGGTAGACGCGCTCGCGGTCGATCCGAAGCATTGCGTGTATCTCGACGACCTCGGCGTCAACCTCAAGCCGGCGCGCGAAATGGGCATGACCACGATAAAGGTGCGCGATGCGGCGCAGGCTCTCACGGAGCTGGAATCCGCGACGGGGCTGACGCTGCGATAGAAAGCTGTAACGCGTCACGCGTCGATTGCGTCCTTGATCTTCTTTCGCGTAAACGGCAAATCGCGCAGCCGCTTGCCGGTCGCGTTGGCGATCGCATTGGCAATCGACGCCGCCGCCGGCCCCTGTCCGGTTTCACCGCTCCCCAAAAACGGCAGGCCCGGCCGGTTGATGATATGCACGTCGACCTTTTCGGGGACCGCGTCGAAACGCAGGATCGGATAGGTCTGCCAATCGACGCTCGTGATCCGCATGTCGTCGAAAGTAACGGCTTCATACAACGTCCAGCTCATCGACTGAAGGATTGCGCCCTCGATCTGGTTGGCCAAGCCGTCGGGGTTGACGACCTGCCCGCTATCGACGGCCGCGACTGCGCGAACCAGGCGCGGGCGGCCGGTCTCCCGGTCCACTTCCACCTCGGTGGCAATGGCGCAATAGGCCGCGAGACTCTTGTAGCGCGCAAAGGCAAAGCCGTAGCCGCGCTCCGGCGGGGCCTTTTGTCCCTTTTGCCAACCGAATTCCTTTGCCGCTTTCTCGATGACCTCGCGGCCGCGTTTATCCTCCAGATGGTTCAGCCTGAACTCCACCGGGTCGGCGCCGGCGAGCTCGGCGAGTTCGTTCATGAAGCTCTCGATCGAAAATACGTTGTGATAGGCGCCGAGCGCGCGCATCGCCGAGACCCGGACCGGCATGGCCGGAATGAAGCGGTGCACCACCTTGGCGTTGGGAAACTTGTAGATCGGGATAGCGTTGCGGTCGCCGCCGCCCGCCGGCAACGGAATGGGCTTCGGCTCCGGCACCGCGAATGGTTCGGCCATATGCTGAGCCGCCAGCATCGATCCGGCGCCGCCCGGCCGCATCGAATGGGTGTTGGTCCAGACGTCGAAATTCCAATCGACAATCCTGCCGTTGCCATCGAGGGATGCCTTCAGCTTCGTCACCATTGCCGGCCCGAACGGCTCCCAGGCGTGCTCCTGTTCGCGCATCCATTGGACGCGCACGGGAATGCCGGGCAGTTCGCGCGCGATCAGGGCGGCATCGGCGGCAGCATCATCAGCCCCATTATGGCCGTAACACCCGGAGCCCTCGACATGGATCAACCGGACGTTCGTCAATGGCACTTTCAGCATCTCGGCGATGCCCTGACGATCGGGATAAACGCCTTGGGTATGCGTCCATACCGTCATCGCGCCGTCGACGAGTTGCGCGATCGCGCAGGACGGCCCGATCGAACCATGTGCCTGATAGGGGCGCGTATAGGTGGCCTCAAGGGTCTTTTGGCCGGTCACGGACGGATCGCTCTGCCGGAAGATGGTCGTATCGTTCGACTTCAGGCTAGTGAGGACAGAAAGCAGATCGTCCCGCTTCGGCAGGCCCGGCTTCTCTTTCCATTTCGTCGCCTTCGACAAAGCTTTCATGGCCTTGATCGCCTGGAATTCCTTTTGGGCAATCACGGCCAGAAAATTGCCGTCACGGACGACCTTGACGAAACCGGGCAGCTTTTCCACCGCCGAGGTGTCGCACTCCGTCAGTTGAGCGTCATAGCTCGGCGGCCGCACGATGCGGGCATGCACCATGCCGGGCAACCGCATGTCCTGAACATAGGCTTGGCCGCCCGTCACCTTGGCCGGAATGTCGACACGCGGTATCGGCTGGCCCATCAACTTGTAGGTCGCTGGATTCTTCAGCTTCGATTTTGGCTGCGCCTGCACATGCAGCATGTTGTCTGCGACCAGATCGCCATAGCCCAGGCGCTGGCCGTCCGGCGCGATCACGGCGCCATTCTCGGTCCGTAGATTCTCCACCGGCAGATTGAAGCGCCGCGCGGCTTCCGTCATCAGAAGCTCGCGCACCTGTGCGGCGGCGTTCTGAATCGCAGTGCCGCTGTATTGTGTGGATTGGCTGCCGGAGGTGTAGCCTTCATCGGCAGTGCGAAGCGTATCGGCGGTGATGACCTTGAGCGAGGCAAAGGGAACGTCGAGTTCTTCGGCAGCGATCTGTTGAAAGGCGGTCTTGAAACCCTGGCCGAGCTCGGCCTTGCCGGTGAATACCGCGATGTTGCCGTCGGCATCGATACGGACCCAGGAATCCAGCAGCGGCGCGTCCTTCAGGCTGCCGGGAAATGGCGGCGGAGGCGGGGCGGCAGTGGGAGGGGTTTGGTCCTGCGCCAGGACATCCGACATCGAAAAGCTGACGACCAAGGCGCCGCCGCCGGCAATCACCTGTCGCCGATCGAGTATGACGGGACGGTTCATCGGACGCCTCCCTGTTCGCTTGGCGTCAATTCGGCCGTGTCCATCAGGCGCGCGGCCCGGTGCACCGCGCGAAGAATGCGCATGTGGGTGCCACAACGACAGAGATTGGGTTCGAGCTCGGCGCGAATCTGCGCATCTGTCGGCTTGGGATTTCGCTGCAGCAGAGCCTGGGCGCGCATCATCATTCCGGCGATGCAGTAGCCGCATTGCGCGGCCTGCTCTTCCATGAAGGCGCGCTGGATCGGCGCCGGCTTTTCGAGCGAGCCCAAGCCTTCCAGCGTCGTCACTTCCTTGCCCTTCAAGAGAAGCAGCGGCGTGACGCAGGATAGCACCGCCCTGCCGTCAACGATTACCGTGCAGGCGCCGCACTGGCCGAGACCACAACCGAATTTGGCGGCGTTGAGCTTGAGCTCGTCACGCAGCACATAGAGCAGCGGCGTATCGGGATCGGATTCGATCTGATGGTCCTGACCGTTGACCTTCAATGTCGTCATGGCTTGTCTCGCTGCATGGAACTGGCGGGAGCGCCGTTGCGTTCCGGTTGCGTCTGCAGGAATACGGTTTCGCTTTTTCGCGCATCCCGGACGGTCTGTTCAACGCCGGCCCAGGCCGGTTGGTTGCTGAAACGGCCACGGAGGTAACTCAACAAAGCCGAAATTTGGTCGTCGCTCATGCTGTTGGCAAAACCCGGCATGATCGGACTGCGCTCGCCTGTCACGGGCCGAATCCCGGACAGGATGATGTTGGCGGCGTTGCGCGGGTCGGGCGCGCTAAGCGCCGTGCTGAGGCGAAGGTTGATTCCGCTGTAGGGCAGCGGCCGGTCGGACTCGTGACACGTTGCGCAAGCAGCCTGATAGATTGATCCACCAAGGGTATCGGCCCGGGCAGGCTGAGCAGAAGGCGATTTGATGTCGGCGCGCGTGGCGTTGGCGTTCGCAAGACGATCCTGCGTCGGAGGCCCGAACACGCTTGCCATGTAAAGCGCGATGGCGCGGACGTCCTTCTCCGGCACCATTGAGAGGTTGGCGGTCACTTCCGCCATTGGCCCGCGCGCTACGCCATGATCGCCGTCCCAACCCTGACGCAGATAGTGAAACAATGCGTCGGTGGTCCAGGGCAGCGGCGAAGGCGATTGCGCATTGATGGCATAAGCGTGCCAGTTGTCGACGTCGCCACCGGAAAATGAGGCGCTCGGCTTTTCTGCGCCCAGCGTATTGCGCGGCGTATGGCATGCGCCGCAGTGGGCGAGACCTTCGACTAGGTAGGCGCCGCGGTTCCACTCCGCGCTTTGCGTGTCGTCCGGCTTGTACGTCCCCCCTTTCAGATAAAGCAGTTTCCAGCCGGCGACGACGAAACGTTGGTTGAGCGGAAAAGCGAGATCGTTGGCCCGAGCGGGCGCGCGAAAGGCAGGCCGCGTCATCAGGAACGCATAGAGCGCGCGATCGTCCTCGTCGGTCACGTTGGTGAAGTGGTCGTACGGAAAGGTCGGGTAGAGATGCTGCCCGGCGCGATCGACGCCGGAACGCATCGCGCGGCGGAAGGCTGCTTCCGACCACCGGCCGATGCCGGTGTTCGGATCGGGCGTGATGTTCGGCGAATAGATCGTGCCGAACGGGGTCGGCACCGGCACTCCACCGGCGAAGGATTTTCCATCGCGTGCCGTATGGCAATCGCTGCAATTGCCGATGGCCGCCAAATCGCGGCCCCGCTTGACGAGCGCCGGTTCGAAGGATTGCGGTGCGGCAGGCTCGATCGCCTCGATCGCCGGCCGCCAGATGACGGCAAAGGCAGCGATCACGCCGCCGAGCAGCGCCGTTAGCGCGGCACTTGCGATGATCCGTGGCTTCGACATCCGTCCCAAACTCTTGTTGCTTTGGGAGGCATTGCTAGCACAAATTTACCGACTGCGTCCAAGGTTCGCGGCCCGCTGGCGCAGCACCGGCAGGTCGGACGCCTGCTTTATTGCTTTATCTCGGGAGCCGCCGACTCGGCGGCGGAAAACGCGCTTTCAAACGCAGCCAGATCTACGCTCGGCAAATCGCACACCGCCACGTAGGTGAAATTCGCGTCGCTCCAGCTTCGAACATTATACCCGGCGATTGTCTGCTCGGGCACGGTTTTCCCGGCCCGCAGCGTCGTGAGGCTAACGGTATGCGCCGCATGCTTGTAGACGATCGTCGCTACCGGACTGTCGCCGATCACATCGACCCGGCCGCCCAATAGCGCAAAGCCCCGTGCCGCGAGGTCCGGCACCTGCGGCGATTCGGGCAGCCGCGAGGTGAACCACGGCTTGACCGTGTGGCGATCGGAGGACGCGATATCGAACGGCTGCGGCGCCAGCAAACCCCGGATGTGGCCTGCAACGACCTCGCTTGCGATGGCATCGCTTTGCCCGGCGCGCTCGATCGTTTTCATCACCGAACCCGAGATCACGGCGCCGAACACCGCGGATGCGGCGAGAGCCTGAAAAGACCAGCTCCGGCGACGCAAGACGGTGACGTTGTTCGGGCGCTCCGCGTCCAGTCTGGCCTGAACGCGCGCCTTGAGGTCCGAGGGCACCTCGGCCAGCGGAAGCGAGCGAACGGCCTCTCGCAGCGACATCAAACGCGAATGTCGGGCTCGCAAAGATTCATCAGCCGCCAACCGCCGCTCGAACTCGGCCGCGGCAACAGGGTCAAGCTCGCCGTCGCAATAGGCGGTCAACTGCATTTCGACGTTATCTCTCAACGACGCAATCATAATTACTTTCGATCTCCGAGAAGCGCTATCAGGAGCTGCCTTCCTCGCGACAGGCGGGACATGACGGTGCCGATGGGAACGTTGGTAATCTCGGCAATATCGCGATAGTTCATCTGATTGATTTCCCGCAAAACGATCACTTCACGAAACTGCGCCGGCAATTGTGCCAGAGCCTTCTGGATCTCCTCGGCATCTGCTTTAAAAAGGGCGGCCTCCTCCGGGGTTTCTATTCGCGTCCCGTACAGCCCTTCATATTCAAGCCCTTGTTGCTCGGCCGCACTGAGGTCGTTGATGTAAGCGACCGTTCTCGGCCTGTTCTTCGCCAGCCAGCTGAGGGCCGTATTGCGCACGATGGTCAGCGACCACGCCCGGGCATTGACGGCCCCGAAACCCTTGATACCCCGAAACGCCCGGATTGCGGCTTCCTGCACAATATCTTCCGCATCCGATGCGCTGCCGGCGAGCCATTGCGCGAGGCGATAGGCCTCTGGCAAATACGGCAGGAAAATCTCATCAAACGCGTTTCTTTCGTCCTTGTTTTGCACAACGGAGACCGACATTTGCTGCTGGCTCGACAATTGATCCGAGCCTTCCAGCCGGTCTTTTAGCATGTCGTTTTTAAGTTCGGTACACCGGAAACCCTCCCGGTGTACCGATAGAGTTGTTGTCATGCTTGACCCCGCAGGTCCCATGACGAAATCACCTCACGATGATTTTGCCTGGACGATGATCTTTCCCACCATGTGCGGATGCAGGCTGCAAAAGTAGTTGAAGGTGCCTGCAGTCGCGAACGTGTAGGAAAAGGAGTCATCGGTGTCGAGCGCCTTCGATCGGAAGGTCTTGTTGGTCTCGACCACGGTATGCGGGATGTCGTCGCGATTGAGCCACTTCACCGTCGTCCCCACGGCAACGGTCAGTTCCGGAGGAGTGAAGGTGAAGTTGTCGATGTTGACGACATTGGCGTCCTCCGCCGCGACCGCTCCGTACGCCAGCAACGCGCCAACGACCGGACCGAAAAGCATCGCAACGACCACGGCGCGACCGGGAGACAGTCGCGCCGCTGCGAGGCGGAGGTTACTCATTAGTGCTTGCATGTAGAAACCTCGATTAGGCCAATGTCTTGTCGACGATGGCGAGCGGCTTGTTGCCCTGAACCACGGAGACCGTCGAAAGGCCAAGCTTCGAGCGAAGCTGCTCGGCGGGGACGACCATCGGCCCAGGCGCAGGCGCGGTGCCCGGAGCGGGCTGCGGGAACGCGGTCGACAACGCCGTGTGGAAGGTCATGTTGCCTTCGACCTTCTGAGCCAACTGGTGGATGTGGCCGTTCAGAATCGTGACCGAGCCGAAGCGCTTGAGCAGATCGAGCGCGCGCGTGCCGTCCTCGGTGCCCCAACCCCATTCCTTGTAGAGCAGATAGATCGGGATATGGGCGAACACGACGATCGGCGTGCTGTTCGACTTGCCTTTCAGATCGGCTTCCAGCCATGCAAGCTGGTCAGCACCGAGATTGCCCAGGCCGCCTGCCTTCAGGTCGACGACGTTGACAAGGCCGATGAAGTGCACACCGTGATCGTCGAAAGAGTACCAGCCGGCTCCCTTCGAACCCTTGCCGTACCGATCGAGATAGGCCTTGCCGCGATCTTCGTCGATGAGGTCATGCTCGCCGGGAACCCAGTGAATCTGGGCACCGGTCTCGCCGAACACCTTGTCGGCATTGTCGAACTCGGCCGGCTTGGAGAGGTGGGTGATGTCGCCGGTGTGGATGATGAAGGCCGGCTTGGTCGGCATCGCCTTCACTTGGGCGACGGCCTCCTGCAAAGTGGCCAGCGCATCCGGATTGGCCTTCTTGTCGAAACCGATGTGGCTGTCGCTCATCTGCAGGAAGGTAAATCCGGTGGTGGGCTCAGCAGCTGCCGCTTCGCCGATCAGTCCGATCGAGTGAGGGACCCCGCCGCTGATGGTCCAAAGGACGCCGGTTCCCGCCCAGACCATGCATTCCAGCACTTCGCGGCGGCCCAGCCCCTTTTTCTGATCGTCAAGGCTATCTTTAGCCATGTCATATTCTCCCTATGAAGCCAGGTGGCTTCAGATGGCGCAGGATTGCGCCGTACGAGGGAGACTCGGGATTTTCAGGCTTTATTCCCGGTGCCGGCCGTTTTCGTTACCGATGCAGGCAACGCCGAGCGGGGTGATTCGCTCGGAAGATCTCAGGTCGGCGAGGGATGTCAGGACTGACCTTTCCAAAGAAATGGGGGAGCGGAAATTCCGCTCCCCCACAACAACTTAAGCTTGGATTTGGTCTAGCTTAGAACTGGTAGCGCAGACCAATGCCCGGATCGTAGGTCGAGACCCTGCTGTTCAGGCCGCAAGGCGGAACACCGGTTGCGCAACCAGCCACAGCAGCGCCAGCAATGGCACCGTTGTTCGTGGAGGTTATGAACGCATTGGCCGGACCACCGTTGCGCTGCGAGTAAGCAACGCCCGCGTAGAAGTCGACGTGACGGGCGAAGCGCCAGTCAAGCATGATGCCAATCATGTCTTCGGCACCGGCGCAGCCTGTGCTTGCTGCGCTGTTGGCGGCGCAAGCTGCCGCTTGGGTGGCGTTCGCGATGGCGCCTCCAGGCTGGTTGGCATATGCGTTAACGCCACCAGTAAGTGCGGCGCTAGCACCCGCTCCCGCCGTGAAGAAGCCCTGACCGAAGTGGTAGTAAGAGGCTGCGATATCCAGGGTCGGCGTAATGGCATACTTCGCGCCTACCCAGAAGTTATTAAACTGGGCGTTCGTGAAGTAGTTGTTGTTGTTCACGAAGCCGAGGGAGTAGCCACCGATAATCGTAGCGCCTGGCTGAAGCGGGTTATTCGGGTTGGATTTGGTGATGTGCTCATAACCACCATAGAACTTCCATGGCCCGATCGTGTAGCGCGCAGCCACCTCGAATACGGTGTTGTCCGAGACCGTACCGGGCAAACAACCGAGGCTGCAGGGGATGGTGTATCCGAGTCCGTTACCGGTCGCGGAATTTTGGTTGGCCTGGACCGCTGCGACCTGCGCTGAGCTCAGAGGCCCACCGGCGAAGGACACGGCGTCGAATATCTTGCCGCCCAGGAAGTCCATCGACAGACCCATATAGTCGAAGCCGATATCGCCTTCGAAGGCGTTACCGACGCCGCTGTTGTTCCCGTTGCGAATCTGGGTTTCAACGGCGAAGCGCACCGGACCGACATTCAAGCGATACTCGAATGAGTTG
>Ga0210394_10002238_pt1 | contig 27200 bp, 22 predicted proteins | sample IncBWC12MmetaG_FD_160121 | JGI IMG/M metagenome (GOLD analysis project Ga0210394, IMG submission 160121) | Forest soil microbial communities from Barre Woods Harvard Forest LTER site, Petersham, Massachusetts, United States - Inc-BW-C-12-M | ecosystem: Environmental > Terrestrial > Soil >...
ACAGGCCGACCACGATGATCCCGCCGGGCCGCGCCAACACGGCGATGCGGGCAAAAGATGCACGTGGGTCCGGCGTATGGTGCAGGACGCCCGACGCGTAGACGACATCGAACGCACCCGCCCGCAATCCCGGACGGCGCAGATCGGTTTCGACAAACTGCACACGTGCGAGCCCGAAGCGCCGCGCCGCGCCTTGGCCGAGCAGCAGCGACGACCGTGTCAGGTCCGCGCCGATGACCAGCCGATCGGCGCGCGTCAGGTAAAGGCTCATCTGCCCGGTGCCGCACCCGATCTCTAAAATCCGGGCATCGCCGGGAATCGCCTGGTCCAGCAGCCGCGCAAACTTGCTGCGTTCGGCCCGCGCATAGAGCGACGCCAAACTCTCGCCGGGCCGGTAGCCGGGGAACGGGGCGTACTCGTAAAAGCGGCGCACGGCGTCGGTACGCTTGTCAGCGCCAAGGCGCAAATCCGGGATCCCGTCGGGGGCTGTGTAGCGCTCTCCGCAACCCCGACACCGCCATCCGACAGCCAGCACATCGCCGCAGGCCGGGCAGGCAAGAAGCTCGCGTAAAGCGTCCATCCCTAGAAGATCGAGTAAACGAACGGGGCAAGCGCCTCCACGCTCGTCGCTACGATCAGCACGACCCCCATCACGCATAGAAAAACCGCCAACGGCAGCATCCATCGTTTAGCGGGGCCGCTTCGCCACATGCCACGCGCGAGGTCCGCGATCGATCCGCCGGCACTACGGAACACGACCAGGCCGCGTTCTAACTTGCCACGCTTCTTGAGCACGCGATTCTCTCCTCTTGCGACGCTGATGACGCGCGTTTCACGACCCGCGTCTGGCCGGCGACCAACACATCGATTCCACTGCGCCGGAACGTCGAGTACCCCTCGATGGCGCGATTGACGATGGGTTCTCCCGCGAGGTTGAACGACGTGTTGAGCAGTACCGGTATGCCGCTACGCCGTCCATACGACATGAGCAAAGCGTGGAGCCGGGGCGCCATGCTCTGCTCGAGCGTTTGCAACCGGGCCGTGCCGTCGATGTGGGTAATCGCGGCCAGCCTTGACCGCCACTCGGGCCGCACGGAAAACACACCGGACATGAACCGTGCGAGACGCGCCCCGCCGGGCGGCAACTCGAAATAGCGATCCGCAGCCTCGACCGGCACCACGGGCGCGAACGGCCGGAATTCCTCCCGATATTTGATGTCGCGGTTGAGCCGCTCGCGCATTTCCGTCGCATGCGGCGCGGCTAGGATGCTGCGATGTCCCAGCGCGCGCGGTCCAAATTCGAGCGCACCGTCCATCCACCCCACGACACAGCCGGCCATGAGATCGTCGGCAATCCGATCGATCAATTCCGAGTCGGCCAATTCATCGTAGGGCTGGCGATCCTCGTGCGCCAGTTGCGCAAGCGCCGTTCCGTCCACCGCCGGTCCCCAAAACGGATGGTCCGGGACCTCGCGATCCGGATTGGCGAAGTAAATCCGGTCGGCATATAGAGCCGCGCCCAGCGCACAGCCGGCATCACCGGGGGCTGGCGGAACGAATAGGCGCTCGAAGCCCGATTCAGCGAGAATCCTTGCATTGGCGACACCGTTCAGCGCCACTCCACCGCCCATGCACAGATCAGGCAAGCCTGTTTCCTTGTGCAGTGCGCGGGCGATATCCACCAGCGTGTCTTCGAGCACCCGCTGCACGCTGGCGGCACAGTCCGCGAACCGCCTTCCCTCGGCGCTCTCCAGATCGATCGGTTCGTACGCGCTGCGGGGCGGGCCGAACAAGTCGATAAACCGTGACGAATAGGAGCGCTCGGTCGTGGTGTGGAATTCGAAGTAGTCGAGTTCGAGGGCGAAGGCCCCATCTGGGGTGCGGCGAATGAGCCGACGGACCTCGTTGACGAGTGTGGGGCGGCCGTAGCTGGCCAGCCCCATGACTTTGTACTCACCCTCGTTCACCGCAAAGCCGAGATAGGCCGTGAAGGTCGAGTAGAGCATTCCGAGCGAATGCGGAAACCTGACTTCACGCAGCAGGGTGATTGAGGCGGCGCCGCCGGGCTGCCGCGCGCCAAGACCGATCGTCAGGGTGGCCCATTCGCCGACGGCGTCGGTCGTCAAGATCGCTGCTTCACGCGTGGGCGACGTGAGGAAAGCGGCAGCCGCGTGCGAATGGTGGTGCTCGGTGAACAGGATCTTGTGCCCGGAAACCCCTAAGTGCGATGAGATTACTCCGCGCACCCAGACTTTCTCACCGAGCGAGTTTTTCATCGCCTTCGGGAATGCACGCCACGAGCGGGGGAAGGCGCGCAACGCACAAGTCAGAATTCGATCGAATTTGAGCATTGGACGCTCGTAGAAGACCACGGCGTCGAGGGCTTCCGGCCCAATGCCGGCATGATCCAGGCACCACTCGATCGCCAACAGCGGAAAGGCGGCGTCATTCTTGCGCCGCGACAGCCGCTCTTCCTGGACCGCAGCGATCGGCATCCCGTCGATGAGGAGCGCCGCCGCCGAATCATGATAGTGAGCCGAGATTCCCAGGATCTTCACTTCAATACTGCCGGTCGAGTGAATTGCTGCGCTCCGGGCAGACCGGCAACCAGCCGGCGGGCTCCTGCCGCGCGGCGCGCTTGGCGAAGTAGGCAAAGGGCGGCAACAAGGTAAAAAACAAGATCATCAGAATCAGTCCGCTGATGAGGCCTGCGAGCCCAATTGCCAGCCGCAAGTAGCCCTTCCACAGGCGACTGAAGCGGGCGCGCCACAATAGAACGCGGTGGCGCTGGGGTGACACGCGCACGAGCTGCGATAACGTGTAGTTCATGTGGTAGGCCTCGTCGCGCAGGACCTCCTCGAAGATTGCGCCCGTCGACGGATCGCGCTGCACTGCGTAACGATACAACGCGAAATGATTCGCGGCGGACTTTTCCGATAAGTGGAGGAAAGCCAGCAATGCGCCGTCCTCCAGCTCCTCGATTCGCAAGTCGTCAAGCCCCCGCTCGCCGGGCGCCAGCCAGTCGGCCCGAAAACCAGATCCGGAAGGCCCGGAGAGCGCATGCAGCAGAGACGCGCCGCGCCTGCGAAACAGTTCCGCATGGCGCAGTTCGTCGCGCGCGTGCACCAGAAAGAGCCTCCGCAGCACAGGATCGGACGTCAACTCGGCGGCCCGCACCAGATCGCGCCCGCCATCTGCCTCGGTTTCGGCGAAGCGCAGCAGCTTGCGCGCCCGCCGCGCAGTGTCGAGCCAGATCCACCGATGGACAGGCCACAGCAGCTTCCGCATCATTTGCATAAAAAAATCGTCGACAGTGCGCTTGCGCCCATTCGACGGCCTTCGTACATCCGTCGCCCACTTACTGAGTACCCGCTCAGATGGGAATCGTTCAATGCCGAACGTCAGCGTGCGCGCCCTCATTGTCAAAAGTTGCGCGCTGAAATATTACATATGTCGCCGATCACAGTCAGTTTTACTTCGCATCTGTACTGGAGTTAATTCAGTCCCGCACGACGATCCAAGTTAAATCCCTGACAGAGGGGGTAGACGATGGACAATTCGGTTATCTGTTTCCCCGTCAAATGCCCGTGCTGTGATCAGGAATCCCTGTTGGCACGGGGCGTGAATACCATCGCGGTCGCTCTCGCGACCGGGCGGCCCCTCATACTGACTTCGAATTGCGGCTACCACCGCGCGATGTGGGTTGCCAACGAGATCGAGCGAAATCAAATCCGAGAGTACGCAACAGCGCTGTATTTCTCCATGAGTTGACAATCGCCCCGCCCGCGCGCGATATTTCGCGCGTTTCCGCCGCTGTAGGTGCAATCCCACAGCAATCCAAAACCCGCGCCTATGGGTGTCGGGAGATTCCCGTGTGAGGCTGACCCTGAACTTGGATTCAAGGAGATGCAAGCATGAAGAAGCCAGTGAAATTAATGGCCGTACTGATCGCGGCCGGGCTCTGCACCATCGCGGTCGCAGCCGTGAAGGATTCAGATTTAGACGCGCGCGTGCGAGCCACACTCGAAAATTTCTATTCGCAGAATCCCAGTCATCACGAACTTGTCGATAAAGCAGCCGGCGTGCTGGTATTTCCCAGCATCACCAAAGCCGGGGCTGGGATCGGCGGCGAGCGAGGCCGTGGCGTGCTGCTGGTCAACGGCAACCAGGTAGGACGCTATGAGATCAAGGGCGCGTCGCTGGGTGCAACGCTCGGGGTTGCGGGCCGCTCAGAAGTCATTCTTTTCATGACGCAGGAGGCCCGCGATAAGTTTGAACACAGCAAGGGCTGGACGATCGGCGCCGACGTGGGCGTAGCGGTGGCGTCAAAAGGAGCCGGCGGACAGTACGATACGCAGACGCTGCAAAAACCCATCCTCGCATTTGTGCTCAATGAGCATGGCCTGATAGGCGATGTATCGCTGCAGGGAGAAAAAGTGACGCGCATCGGGCCTTAAGACCCCAGGGACATTAAGGATCAAGAACCGGCCCTTGCCGCGAAGGCGGGGCCGGTCGCGGCGGATCCTCACTGAACGGCAACCGCGCCGCGCATACCTGCCTCCAGGTGCCCGCTCTGCAGGCAGGCGAAGCTCACGGTGCCGGTACGCGTGAATTTCCAGATCAATTCGCCGCGCTCGCCGGGCGCAAGGCTGGCCATGTTGGGTCCGCTATGCTGCATGTCGGGCATCAACTGCATCATGGCCGCGTGCCGACGCAGCGCCTCCGGCTCGCCCAACACGAGCTCATGGCGCAGCTGCCCCGCGTTGCGCAGCACGAATCTTATGGTCTCTCCCATGCGGACCGCGATGCGGTCCGGAGTGAAGCGCATGGCATCGCTCATGGTCACAGTGATGCTTCGCGACACATCGCGGGGATCGCCCGGCTGGCCAATGCGGCTCGCGCTGACTGCGCGGCTGTGGCGCATATTCCCCTGGGCGTCCTGACATACCGGCAGATCGAAGTAGTCGTCATCGTCTTCGTCGTCCTGCTGACGGCAGATGGCGGGGGCCCAGGAATTGAAGCGCCGTTCCAGAGCGTCTCCGTGTTCGATCCAGAATGCGGTGTCGATGCGCAGCGCGTCGGCGAGATTCGGTGTCGAGGAAGGGAGCACGCTGACCAGGCCTGCCGGCAGCAGTTCAAGTGCGTGGCGGTTGGTCGGTCCGTAAGTCAGATGTTCGGACAGCACCTTCTGCCGCTCCGGCGAGCTTGCGAAGGCAATGAAGCGATAGGCCTCATCGCGCTTAGGGGAACCCTTCGGAATCGCCCAACTATCGATGTCATAGAGGCTTTGGCGCCAGACAATTCGCGAGTGACGGTTGCCTGGCTGCGCGGGGTCGAACCACAGGGTGTAGGCGGAACTCATGTTCACCACGCCCGCTTCGATGAGAGCTCCCGGCTGCGCGGCGGCCTCCCACCAGACGGTATCCTTACGGATTTGCTCCAGCTTTCGGAAGGCGCGTTGCACCCCGGCTTCGGTCGCGAGCGTGGAGTACACGTTCTTCGGATCGACGCCGTCGGCCAGCAGCGCGATCTCGAGGGTATATTTGGCACTGCGCCGCAGTCCACGTTTGCCAGGGGTTTTACGGACATCCCAGAACTCGGCCCACGAGTGCGGCGCATCGCGGAGTTGGTCGGAATAGACCAGTGCTTGCGCCCAGGTAAAAATCCCCACCCCACATTCCGACAGCGCTCCGGGAATGAGATCCGCGACGGGCGGAACCCGCGCCGGATCGAGCTTTTCGAACAGGCCTTGCCGGCAACCCTGTTCCAGGGTCCGTGATTCGACCTGCATCACATCCCACACCGGCGCGCCGGCGTGCACCATCTGCGTGAGTTCGGTGACCTGGCCATCGTAGGAAAATGAATGTACGTCAATGCCGGTCGTCTTGGAGAAAGGCTCCAGGTATGCCGCGACAAGCGCGGCACGATCGGCCCTGCCGAAGGAGATCACCGTAAGATCGCCCGCCGCTGCGGCGGGAAGCGCGGCACACATCAGAGCGGCGCCCAGCCAGCGGGCGCCGCTCTCGCGCCACAGGGTCGACGGCGGCTTCAATCGTCTGAGCCGTTTCCAGCGATTTCCTCTGCTTCGCCCGTTAATCGCACGATATCCAGTCCACCACCCACTCGATCGCCGCAATAGCGCAGTCCACGATTATCGACATCGGTGTTGTCGCAGGAGACATCCAGCGCCGTGTAGGTGACGCCATTGATCACCGCGCTGCTGGGCTGCGTGAACTTATTGACCGGCGCGATGAAGTGAGCCACTTCCTTGGGATGGTAGGGATCGCGAATGTCGGTGACCCGGATTCCGGCGTCGAACCAGGCGCTGGTCAGCAATCGGCCGTAGGACGGGTCCGCGAAATTCTCGGCCATCGAGTGCACGCCGAAGCGTGTACCGCGCGAACAGAAGTTGGGGCGCCCGGAGAAGTCATCGACGGTCACCGTGGAGATCGGCCAGGGGTGCTGTTCCGCACTGGTGCTGCCGCCCTGACCGATCTTGCTCGTTATATCGAGCAAGTACATGAGGTGCGGCGATCCCGTGCAACGGTTGTCCGTCTCCTCGGAACTCACGGCGAGGATGTCGCGTACGTTGTTGCTGGTGAAGTTGACGTACTGCTGCAAATGGACGCCGTAGATCGGCATGGAAGAGTGGCCGCCCTCGGCGCCGGGCATATAGATGACACCGATCTGGCCTTGCAGCAGCTCGGCATCGGTGGGACTGGATGGATTGGCGTAGACGCCGGTGCCATAGGGTGGCGGCAGGACCTTGGTGAGGTCGTTGATCTGGATGATGCCGTCGGAGCCGACGCCATACGGCATATATAACCGGTTGACAGCCTCGCCCTTGAAGCTGCTGACCACGATCGGGCCATGCACGCCGGGCGGCACGGTCTTGCTGGTGGTTTCGGTTCCCGGCATCACGAAGGTCGAGCCGGGATTCTGCCCCGGATAACCAAAGTCCATGATGTACTTGGGATTCGCCGGATCGCTGAGGTCGAAGATCTTGAGGTGCTGATTCGGGCTGCTTTTATTGTTCCAGCCGTCAAAACTGGCGTCGCCCATCTTCGTCGCGCCCCCGACGATGTACGCGATTCCCGTCGTGCAGTCCCACCAATTGCGGTGCGTGACATCCAGGCCGCTCACCGGCGTTGAGACCAGCGTCGGATTGGCGGGATCGGTGACGTCCCACACTTCGTGGGACACGGCACCGTTTTCGCGCAGCAGATACGTGTGGGCGGGGACACCGTGCGGCAGATCATTGCCATCGCACAGCTTCACCATGCGCGCGCCACCCTTATCGGCGATCAGATGCTTGAGGTACACGGGATGGCGGGGATCGGTCACATCGACGATCGACGTCCCGTTCTCTTCCACCACGCCGGTCATCGGATTCAGCATCTTTCCAGCGAAGTGCCCTGCATACGCGATTACCCGATTGCCTTGGGTATGCACGGTCGTCTGGTACGTGGTGCGGCCTTGCAGGTCGTTGTGGCCGAGCCATTCGGTATTGAAGGTGTTCGAGCCATCTGCATGAGTGGTGCCCCGTGGATTCGGCGTATCGAGATCGTTGGCGGACCACGCGGTACCCGCGGCGATCAACAGCGCCAGCCCTGCCGGCCGGGCGATGCGGCTCCAGCCCCACTGCATCCAATGTGTGCGGTTATTTCCGTTCATGACAATTCCCCTTGATTGTTGTTCGAACGTTTACCGAAGGGTTTTCCGGCCGCGTTATCGAAGTAAGCGCGTCATGGGAACGGCCGCGAGTATTGAGCAAGCCAAGATCAAATGCAATTACGGCGGTGGCGCGGTGCGGCAAACGGCATCGCGGAACAGCTGGCGTTTTTAATTGCTAGGACGGCGCGCGAGCCGGCAAGGCAGCCGCCTCGCCCGGCACGCGCTGCGGCGCGTGTTTTTCGCCAAGCTTGCGTTCCGCGCTCGGCGGGTATCCGAATAAAGCGCGGTAACACTTCGAGAAATGCGGCGGCGACTGAAATCCGCAGGCTGTGGTGACATCCATGATCGGCATCGAGGTTTGCAGCAACAATTCGCGTGCGCGGCGCAGGCGCATTTCGAGGTAGTAGCGCTTCGGCACGCAGTTCAAATCCCGCTTGAACAGGCGCTCGATTTGGCGGCGCGACAATCCCGTCGACTTGGCGATCTTCTCGAGCGAGAGCGGCTTCTCGATATTTTCCTCCATGAGCTGCGCCACCCGAATCAAGCCACGGTGCGAGACGCCAATCTGCGCGCGCAAGGGAACGTACTGGCGATCCATATCGTTGCGTACTCGCTCGACGATGAATTGCTCGGAGACCAATTGCGAGATCCGCGGACCCAATTTCTGTTGAATGAGATTCAGCATGAGGTCCAACGGCGCGGTGCCGCCGGAGCAAGTGAAGCGATCCCGGTCGATGGTGAACAGCTGGTCGCTGATTCGAACTCTGGGAAACTCTTCACGCAGGGCTGAGAGATTCTCCCAATGAATGGTCGCGCTGAAATTATCGAGCAAACCGGCGCGCGCGAGCGCATAGCCGCCGGTGCACAGAGCCCCCAGCGGCACCCGCCTGTCGGCCAGACGCCTCAGCGCTGTCAGCAGCGGCGGCGATACGGCGTCGCGAACGTTTACGCCGCCGCAGACAAACAAAATATCGACCGCTCCCAGATTTTCGAGCGCGCTGGTGGGGGACAGGGTAAGTCCGCCGCTTGCTTCCGCGGGGCGCCCGTCCATGCTGATGACGGACCATTCGTAAGCCTGTTTGCCAACCAGCCGATTCGCCATGCGCAACGGTTCCAGCGCATTGGCCACCGCGATCAGAGAGTAATTCTGCAATGTCAGAAACGCATACCTGCATTTGCGCGCGGGCGGTTCCAAGGAGCCTCCGGGATCGAAACAATGAACCATCCGATTATGCCACCGGGCATCGGTTCTTGTCAGTTTCCGACAAATGGCTGTCGCGTTCCAGACAGAACCAGGGGCCGTGTCCTCAGCGTATGGCGCGTCAAGACAAGCCAGTGACGCAAACTGATCAGCCGTGACCACCGACAGTGACCATACTTAAAGAGCCAAATCCCGGAGAATTAGTTGGGCCACTGCGCCGGACAAGCTACAAGGGTATCGGGGGAGCGAGTATGGACGAGCCGAGCACGCAGCTAAGTCACGCACGGCGTCCCAGCGGGCGCGATGCAAAGCGGGCTGCGCGGACCGCGCGGGCAGCTTCGTCGATTCCCTATATCACCCGCAAGATCCCTTATTACGAAGTGCTCACCGAGGAAGGGCTTGAGCTGATGGAGCACAACGCGGATACGATACTCGAGGAGATCGGCATCGATTTTCGCGATGATGCCGAGGCGCTGCAAATCTGGAAGGCAGCCGGCGCCGATGTACAGGGCGAACGCGTGCATTTTTCCCGCGGCTTGTGCCGGGCGCTGGTGCAGAAGACCGCACCGCGAGAGTTCATTCAGCATGCGCGCAATCCGGCCCGCAATGTGCTGATCGGCGGCAAGAACACCGTCTTTGCTCCTGCCTATGGGTCGCCGTTCGTGCGCAGTTTGGATGAGGGCCGCCGTTATGCGCGCATCGAAGATTTCCGTAATTTCGTCAAGCTCGCGTACATGTCGACTTCTTTACATCATTCAGGCGGCACGATTTGCGAGCCCGTCGATCTGCCGGTCAACAAACGGCACCTCGATATGGTGTACAGCCATCTGAAGTTCAGCGACAAGGCATTCATGGGCTCCGTCACGGCGCCGCAACGCGCGGCCGATTCAGTCGCCATGGCGAACATCGTGTTCGGCCCCGAACTGAACGACCCGCTCACCGGCCGTCCGAAGACGACCATCATCAATTTGATCAACGTCAATTCGCCGATGACCTACGATGCGACCATGCTCGGTGCCGCCAAGGTCTACGCGCGCGCCAATCAGGCGCTCATCATGACCCCATTCATCTTGGCCGGCGCCATGTCGCCGGTGACGGTCGCGGGCACCGTCGCGCAAACATTGGCCGAGGCGCTCGCGGGGCTTGCGTTCGTGCAGCTGGTCAATCCGGGCGCACCGGTGGTTCTCGGCAGTTTCGCATCATCGATCTCGATGCAATCGGGCGCGCCGACCTTCGGCACACCGGAACCGGCACTCGTGCTGTATACCATGGCGGCACTGGCGCGTCGGCTCGGAGTGCCATTTCGTTCCGGCGGCAGTCTCTGTGCATCGAAGATTCCCGACGCGCAGGCGGCCTTTGAATCGGCAAACACCCTGGTGCCCACCTGCCTGGCGGGAGTGAATTTCGTGCTGCACACGGCCGGGTGGCTCGAGGGCGGGCTGGCGATGGGCTACGAGAAGTTCGTGATGGACGCAGATCAGGCCGGCATGATGCACACGTTGCTTGCGGGCGTGGATTTGTCAGCCAATGGGCAAGCGCTCGATGCGATGCGCGAAGTCGGACCCGGCAAGCATTTCTTGGGCTGTGCCCACACTCAAGCCAATTTCGAAAATGCGTTCTACCGCTCGCCGCTGGCCGACAACAACAGCTACGAGCAATGGGAGGCCGAAGGCTCGCCCGACATGACGAAGCGCGCAAATGCCATGTGGAAGAAAATGCTCGCGGAATACGTGGCGCCGCCGATGGATCCGGCGATCGACGAGGCGCTTCTCGACTACATGGCAAGGCGCAAGTCAGAGTCCCCCGACTCGAACGTCTGATTGCGCATTAGTCCGTCTTGGATTTATCCACGCGCCGCGGCCGCCGCCCGCGGGTCTCGCTTTGGCTGGTCGACTCTTTCGGCGCCGGTAAGTCCACCACTTTGCGCAGCTGCTCGTACTTGGCGGTCTTGTGCGGAATGGCCATGGCTGCGACGAACAGCTGCTGAAAGCGCGGCTCGATCGCGGTCTCTACTTTTTCGATGCGCCTGACCAATTCTTCGATGACGGGACGTGAAGTCGCATCCAGCAGCGCGATGCGTGCCCCGGTTCCCGCGGCATTGCCGGCCGAGCGCACCTGCGCAAGGTCGCAGTCCGGAACCATGCCGAGAATCATCGCGTACTTGACGTCGATGTGGCTGCCAAACGCGCCCGCGAGTCGGATGCGATCCACGTGCTCGATTCCCAGCCGCTCCATGAGCAGCGCAATGCCGGCATACAACGCCGCTTTTGCCAGCTGAATCGCCCGCACGTCTGTCTGGGTGATCATCATCTTAACCGAGCCTTGATGCAGCAGATACGCAAAGGTTCGGCCGTTCTCGACGATCCGCGGCGAGCGGGCGGCTAGCCGCCCATCGAGCACGCCATCTTGATTGATGATGCCGGAGAGGTACATCTCCGCAATGACCTCGATGATCCCCGAGCCGCAAACGCCCGTGATGCCGGTGGCCGCCGACGCTGCGTTGAATTCCGGGTCGTCGGACCACAGCTCGGAGCCGATGATCTTAAAGCGCGGTTCGAGCGTCTTTGGGTCGATGCGTACCCGTTCAATTGCTCCCGGCGCCGCCCGCTGACCGCAGCTGATCTGCGCGCCTTCAAACGCGGGACCGGTAGGGCTGGAACAGGCCACCAAACGCCGGCGGTTCCCCAGCACGATTTCCGCGTTCGTGCCGACATCCACCAGCAGCGTCATCGCGTCCTCAAGATCCGGACGCTCGGCGAGCACCATTCCCGCCGCATCCGCACCGACATGACCCGCAATGCAGGGCAGCACGTAAACCCGCGCGTTGCGATGCAATTTGAAGTCGATGACGTTCGCGCGCAGCGTGAGTGAATGATCGGTGGCGAGTGCGAACGGCGCACCGCCGAGCTCCACAGGATCTATCCCCAACAGCAAGTGATGCATGACGGGATTGCCGACCAGCGTGGCTTCGAGGATGTCCTCGTGAGATATATCCGCCTGTCGAGCCACTTCCGCGGCAAGTGTGCAGAGCGCTTCGCGCACCGCAGCGGTCATCAGAGCAGCGCCGCCCGGATTCATCATCGAGTAGGAGACGCGGCTCATCAAGTCCTCGCCGAAGCGGATCTGCGGATTCATGAGACCCGCAGATCCCACGACCTCGCCGCTCAACAGATCGCAGAGGTGCGCCGCGATCGTTGTCGAACCGACGTCGACCGCCAGGCCGTAGGCAGACTCGTGCAGGCCGGCCCAAACCCCGATGATTTGCTTGCCCCCATGAACTGCCACCGTGACCTGCCACGCGCCGGCCCGCAAGGTGGGCTGCAGCGTCTGCAGAACCGATAAATCGCAGATCAGATCCTTAAGATCCCATTCCCGTTGCAGCGCTTCGTAAAGCCGCCGCAAGTCGCCGGAAGGATCGTGCATGTCCGGCTGCTTCACCTGCACGTAGTGCAGGCGCACGACGGGATTGAGTTCGATCGCGTGCGCATCCGCCTCCTTGCGCACCAACTGGCGATGCACCTGACTGCTGGCGGGCACGTCGATGACGACATCGGCGAGAATCTGCGCCGAACAAGACAGGCGCCTCCCTGACGCCAGGGGCACACGCCGCGAAAAACGCTTCTCCGGCTCGCTGAACGGCGACAGGCTCGCGCTCGACGAGGAAACTCCGTGCTTGGCAAATTCGCCTTCCGCGACCAACACCTGACAGCGCCCGCAAAGTCCTCGACCGCCGCACACCGAATCGATGTCCACGCCCAAGCTGCGCGCAGCCTGCAGCACCGGAGTGCCGACCGGGAAATGGCCGCGCTTGCCGGAGGGCGTGAATACGATCAGCGGATCCTTGCTCGCCATGCGTCCTCGAACTTTACGCCGGCCGCCGGCGGTGGCCGCCTTCGCGCCGGCCGCGCGAAGCGTCTCCGGCGACGCCCGTGCCCGGCGGCGGGACTTCCCGGAATCGGCGAATCCAGCGCGCGCAGTCCGGATCGTGTCCGAGCATGACGTCAGCTCCCATGCAGGCTCTGATGACTTCCACGTGCAGCGGATTGGTAATTGCGGAGGTCATCCCGGCTCCCATCGCCATCGTCAGGAACGCGCTATTGATGCCGTCGCGGTTCGGCAGTCCGAAGCTGATGTTCGATGCCCCGCATGAGGTATTGACCTTGAGCTCCGTGCGCAGCCTGTGCACGAGACGCATGACCTGCACCCCCGCCTGATTGATCGCGCCGATCGGCATCACCAAAGGATCGACCACCACATCGCAGGCCGGGATGCCGTAGTCCAAGGCCCGCTCGACGATTTTCTTGGCAACCGAGTAGCGCACGTCGGGATCTTCGGAAATCCCCGTTTCGTCGTTCGAGATCGCGATTACCGCGGCGCCGTACTTCTTGATCAGCGGTAGCACGGATTCCAATCGCTCGTCCTCGCCGGTCACGGAGTTGACCAAAGCCTTGCCTTTGTACACGGCGAGGCCTGCCTCGAGCGCGGCCACGATCGAGGAATCGATGGACAGCGGCACATCGGTGACCGATTGCACGAGCTGTATGGCGCGCGCGAGTATCGCCGGCTCGTCGGCCAGTGGAATGCCCGCATTCACGTCGAGCATGTGCGCGCCCGCTTCGACCTGCGCGAGCGCATCCGCCGCGACGCGGCTGAAATTGCCGGCCGCCATCTCGGCGGCGAGAATCTTGCGTCCGGTCGGATTGATGCGCTCGCCGATGATGACGAACGGCCGATCGAAGCCGATCACGACTTCCTTCGTGGCGGAGCTGACAACGGTGTCGGTCATGATGCGTTCCTATGCGAATATTGCGAGCCATCGCGCTCGGGATACCACGGCGCACGGCCCTGCAAAATGCGCGATCGATCGACGATCTGCGCCACCGTTTCTTCCTGGCGGTAGGCCATGATGTGCACTCCGCTGATGCCGCGGATCTCGCGAATCGCTTGAATCAGCTCGATGCAGATGTTGATTCCCTCTTGCGCCTGGTCGTTGGCGCCCTTGAGCCGCGCGATCGTGGCATCCGGAACATGCATTCCGGGGACGTGCACGCGCATCCATTCCGCCGTCTTGGCCGAGCGCAGCGGGCCGACGCCGGCGAGAATGTAAACCTTGCCGGGCAGATCGAGCGCTTCCACTTGTTCCATGAAGCCGCGCAGCAGCGGCAAATCATAGCAATACTGAGTCTGGATGAACTGCGCGCCCGCGGCGACCTTCTTGGCCAGGCGCAGGGCGCGCCACTCATGCGGCAGAGCCGAAGGATTTTCCGCGGCACCGAAAAACACGCGCGGCGCGAAACTGATCTTGCGCCCGCTTTGAAAGCGATGTTCATCGCGCAGGTTGCGCGCGATCTCGAGCAGCGACACGCAATCCAAATCGAATACCGGCTTGGCTTGCGGATGATCGCCGGCCTGCACGCCATCGCCGGTCAGGCAGAGAATGTTGCACACGCCCATTGCGGCGGCGCCGAGAATATCGCCCTGAATAGCGATGCGATTCCTGTCGCGGCACGAGATCTGCATGATGGGCGCATAACCGATCCGCGTCAGCAGCGAACACACAGCCAGACTGGACATGTGGCAGTTCGCGCCGCTGCCGTCGGTCGCATTGATCGCATCGACGTACCCGTCGAATACCCGCGCGCGCTTGTACACCTCCTCCGGGTCCGCGGAATCCGGCGGCGCAAGCTCCGTGGTGACTGCAAATCCGCCGGCGCGCAGCACGCGTTCGAAACGTCCCGGCGAGGTGTGTCCGGGAAGAATCGGCAGCGGATAGCCCGGCACCGGTTCGTCGTCGAATCTCATGGCGGTGCGCCCTTGGCCGCCGCAGTTGGGGTCGCGGTTTTCTCGCGCACCACTTTGAGCCACGACGATCGGCCTTGCAGGCGCTGATCGACCGCGAACTGGATCTTCGTCATGGCCTCGACACCGCCGGGAATCCGTTCACTGCCCCGATAGGCCTCGACCCAAACGCACTTCATGTCCGGCTTGACCTCGCAATTGCCGTTGTCGCGCACGCCGCCACAGGGGCCGTTGCGCAAGCTCTTCGGACAGTTCATGGGACACGACATGCCGGTCGAGCTCAGCACGCACTGCCCGCACATGCGGCAGTCGAACAACAGCCCCTTGACCGCTTTCTCGATTCCTGCGACCGGTGTCTCGATGCGCTCATAGCCCAAGGCAAGGAACAGTCCATGCATGCGCAGCAGCAGCGCTTCGAATCCTGCATAGAATGCGTTCAAACCGCGCGCGTGGCGCACCGACCAAGCCCTGGCCGCGTACATCAGGCGGACTCGCTGCGATTCGCGTCCAATCCCTTGGCACGAATCAGGCGCTCCAGATCCTCCGCGGTGAAGCGCGCCTCAAGGCGCGCTGCCTCCGCTGCCGCCTCGGCCTGCAGATCATCGCTGCAAGCTCGCGGTGCACTGCGCTTCCAATCTGCGAGATAGGCGTCGGAACTGCCTTTACCCGCGCGCATGGCGGCCCGGTCGACCGCTTCTTGAAAGCGATGCGATAGCTGTACTTTGGCCGCTTCCCGTCCGCGTTTGACGATGACCTGTGCCGGAATGTCGCGCCAGGAAATGACGATTAGCGACGCCATGTGAGTGGCGCTCCGGGACGCCGCAGGTCGCTGATTTTTACCGCCGCCACCAGGGTCGACTCGAGCGTGCCGTAGCCGGTAGCGCGATATTCAAACTCCAATCCCATGCGCGTCGCGATACTGCGTGCCTGCTCAAGGGACTCAGGTCCGGGTGCCTGCGCCAAGTACACGAGCTTGCGGTAATTGCCGAAGTAGCTCGAGAACAGCTCCGGATGACGATCGAGGCCGAGACCGCGCAGCACCAAGCGCTCGAAATGGCGCAGCAGAAAATCCGTCAGATAGAACGTCCCCGGCTCCGCCTCGGCCAGCTCGGCGAACACCGGAGCGGTCGCGAAGAACTCGTAGCAATGCGCGCCTGGAATGCGTTCGACGCCCTCCTCGCGCAGCACCTTGTCGAGCAAACCACCCGTGCCGCAGTCGGCGTAGGCGACAAAAATCGATTGGTAGCGACCGCGGGACGCGTGTATCAGCGCGCGAACGGCATCGGGAATCTTTTCCGGTCGATTGTGCAGCTCGGCAGGCAAGCAGCGCACATTCAGTTCATCCCAGCGGTTCGCGCGGCGTAGCGCGGTGATCTCGTGCGCCAACGCACCACAGGCGATGATCAGCATGCCTTGGCCGTTGCTAGCCATGGCGCTCATCGCGCTCAGTGCGCCGCCGCACCGGCTCGCCGCGCTGCGATCAGCCCTTTGGCCGTCTCGACCGCGACCGCGGCGTCGCGGCAGTAGGCGTCCGCCCCGACGGCTTTGCCGAACTCTTCGTTGAGCGGCGCGCCGCCGACCAGCACGATGTAATCATTGCGGATGCCGCGCTCCTTCAGTGTGTCGATGACCACCTTCATGTAGGGCATCGTGGTCGTCAACAGCGCGGACATGCCGAGAATGTCCGGCTTGTGCTTGTCGAGGGCATCCAGGTACTTCTCGACCGGATTGTTGATGCCGAGATCGATGACCTCAAATCCAGCCCCCTCGAGCATCATGGAGACCAGGTTCTTACCGATGTCGTGAATGTCGCCCTTGACCGTGCCGATGACAATCTTGCCGATGGGTTCCACACCGGTTTCCGCCAACAGCGGCCGCAGGATCTCCATACCGCCCTTCATCGAATTTGCGGCGAGCAGCACCTCGGGCACGAACAGAATACCGTCGCGAAAATCGATTCCCACGATGCGCATGCCTTCCACCAACGCATCATTCAGCACTTTTTCGGCGGACCAGCCTCTTTTGAGAAAAATGCGCGTCGCCTCTTCGACCTCGGTTTTTAGGCCGTTATATAAATCGTCGTGGACCTGTTCGGTGAGTTCCTCGTCATTGAGCGAGGCTAAATCAAATTCACCTTCCGGCTCTGACATCACGCCTCCAACGTCATTTTTCCGAGCGGCCACGGTACCTTACGCGGCTCTCCCGATACATCATGGTAAGTCGCCACTCGCGAAGGGACTTGTAATATTGCGACGGCGGCATGCCCAGATGCGACATGATCCGCCAACCCTTTTTTGGCGTTCTCATGTCACCGGCGGCGCGCCGCCTTCTGCTTTGCGCCGCTGCACGTAGGAGTCCAGCGCCTCCACGACGGCCGGATCGCGCGGCGGCGCGACATAACGCTGCAATGTGCTCTGCCAAATGCCGGTTGCGCGCTCGGTCGCCGTTTTGGCGCCGTCTTCGGCCCACTGCCCGGAATTGCGCCAGTCGGACACCAGGGGCGCATAGAACGCGCTGCGATATCGTTCCATCGTGTGTGCGCAGCCGAAGAAATGGCCTCCGGCTCCGACCTCGGCCACCGCCTCGAGAGCAAGATCAGCGGGCGTCGCGCCGACCGGTTGAAAGATTTCCGCAAACATCTGCAGCATTTCAATATCGAGAATGAATTTCTCGTATGAAGCCGTCAAACCGCTTTCCAACCAGCCCGCCGCATGCAGGATGAAGTTGCAGCCGCCGAACAGCGCGCCCCAAAGGCTCATTTGCGATTCGTACGCCGACTGCGCGTCGGGGACGTTCGAGGCCGTGGCGTTGGATGAGCGCCAAGGCAAGCCGAGAAATCGGGCCATCTGCCCTGCTCCGAAGGCCGCCTTGACATACTCGGGCGTGCCAAAGGCGGGCGATCCGGATTTCATGTCGACGTTCGAGGTGAAGCTGCCGTACATAATCGGCGCGCCCGGCCTGACGATCTGCGCCAGCGTCAACCCTGCGAGCGCCTCCGCGTGCGCCAAGGTCAGCGCACCCGCGATGGTCACCGGCGCCATCGCGCCGGCCAGCGTGAAGGGCGTGATGATCAGCAATTGGCCGGCGGTTGCGAAGTCGATGATGCCGTCCGCCATCGGTATATCGAGCTGCAGCGGCGAATTCGTGTTGATGATGGTGTACGTATAGGGGCGGGAACGGAATTCTTCTTGGGGGATTCCGTGCGCGAGACGGATGAGTTCGAAGTTGTCGGCAACCTGGGCATGGCCGCGCGAAAAAATGAAAGGAACCTTATCGGTCAGAATCAGCTGTGCGCGAGTCACTTCGAGATGGCGGATGTGGACCGGCACGTCCTGCGGTTCGGTGGCGCCGCCAAGCACGTGGATCACTTCGAAGCTTTGGCATAGCTTCATCATATTGCAGAAATCCTCGAGCGTTCCGGCGCGCCGGCCGCCGGCGGTGTCCATGATGTTCGGCGGGCCCGAGGTGGGCGCGAACGCGACGCACTTATCGGACATTGGAACATTGCGCTCCGGGTCGACGGTATGCAGCGTAATCTCGCGGGGTGCGGTCGCGAGCGAGGCGCTGACCAAGGCCCGGTCGAGACGCACGGTTTGCGTTGCCTCATCGAGCTGCGCGCCCGCCTTGCGATACAGCATTCTGGCGTCGGCCGACAGCACCTTCATGCCCTGCGTTTCCAGGATGACGAGGGCAGACTCGTGAATGGCCGCGACTTGATCTTCGGAAAATACCTTCAGCGGTTCGAAAGGATTGCGCAGATGTCGGTAGGGCCGAGTACGATCGAAAATCGCGTGGCTGACATCCGCGGTTCCAGGACGGCGCCGGCTGCGTCGGCCAACTTCATCGGGTTGTTTCATGTCGCGTGGTACTGAGATTTGTGAGCGGAATTTTATTATAGAGAAAACTTCCGCACCTAAGGGCTACCGCGCCCAAGATTTCCGCAGCGGCAGGCAAAAAGGCACTCCGGTATGCCTTTATCCGATACGCCGACGCAGGGATATGCGCTTATCCGATACGCAACGCAGCAGCGTGTCCCGCGAACGGCCGGCCCGTGGCGATCGAGCGCGCGACCGCTTCGGCGAGGTAATCGGCCCCGGGGCCCGCATGAGCAATTTTTTTGCTCACGCTGGTTTCGACGTGCGGATCAGCGGCGCCTGCCCGGCGTGCCGCCGCCAACGCGAGTTCCCGCGACACACGCCGTGCATGTTCGAGTGCAGGAGCTGGATCCGGATAGTCTTGGCTGCCGGCGGGATCGTGAACCCGAAAAACTTTGAAAGTCGGCTGATTCACCAGAATCTCGACGGTCTGCGACACCACTCCCGCAACGGCGCCCACTGCGTTGCAGACCGCCGCGTGTTCAGGGATCGACAGCTCGGCGCCGAGCCGGCGCGCCACCTCGGGATAGTAGCCCGTGGCCGGCGCACCAATGGCGATGAGCGGTCGCGCCAGTACGATCGTCGTGTCCAGGAGCGAGGAGAAGCGCCTGCCCGCGACGACGTCTTCGATGAGCCGGCCACCGAGCCCGCCCCAGCCGCGGCTCGCTTCGATTCCCGGGTCGCGCGCCAGTGCCGCGGCAAGCACTACACGGCCGGCTTCGCGCACCACGTGCTCATAGGTACGTTCGCAGATTTGCAGCGGCGAGTCAGCCTGAGCCAAGGCGCGCGCGTTGCGTTCCTCGGTCGCCAGTATGCGCGCTCCGCACTCGGCAGCTTCGCGGCACCAATCATGTTGTCTATCGAGCACGTGCATGGCGTCGCTCGGAGTGAACCCGGCAAGAGTCGCAAGTCCTGCGTCGGCGAGACGATGCAGCGCCTGCAGACCGGAGCCGCTGCGCGCAACGGTCGACACTTGGCGCGGCTCCAATCCCAACGCTTCCCATACCCGGCGCTCGAGCGTCGATAAATCGGCAGCTGGTGCGCGATCGGGATTGCGGAATGCGAATTGAGTCGCGTGCTCCGGCAAACGCGCAAGGTCCGCGATCGACCGTAGTTGCGGCAGCGCGGCCGGGAAGGTCTGCGCCATCAAGCTCAAGGGCATCACTTTGCGCGGGCCGACGCGCAGCCGCACCTGCCTGTCGAAGCGGGTTTCGCTGTCGCCGCCAAGTCCGCTGGTACGCACATCCACGGCCTCGACCATCGTTCGCCAGACGCCGATCAAAGCACCTTGATCGCTGATGACCGGTCGTCCACCGGACACGACCGCGATGTCCGTGGTGGTGCCGCCCATGTCCGAAACGACGAAGTCGGCGAGACCCGTGAGAAATCCCGCACCGACCACGCTCGCCGCCGGACCGGATAGAATCGTCTCGACCGGATACTCGATCGCAATCTCGGCCTTCATCAGCGAGCCGTCTCCTTTTACGATCATCAGGGGTGCATGAATGGCCTCGTTGGCGAGCACGCCCGAGAGCGCCTCGATCAGCTGCCGTATCTGGGGCGTAAGGCGCGCGTTCAAGGCGGCCGTGAGCGCCCGCCGCGGCGCATCCAGCTTCGAACTCAGCTCGTGTGCGCAGGTCACGGGTTTAGGCGACAGCGCGCGAATTATCCTGCGCGCTTGCAATTCGTGCAGCGGATTGCGCACAGAAAAATTGGCCGCGACCGCGAATGCTTCGACGCGCGCCGCATGATCCATGACTGCCCGAGTCACCGCAGCCTCATCGAGCGGCGCCGATTCATCGCCGGTCGCGCTGTGGCCGCCCGACACGCGAACAACCAAATCGCTGCCGCCGTGACGCTGCAATCCCGAGCGCTCGACCATTGCCTCATCGAACCCGATCAGCAGCGTGCATACGGGGCTGAAACGGTTCTCCACGACCGCGTTGGTGGCGAGCGTCGTGGACATGGACACGAGCGTGACGTTCTCGCGACTCATGCCTATGGGAAGCAAATCGAGCACCGCGCGTATGGCCTTGCCGATCCCAAGCGCAAGATTCCACGGAGTTGTCAGGGATTTTGCGCTGGCGATCACCCGGCGGCCGCCGGCCAGCAGCACGGCGTCCGTGAACGTGCCGCCGGTGTCCAGGCCGAGCCAGAGATCACCGGCCGCCGTACTTTGCGGGGCGGTCAGCCCCGAACCAGTCAAACTCATCGATTGTCCTCGCTGAACGTCGCCGCAGCGGCGCAAACAATAGCGGAATTCTAAAGTCCTCGGCGTCCGAGTAGCATTGGTCAGGGCATATCGATTCGGAGAGAGACATATGCAGCGAGCTGTGCGCAAGTATCTCAAGGCCCTTGAGGCGGGCGACGCCGACAAGGCGGCAGCGCTATTCGTTGTCGATGGCTGGGTTCAATCGCCGTTCTTGGGGCGAATTCCAGTGCGCGACTACGTCAATAAGGTGGCCGCCGCTTCCAGCCGCACGCAACTCACCGTGCACGATGTCCTGGTGAGCGCCGAAGGGCACATGCGGGCGGTGGCCTACTATCTATACGACTGGCAGCTGAATGACGGTTCCAGGGTATCGTTTGAGTGCGCCGACGTGTTCAACTTCGATCTCGATACCGGCCACATCGCGTCCATCGTGCTGGTGTACGACACGCATCTGATCCGCGACGTGGTCGAAAACAAATATCCCTAGCGCCCAGCCTCGCGTCCGCGGACGCGGGTCATGGGTTTTGCGCCCGCGCAATCCGGCGATTGGTCGTGCGCCGGCCGGTCGCGCCCACGGCAGCACCGGCCTCGCGGCTCATTTCGCCGCGCAATTGCGCGGTCGCACCGGTCGATATGGCGCCAAGCTTGAATTCAATCGTCGCAAGATCCGGTTTGGCCCCCCGTACATGGGATTCGAGCGCTAAGCGCATGGTGTGCAGGTGCTGCGGAGTGGTTCCGCAGCAGCCGCCGATGATTCGCGCCCCGGAATCCAGTGCCAGGCGAGCGTATTGCGCCATCAACTCGGGCGTTCCATCGAAGCGGATCTCACCGTTGATGAATTGCGGAATACCGCAGTTCGCTTTGGCGACCAATATGGCGGAGGCTTCAGAAGCGTTGGCAAGATTGACGATGCACGCAACGAGCTCAGAGGGCCCAGTGCCGCAATTACTACCGCACGCGGCCAGCCGGTGCCGGCGATGCAGGGCGGCCAGTTCAGACGGCGTGACGCCCATCATGGTTCGGCCATTGGTATCGAAGCTCAAGGTCGCGACGACCGGGAGACCCGTGGGGCGAGCGCCTGCGATGGCCGCCTCGGTCTCCTCGATGGACGACATGGTTTCGATCCACAGTAAGTCTGCCCCGCCGCGCGCCAACGCCAATGCTTGTTCGGCGAACGCTTCGCGGGCCGACTCCAAACTCAAGGGTCCTAATGGCTCGAGAATCTCCCCGGTCGGCCCCATGCTGGCGCCGACCAGGACAGGGCGATCGGCGCGATCGGCTTCGATCCGCGCCAGGCGGGCCGCGCTCTCGTTCAACTCCGCGACCCGCGCCTCGGCTTTATGAAGCTTCAATCGATGCCGTGTACCGCCGAAACTGTTGGTCAGGATGATGTCCGCGCCGGCCTGCACGAAGGCGCGATGCAAGTGCGCAACTCGCTCGGGGTAATCGGAATTCCACAGCTCCGGCGCATCGCCCGACTGCAGACCGCGCTCGAATAGGTTGCTGCCGGTGGCACCATCGGCCAGCAGCCAGGGCCGTTCGGCCAGCAGAGAAGTCAGTCGGTCAGTCATTGCGCACGTTCTCTTTCATAAGAATTCAAAACTGTAGCACGCGGCACGCGCGCGGATGGATTCACCCGCGTGTTCGCCCTAGAAAAGGCCCACCACGCGTCCCTGCGCGTCGATGTCGATTTTGTCGGCGGAGGGCACCTTCGGCAGACCGGGCATGGTCATGACGTCGCCGCAAACAAACACAATGAACTCCGCGCCGGCGGCCAGGCGCACTTCGCGGATATTGACGATATGCCCGCTGGGCGCTCCTCGGGCGGCAGGGTCGGTCGAGAACGAATACTGTGTCTTGGCGATACAGACCGGGTAATGCCCGTAGTCGGCCTGAAGTTGCTCGATGCGAGCGCGGATCTTGGGCTCGGCCGAAATATCGGCCGCGCCATAGATTTTCACGGCGATTGTCTTGACCTTGTCCCACAGCGACTGTTGCTCGTCGTATACGAATCTAAACCCCGGGCCGCCTTGTTGCGCGAGTTCAACGACTTTGCGCGCGAGGTCAACTGCACCCGCACCGCCATCGGACCAATGGCGGGCAAGCACCAAAGGCACATCGAGCACCGCCATCCTTGATGCGAGCAGTGAATGCTCCGCACCGGTATCGGCGGTGAAGTGATTGACCGCAACCACGCAGGGCAGGCCGTAATGGTTGCGGACGTTGTCGACGTGCCGGTGCAGGTTGGCAATGCCCTTGTCGAGCGCCGCGAGATTCTCCTTGCCGAGATCGGCAACTTCGCGTCCGCCGTGATATTTAAGCGCGCGAATGGTTGCCACGATGACCACTGCCGCTGGATGCAGGCCGGACTTGCGGCATTTGATGTCCAGGAATTTCTCCGCGCCCAAGTCGGCGCCGAAGCCCGCTTCGGTCACCACGTAATCGGCCAGCTTCAGCGCAGTCGTGGTCGCGAGCACGGAATTGCAGCCGTGCGCGATGTTGGCGAATGGACCGCCGTGAATGAAGGCCGGATTATTTTCCAGTGTCTGCACCAGGTTTGGCTTCAGCGCGTCCTTCAGGAGTACCGCCATCGCCCCCTGGGCATTAAGATCGCTGGCGCGGATGGGCTTCAAGTCGCGGCGGTAGCCGACGACGATTTTGCCGAGCCGATCTTTGAGGTCAACCAAGCTTTTCGCGAGGCAAAAGATGGCCATGACCTCGGAGGCGACCACGATGTCGAAGCCATCCTGACGCGGAAAGCCGTTGCCCGGACCGCCCAGGCCGACGGTGATGTCGCGCAGCGCCCTATCATTCATGTCCATGACGCGCTTCCACGAGATCCGCCGCACATCGAAGCCCAGTTCATTGCCGTGAAAGATATGGTTGTCGATGAGCGCGGCCAGCAAGTTGTGCGCGAGCCCAATGGCGCTGAAGTCGCCGGTAAAATGCAGGTTGATATCCTCCATCGGCACGACCTGCGCATGGCCGCCGCCGGCAGCACCGCCCTTCATGCCAAACACGGGACCCAAGCTTGGCTCGCGAAGACAGATCACGGCCTTTTTGCCAATCTTGTTGAGCGCGTCGCCGAGCCCGACGGTGGTGGTGGTTTTGCCCTCGCCGGCGGGGGTGGGACTCAAGGCCGTGACCAGGATCAGCTTGCCGTCGCCTCGCGCCTTCAGGCTGTCGATGAAGTCGAGCGCGATCTTGGCCTTGTAGTGGCCATAGTTTTCAATACTGGCCGCCGGAATACCCAAGCGGGCGGCGATCTCGCCAATGGGCTTGAGGGTTGCATGTTGCGCAATGGAAATGTCAGAAGTCACATTATCTCCCAAGGTTTTTCGAAATTCGTTGTTGCTGGGTTACAGACTTTGGATCGCCGCTTAAGCGACGTTAACGCGTTGCACACGATTTGGATCTAGTGCCGCGCAGTCCGGGCCGGGAAATTCCCGGCTCTGCTCAGCATGCCGGGCAGCTCGCGCCCCATACCTGCGGCCAGCCACTCTGAGGCGTCGATCAGGCGGTCAACATCGAGTCCGGTGCGGTAACCCGAACGCTCGAGCATATAGACCACATCTTCCGTGGGCACATTGCCGGTGGCCCGAGGTGCGAAGGGGCAGCCGCCGAGGCCGCCCAATGAGGCATCAACCGTCGTCGCGCCGGCGTTCACCGCGGCCCAAACATTCGCCAGACCGGTGTTGCGCGTGTTGTGAAAGTGCACGCGCACCGGCAGGGGCTTGATGGCTTCAATCACTTTCGCCACCAGATCCGCAACCTCGCGCGGGCTCGCGACGCCAATGGTATCCGCGATGGCGATTTCCACCGGGCCTGCCGCGGCGGCAATTCGCGCCATATCGATGACACGTTGTGGATCCACTTCGCCGTCGAATGGACATCCGAAGGCGGTGGAAATCGTGATCTGGCCGCGGCGTCCGACCTCGCGCGCCAGGCGCACCACCTCACAGCACATTGCCAGTGATTCATCCGACGTCTGGCCTTGATTGCGAGTCGCGAATCCGTCGGAGGCCGCGCATACCGCCCCCAACTCGGGCAGTCCTGCCTCAATCGCGCGCAGCGCGCCGCGCTTGTTGAGCACCAAACCGATATAGACGACATCGTCGCGTCGAGGCAAGCCGGCGGAGACGGCTTCGGCGTCGGCCATTTGCGGCACCAACTTCGGATTGACGAAGCTGGCAACTTCGATGCGGCGCGCCCCGGCATCGATGGCACGTTTGATGAACTCCAATTTCTGGGACGTGCTGAACAATGTCGCTTCGTTCTGTAGCCCGTCCCGCGGACCGACCTCGACTATCTCGATCTTACGCATCGGAAATCACTTTAACATTGCAGTTGTATCTTCGCAGATTGTTCGTCATTTTCATATGTATTATCAATAGTTTATTTAATTAATATCACGTGATTTATTGTCTCTGCGGCGCGCCATAACCGCCGCCGCCCGGCGTACAGATCACCATGACGTCGCCAACCTGCATTTCAACCTGTCCAATGTGCTCCAGCCGCTCCACCTGCCCCCCAACTCGCTCAATGAAGTTCTCGCCGACGGCGCCCGCTTCGCCCCCGGCCATGCCGAATGCGCCATGTTTGCGGCCGTTGCTCAAAATGGAAGCCGTCATGGGCTCCAAGAAGCGCACGCGGCGCACCCCGCCGTCGCCACCGCGCCAACGGCCGGCGCCGCCGGATCCGGATCGAATCTCATAGGAGTCGAGGCGCACCGGGAACCTGAATTCCAAGATCTCCGGATCGGTCAGCCGGGAATTGGTCATATGAGTTTGGACCACGCTGGTGCCGTCAAATTCAGGTCCGGCGCCAGAACCACCGGCGATCGTCTCGTAGTATTGGTACTGGGTGTTGCCGAACGTGAAATTGTTCATGGTGCACTGGCCGGCAGCCATCACAGCCATCGCTCCGTACAAGGCGTTGGTCACGCAGCTGGAGGTCTCGACGTTGCCGGCCACCACCGCCGCGGGAGGCTGCGGATTCAGCATGCAGCCCTCGGGTAGAATCAATTGCAGGGGCCTCAAGCATCCGGCATTCAGCGGAATGTCATCAGCCACCAACGTACGGAACACATACAGCACGGCGGCCGTCGTGACTGCGCGCGGCGCGTTGAAATTGTCGTTCAACTGCGCGCTGCTGCCGGTGAAGTCGATGCAGGCCGTGCGGCGGCGGGCATCGACGCGCACCGCCACTCGGATGTGCGCGCCATTGTCGAGCGCCAGCGTGTATTGCCCGTCCTTCAGCGTACTGATGACGCGGCGAACCGACTCCTCGGCATTGTCTTGCACATGCCGCATGTATGCGGCGACGGTATCCACGCCGTAATGGGCGACCAGGGACTTGAGCTCCAAGCTTCCCTTGGCATTGGCCGCGATTTGGGCGCGCAAATCCGCCAGATTCTGCGCCGGGTTTCGCGACGGGTGTGCACCGCGCTCGAGCAAATCGCGCAAGGCAGCCTCGCGCAGCGTGCCGCATTCGACCAGCTTGAAATTGTCGATCAAAACCCCTTCTTCGCCGATTCGGGTGGAAAAAGGCGGCATCGAGCCGGGCGTAATGCCGCCGATGTCCGCATGGTGTCCGCGTGAGGCGACGAAGAAACTGGGAGCTGCAGCGGAGTCCTGCAAGTACACCGGCGTCACCACCGTGATATCGGGAAGGTGCGTGCCGCCGTGGTAAGGGTCATTCAATACGTAAACATCGCCGCTGCGCATCTGCGGATTGCGGTCGATGACGGTGCGGATCGATTCGCTCATCGAGCCCAAGTGCACCGGCATATGCGGCGCATTTGCGATCAGCAATCCGTTGGCATCGAATACCGCGCAGCTGAAGTCCAGCCGCTCCTTGATGTTTACCGAGTAAGCCGTGTTCTGCAGACGCAAGCCCATTTGTTCGGCGATGTTCATGAATATATTGTTGAACAATTCCAGCATCACCGGGTCGGCATGGGTGCCGACCGACGAAACGCCCGTGCGGCGCCGAACGCGGCGCAGTTCGATGCAGCCGGCGGCCGTCACAAGCGCTTCCCATCCCGGTTCAACCACCGTAGTTGCATGGCGGTCCGCGAGAATGGCCGGACCCTCGATGCGTGCACCGTCGCGCAAGCCCTCGGTGCGGTACAGGCGTGCTGCGCGCCAGCCCGCGGCCTGAGCGTCGGCCAGGCAGTACATGGAAATGCTCGCATCGGCCGTGGGTTCATAAGGCACGGCGCCGTGCGCTGCATTCAATGGCGGAGCGGCCGCGCCGGCGGCAACGCATTCCACGGAAACCGCCTCGATCACCAGTCCTTGATCGGGAACCACGAATTCAAAACGGCGCCGATAGCTGCGCTCGAAGTCCGCGCGGACCCTGCGCACCGCCGCGGGCGACAATTGCGCTGGAAGATCGCAGGTCAACGCCGTGTCGGTGCCCTGATAGCGGATATGCA
>Ga0210394_10002241_pt1 | contig 27166 bp, 25 predicted proteins | sample IncBWC12MmetaG_FD_160121 | JGI IMG/M metagenome (GOLD analysis project Ga0210394, IMG submission 160121) | Forest soil microbial communities from Barre Woods Harvard Forest LTER site, Petersham, Massachusetts, United States - Inc-BW-C-12-M | ecosystem: Environmental > Terrestrial > Soil >...
GACCAATCGCTCGCCCATCGAGCTTTCTCCGATCATCGAAAACGCCTGTCTGTTTTGCCAGGATTATCTGGAATGCGCCAACCGGCCAAAGATGGACTTTTCGTCCGAGATCGATGCGGATTTTCGGCTCAAGGGCGATGCGGCCGGCTGGGAACGCGTGTTCGTCAACCTGTTCCTGAACTCCGCGCAAGCCGGCGCCCGGACGATACGCATCCGAGCGCACGGAGCTGAAATCGTCGTGAGCGACGACGGGCCGGGCATTTCGCTGGAACTGCTGCCGAGAATCTTTCAGCCGCGGGTCTCGACGAAATCCATCATCTCCGGCTTGGGACTGTACGTAGTGCAATCGATCGTCGAACAAAATGGTGGTTCGGTAATGGCCGCCAACGGTCCAAGCGGCGGCGCGGTTTTCACCATGGGCATTTAACTGTCCTGGTTTTCGCGATAGGCTTCATCCAGGATCTCGACAACGTGCGCAACCCGCTGGCCTCGGCCGAACTTTCGGACGCCCGCTCGCAATTGCAACATGCACCCCGGATTGGAGGCTGCGATGACGCCCGCCTCGGTGGCATTGACGTACTCCATTTTCTGCTTGAGCAGCGACATCGCCATGCTCGTGTGCACCACGTTGTAAATACCCGCGCTCCCGCAGCACAGGTCTGACAACTGCATCTCCCGCAGCTCGAGCCCAGGCACCGACTCGAGCAGCTTCCTCGGGGCCGACCGGACCTTTTGACCATGGGCAAGATGGCACGAGTCCTGATACGTCACCGTGATCGGCAGCGGCTTCATTTCCGCATTGAACTCGATGGACGCAAGAAATTCGTTGATGTCCTTAACGAACGCCGAGAACCGTTTCGCTTTCTCCGCGTATTCCGGATCATGTTCCAGCAGCTCCCAATATTCCTTAAGCGTGGAACCGCATCCGCCTGCGTTCGTGATGATCGCGTCATAGCCACCATCCAGCAATGCGTCGATGTTTCGGCGCGCCAGCTTTCGCGCTTCGTCGCGAATTCCGGCATGAACGTGCAGCGCGCCGCAACAGCTCTGATTCGCGGGAATTGAAACTTCGCAGCCGTTTTTGCTCAATACCCGCACGGTGGCTTCGTTCAAACGCGCGAAGCTGAGATTGGCGATACATCCTCCTAGTAACGCCACTCGATATCGCCGCGCGCCCTCCGCCGGGACGGTTTTTCCGTAATACGCAAAAAAGAACGGCGTTTCGATCTCCGGCGCCAAGCTTTCCAGTTCGCGAGCTCTCGCCGGCAGAAACCCCAGCATGCCGGTCAGCCGCTTCAAACCGCTCGCCTGATACAAGTAGAGCAGCGCGCCCGCGATTTCGAGACTTAGCCTGGATGGTAGCAGCCTGCGGAACACCAGCCACCGAAGCAATCGCTCGCGCCACGGACGGCGCGTCTTGTTTTCGATTTCGGCGCGCGCGGCTTCCACCAATCGCCCATAGAGCACACCCGAAGGGCACGCTGTTTCGCACCCGCGGCAGGCCAGGCAAAGATCGATGTGTTCCAGATACGAAGGACTGATCGGCGCGCCGTTCGCCACTTGCACCATCTGGTAGATACGCCCTCGCGGCGAATCCATCTCCACGCGCAACTCGCGATAGGTGGGACAAGCATTCAAACACAATCCGCAATGCACGCACCGGTCCAGGTCCGCTTGCTGAGGTTTGTCGAATGCTACGAGATCAGATGCGGCCATACAACCTGCCGCGGTTGAGTAAACCCTGCGGGTCGAACATGTCTTTGATCTTTTTCATCATCGCAAAATCATTTCCAGGCTGTGGCCATAGATCACCGGACTCGCGAAAGCCCTGCGGCGCGAATTCCACGACGCTTGTGCCTATCGATGGAACACGCACCTCAGGGGCGTCTTCGAAATATCCAAAGCAAACGCCCGATCCTGCGCGAGCCGAGGCCTGAGATGGCAAAGAGCCTAGCACGCGGCCAACGTCGGACAACATGCACGAGACCCGCACCACCGCGCCATTCTCATACTCGCGGAGAAACCGCGGTGTCGCCTCGCGAATCTCATGCCACAGCGCCTGTTCTTCCGCGCCTTCCAGCACCAGCGCGCGAGACAATTCGCGTGAATACCGATCCAGAACCGCGGGGCTGCCTCCGGCTTGGATTGCGAGCCGATAGCCTTCGCCTGATTTGAGGATGTCGATCGCCGCAGGTTGCAACCTGCTCTTCAACACTTGGTCGCGTTCAGCCATCACGTCAGCGATTTGTTGGAAGTCCTGCACGAACGTCCGGGTTCCCGAGGGCATCGGTTGTAGGCGGATATTCAGGCTCGCGATCACAGCCAGAGTCCCAAACGACCCGATCATAAGCTTGCCCATGTCGAGACCTGCGACGTTCTTCACCACCATTCCACCCGTGCGGATCAGCTTGCCTTCGAGCGTTGCGAACGTCATCCCGATCACCATGTCGCGCGCGCTCCCGTAGAGCCTGCGACGTGGACCGCTGGTGTTGGCCGCCACAATGCCCCCCACCGTAGCTCTACCGGAAAGCGCCGCCCCCTCGGAGAACGGCGGATCGAGCGGGATCATCTGACGGTGCTCCGCCAAAACACGGCTCAACTCGCAATAAGAAATGCCCGCGCCAACGCTGATGGTGAGATCGCGTGGATTGTACTGTAGCACCTGGTTCAGCGCGCGAGTGGATATGCTGACATCGGAGGGCGAAATCGGGCCGCCCATGCGATCCTTAGTCGAGTTTCCGCAAACCGTGACCCGGTGATTTCTTTTCGCAGCCGAGGCCAAGCTCTCAGCGAGCTCTTCAGCGCTGCCTGGAACGATCATCATGAATTAGCTATCGTATCAACGAGCAGTGTCCATCTTCAGCGCCAGTGATCTCGTCGAGCTTTTCCTAGCCGCGCTGTTATTGGCAATCGCTATCATTGGGCGGCCGTTCGTCGAGCCGTATGCGCGTAAACTTGCGCCAAAGACCGGCTGGTGCATGCTATTTTTCGCGGTGCTTCCGGTGGTGCTCCGTGTGGCATTACTCGCGCATCATCCTGCGCCTTCACCCGACGTATACGACGAGTTCGGTCATTTGTTAGTGGCAGACACGTTGGCCCACTTCCGCCTCGCGAATCCCGCGCATCCCCTACACCAATTCTTCGAGACGTTCTTCGTATTGCAGACGCCCGCGTATACCTCCATCTATCCGCTGGGCCAGGGTATCTCGCTGGCTTTGGGCAAGGTTTTGTTCGGCTTCGCGTGGGCTGGCGTGCTGCTGACCACCGCGGCAACCTGCTCGCTCGGTTATTGGATGTTACTCGGCTGGACCACGCCAGGGCGGGCGCTGCTCGGCGGCGCGCTCGCGGTGATTGAATTTGGGCCACTCAATCCGTGGATGAATAGCTACTGGGGCGGATCGCTGGCCGCGGCTTCCGGTTGTCTGGTGTTCGGCGCTCTTCCTCGTTTGCGGAAATCGGGCCGCGTAGGCGACGGCGCACTGTTGGGACTTGGCCTCGGAATGCACTGGCTCACTCGCCCATACGAAACTATTTTTCTCGGGATCGCAGTGCTTCTCTTTTTCTTGCCCGCACTACGAGCCAGCCATCTGCGTCCCCTAGCGAAACCGGCTCTGGCAGCTACTCTGGCGCTGCTCCCAGCGATCGGACTGTCGCTGCTGCAGAACAAGCAAGTCACCGGAAGCTGGACAACCCTGCCCTACATGCTGAGCCGCTATCAGTATGGCGTGCCGGCCTCGTTCACCTGGCAAGCGAATCCAGTTCCCCATCTTGAACTCACGCGCGAGCAGCAGCTCGAATACAAAATGCAGGGATCGTTTCGCGGGAACGGCCCGGAAACCATCGAGAGCTTTCTCTTGCGCCTCGAATACCGCGTCCGCTTCTATCGATTCTTCTTTCTCGCGCCATTGTATGTCGCGCTTCCGTTCTTCTTCGCAAGCCTGCGCGATTGGCGATTCACCTGGATTGCCCTTACGCTCTTGATCTTCGCACTGGGCGTCAACTTCTACCCATTCTTTGAGGTTCACTACCTCGCCGCGCTGACCTGCCTTTTTGTGCTGGTGAGCATCACGGGTCTCGAGCGCCTGAGTGCGCTGAACGCCGATGCCGCGCGCCTGGTCGTCCTCCTATGCTTTGCGCATTTCGCCTTCTGGTATGCGAGAAGTTTCACCGATCAACCCAACCCCAATCGCCGCGCGGCCATCAACCAACAGCTCTCGCTGGCACCAGGCAAGCAACTCGTGTTCGTCCGCTATTGGCCCCAACACATCTTCCAAAACGAATGGGTTTACAACGAAGCAGATATCGACCGCGCGCGCCTCGTGTGGGCGCGTGACCTCGGCTCTTCCGAGGACCAAAAGCTGCTGCATTACTACCCCGATCGCACCGCCTGGCTGCTGGAACCCGACGCGACACCGCCCAAGCTGAGCCCGTACCATGTGGAGGAACCGCCAAAAGCGCTGCCCGCTCCCTCGCTACCCACTCCCCACAGCCCGCCACCCTTGCGTTTCGAACAGGTCAAGTAACGATGTACATCTTTCACCTGTTCCGATCCTTCTTGCCGAGTATCAATCCGATCGGCTTTAGTGCGGGCGACTTTATCGAAATCATCATCACCGCGCTGCTTGTCCTGCTGGCGCTTGTCTCAGGCCCCCGGATCGTTCTTTACAGCCAGCGCCTGGCGCAAAAGACTGGTTGGTGCATGTTGCTTTTGGCGCTCCTGCCGATCGCGCTCAGGCTTGCGTTGGTCCCGCAATATCCAATTCCAACACCGAATGTTTCCGACGACTTCAGCTACGTCTTGATCGCAGACACGCTCCGGCACTTCCGTCTCGCGAACCCGACGCATGCGCTGCATCAGTTCTTCGAGACCTTCTTTGTGTTGCAGGAACCCGCGTACAGTTCCATCTTTCCGCTCGGTCAAGGCCTGGTGCTCGCTCTCGGATGGACAATTTTCGCTCATCCGTGGGCGGGCGTCGCGCTAAGCATCGGGGCGCTCTGTGCGCTGTGCTACTGGATGCTGCGCGTCTGGGTCACGCCTGGGTGGGCGCTTATCGGCGGCTTGCTCGCTGTCATCGAGTTCGGTCCGCTGAACCAATGGATGAACAGCTATTGGGGCGGCACCGTGTCGGCATGCGCCGGCTGCCTGGTATTTGGAGCGCTGCCCCGTTTACGCGAATCTGGCCGGCATCGAGACGCGGTTTGGCTCGGCTTGGGCCTCGCGCTGCAGTTGCTCACGCGCCCTTTTGAAGCCATTTTTCTGCTCATCAGTGTGCCGCTGTTCCTGTTACTCGACATGCGCCGGCTTGCGCGCCCAGTGGCCATCGCGGCGCTGGTGGTAACTCCCGCGATTGGACTCATGCTGCTCCAAGACAAACAGGCCACCGGCAGATTCACAACGCTTCCCTACATGCTCAGCCGATACCAATACGGCGTGCCGACAACCTTCACCACGCAGCCGCTCCCTACACCTCATCGATCGCTGACGCGCGAACAGCAACTCGACTACGATGCGCAATCGGAAGCTCACGGCCCGGGTACGGACACCTTCGCGAGCTATTGGTCGCGATGGGCCAGCCGCCTCCGGTTCTATCGTTTCTTCCTGCTTCCGCCTTTGTTTCTGGCCTTGCCAGCGTTTCTCTTAGCGCTTCGCGAATACCGGTTCGCCTGGGTAGCCGGCACAATCGTGATCTTCAGCCTGGGTACTAACTTCTATCCTTATTTCTATACGCATTACATTGCCGCGGTAACTTGTCTGTTCGTCCTGATGTCGATCGTAGGCCTGGAGCGTCTCAGCCGATGGATGATTCGCGGCAGTGCGGTGGGACAAGAAAGCGCGCGCATCATTCTGTTTCTCTGCGCCGCGCATTTTGTCTTCTGGTATGGATTGCACGCCTCGCGGAATGACGACTTATATGCCGCGATGACACCATTCGAGACGTGGAATGCGATCAATCACGGCGATCCCGAAGGCCGTATCGCGATCAACCGGCAGCTTGACGCAGCGCCCGGGCAGCAACTAGTCTTTGTACGCTACTGGCCTCAGCACCAGTTCCAGGAGTGGGTTCACAACGCGGCCGACATCGATCACGCGCGCGTCATTTGGGCGCGCGATCTCGGCTCGGACGAGAATCAAAAGCTTCTACGCTACTATCCTCAGCGGACTGCATGGCTCCTGGAGCCTGACGCGCACCCACCCCGGTTGAGCCCCTATTCGTTACCGGGGGCTTTCTAGCGATCGCTATCAGAGAAATCGGTGGAAGAGGGAGCATGCGATCGATCCGCCGCCAGAGGAACACCGACGCGTCAAAAATCCGCAGAAGTCCCCGGTTCAAGCGCGAACGACGCAGCAATTTTCCGGCGGCGTACCAGGCAGGCCACGAGATTCGGTTGAAGCCGATCACCGTTTCCACCACGAAACCAGCGCGCTCCAAGACGTCTTGCAAACTCTCCCGGGTATAGCGGCGGCGATGGCCGAGAACTTCGTCCAAGGTTCCGAAAAGAACAGGGCCTTGCGGCGCAAGAACGATCGCGCGGCCGTTCCCTGCCAGGACGCCGTACATATTCCGCGCGCAAGCAAGGTCATCATCCACATGCTCCAACATGTTCAAACAAACCACGCTGTCCATGGATTCTCGAAAACGTTCGAAGGATTCGGATCGAACCGCGTCGCCGGAATGAATCTCGACGTTCGCGCGATGCTTGAGACTTGCCTGCAGTCTGGCGAGATGCCCGCCATCGACGTCCGAGGCGACATAACGATCACGGCCGAGGGAAAGCGATCGCGTCAAGTTGCCCATGCCCGCGCCCATTTCGAACACGCGCCGTCCCAGGAACGGCCGGATCGTATCGGCCATCCAGAGATTAAAACGCGGCGCCACCGAGAACGCATCCAGAATCTCGGCCGCTGGATCTTTGTAAAGATCTGAAGTCAGTCCACAATGGACAATGATCCACAGCGCCTGAAGAGCGTCTTTGAGTCCGATCTTCTTCCCTTCCTCATACGTTCGGCCTTCATAGCTGATCGGCACTTCATAAACACGCGCTTGCCGCTTCGCGATCTTGATGGTGATCTCCGGCTCGAATCCGAAGCGGTTGCTGTGAAGCGGAATGCTTTTCAACAGCGAGCTGCGAAACGCCTTGTAACACGTTTCCATGTCGGTGAGATTCAAGCCCGACACGGCGTTGCAGAGCCCAGTGAGCATTCGATTCGCCACAGCGTGCGAATAGTAGAGCACTCGCCGACGCGCGCCCGACGCGAATCGCGAGCCATAAACTACGTCAGCCACGCCATCCACTAGAGGTTGAAGCAACTGCGGATACTCGTTGGGGTTGTATTCGAGATCGGCATCCTGAATGATACAGAATTCGCCACGAGCTTCTTCGATTCCACGACGCACGGCTGCCCCTTTACCCCGGTTTTGTGGGGAGCGGATCAGACGAATCACGTCTGGAAAGCGCAGAGCGACGTCGAGTACTGCAGCCACGGAATCATCCGTGGAAGCATCGTCGACGACAACGATTTCGCGACCGTAGCCGGGCGGCAGTGGCGCGCCGATCACGCGCTCCAGCAGAGCTGCAACGAACTCCTGTTCGTTGTAAAGAGGCACCAGGATCGACACCAAAGACGCCATTCGAGGCGATGCTAACACATCAAGGCATCTCTCGAAACTACCAGCCGGTCTTCTCCATCCGATCGAGGATTTCCGCGGTGTACTCGTTCATTTGCTTGGGCTTTCGCTTCAGCGGCGCGGGAATAATAGCCGCCAATCGGGCCGCTTGCTCGCGGTTCAACTCCGACGCGTGTTGGTGATAGTAATACTCGGACGCCGCCTCGGCCCCATAGATTCCGCGGCCCCATTCGATCACGTTCAAGTACAGTTCGAGAATTCTATCCTTCGTCAGCAAGGCCTCCAGCATCGGCACCAGGGCAAATTCAGCGCCTTTGCGGACAAAGGATCGCTCCGTGGTCAAGAACAGATTCTTGACCAACTGTTGCGTAATGGTTGAACCGCCGCGCCCCAGCTTGTGCAGCTTCAGATCGTCCTCCAAAACCTTTTGCATTTCGGTCCAATCGAACCCGTGATGTTGCCGGAACCGGCCATCCTCGGCCGCAACAACGGCATGCTGCAGGTTGGGCGAAATACTCGAGAGCGGAACGAATTGATAGCGCTTGGTGTACGGGCGGTGCTCACGTAGCCCTTGGACGCGCCGCTCCATCTGCACCGTCGTGGTCCATGGGTTGATCCAGCGCATCAAAAAGATACCGGCACCACACAACGCGTACAGCCCCACCACCAACAACAAACAACCAAGAACCATTTTGCGCGCTATCATCGAACTTCTGTTATGTCTCACGTCTCTCATCTGGAGTGTAGCGTTTGCAACCGGCGCCACGACGCGGCGAAAGTGCAAACGCTGTGCGAATGCGGCGGGCCCCTACTAGTCCGCTACGATCTCGAAAAGGCGAAAGCGACCTGGAAGCGCGACTCGCTGGCGAAAGCGCCCCGGAATATGTGGCGCTACGCGCCGCTGCTTCCGGTCAAAGAGTCCAAACACATCGTGTCCCTGGGCGAAGGCCTGACGCCCATCCTGAAGGCCGACCGGCTGGCCGACCGCGTCGGCGTAAACCACCTCTGGGTGAAGGACGATGGAGCGAACCCTACCGGCTCGTTCAAAGCTCGCGGGATGTCGTGCGCCGTGTCCATGTGTGTGGAACTGGGCTTATCCAAGATCGCCGTCGCGTCCGCTGGCAACGCCGGCAGTGCTCTGGCCGCATACGCCGCCGCCGGCGGAGCTGAAGCGCATATCTTCGTTCCACGCGATGTGCCACGGTCGAATTACATCGAGTGCCTGTCCTATGGAGCCCACGTCACGTTAGTCAATGGACTAATCAGCGATTGCGGCCGCATGATCTCTGAGCGCAAGAATGCCGAGGGCTGGTTCGACGTCAGCGGTCTCAAGGAACCTTATCGTATTGAGGGGAAAAAGACGATGGGCTTCGAGGTCGCCGAGCAGTTTGGCTGGACTTTGCCCGATGCAATCTTGTATCCAACGGGCGGAGGCGTCGGCTTGATAGGAATGTGGAAAGCTTTCGACGAGTTGGAAACGCTGGGTTGGATTTCGGGCCACAGTTCGAAAATGATCGCCGTGCAGACCACCGGGTGCCAGCCCGTGGTGCGGGCATTTGAGCGTGGTGAATCAAAGACCGTCTACTGGGACGACGCTCACACGGTGGCCGCCGGGCTCCGCGTCCCGAAGCCTCTGGGCGACGTCCTGACGCTGGCCGCGATTCGCGAGAGCGGAGGCACTGCCATCGCCGTGAGTGACGAAGAACTGCTGGACGGAAGCCTGGAAATCGCCGCTGCAACCGGCATTTTCGCGGCCCCCGAAGGCGGCGCTTGCCTGGCGGCCCTCAAGAAACTTCTGGCAAACGGCTTCCTCAAACCGGACGAGCGTATCATGCTTTACAACACCGGCACCGGATTGAAATACTTGGAAGCATTTTCCACGCGATTTGCGCAAAGCAGGGGCTCTGAGCATGACAAGCTGGGCGGGTTGATTACGCCTCGATAGCGACCCGGCACGCGTGTTTGCTTTTTGACACTGCCAGTTGACTTTTGGCAAACTATAAAGGTGTTTTGGGAGTCAGCCCTTCCTCCCGGTTTCGGTCCTGCTGGTGATGTCGAGTCCGCGGTGAACCTGCCTCTTCAGAAAGTCAAGGAGCCTTCTCAATGAAACTATTCGTAGGAAATCTCCCTTATGCGGCTACTGAAGCCGACTTAACGGATTTCTTCTCGCAAGCGGGCGTTGCCGTGGATAGCGTGAATGTAATGCGCGATCGCTTTACCGGCGAGGCTCGCGGATTTGGGTTCGTTGAAATCAACGACGACACCGCCGCAAACCGTGCGATTGAAGCCTGCAATGGCCGCGACTTAATGGGCCGGGCACTGGTGGTGAACGAAGCTCGTCCGATGGTTCCTCGCGAAGGTGGCGGCGGTGGCCGTGGTCCGGGCGGTGGCGGAAGAGAGCGCCGCGGCGGCCGGCCGGGACGGTAGAAGCGTTCGGCCCGGACGGTAGAGTCCAGTTACCGTTCCAGTATTTTCGCGATTGCGTCCGCGTCGTTCGGGACCACAACCGGGCGATTGCCCAGCCGCGCGTCAATCGCACCGCCATCAGGATCTTGTAGTTGCCCGGTGTGGTACTTGTAAATGTAGTCAGGATCCTTCAGGACATTCCCCGTCAAAACCGCAACCACGTCTTCGTCCGCCCGTATCACTCCGGCCCGCGTCAGCTTTCGAATTCCCGCCAGCGTCGCCGCCGAGGCCGGTTCCGAGCCGATGCCGCATTGTCCGATGATCGCCTTCGCGTCGGCGATCTCCTGTTCACTCACCTTTTCCACCGTTCCATTCGTGACCGTGATCTCATGCAGCGCCTTGGGCCAGGAGACGGGATCGCCAATGCGAATGGCCGTGGCCAGTGTGCGTGGCTCAGGAATGCTTCGGAATTCGCCCTTATTTTTTATGAACTCGTAAAACGGCGCAGCGCCTTCGGCCTGTATGACGGCCAGCCTCGGCAACTTCCGAATGAAGCTGAACTGGCACAGCTCACGCAGCGCCTTTCCAAACGCTGACGTATTGCCGAGATTGCCCCCGGGCAGCACGATCCAGTCTGGCGGATTCCAATCGCGCTGGTCCAGCATTTCGAAAATAATCGTTTTCTGTCCCTCAATACGAAACGGATTGATCGAATTGAGCAAGTAAATGCCCAGGCGCTCGGCCAGGACGCGCACCAGCGCGAGGATTTGATCGAAATTCGCTTCCACCTGCAGAGTGCGGGCCCCGTATTCCAAAGCCTGCGCCAGTTTGCCGTACGAGATATTGCCGTGCGGAATGAAGACCACTGGATCCAACCCCGCCGCGCTTGCGTAGGCGGCCATTGATGCTGAAGTATTCCCGGTGGAAACGCACGCAACACGCCGCCGGTCCAAGCGCACAGCCTGCGTAACCCCGCATGTCATGCCGTTGTCCTTGAAGGACCCGGTTGGGTTGAAGCCTTGATGCTTGAAAGTAAGTTGATCCAATCCACCATAGCGGGCAGCGCGCGGCGCATCCAGCATCGGCGTGTTCCCTTCCCGCAGCGAGACAACTTGATGGTGATGGCCATCGAACGGCAGCAATTCTCGATAGCGCCAAACCCCGCTCTGTTCGAGCGCGTCGTTTGAAGTGCGTCTGGATCGCCAGGCCTGTTTCCACGCCGGCGCGTCTACACGCCCTTCGGTGAAAACCACTTCGAGCAAACCAGTTCCACAAGCAGGGCAACTATAGATCGCTTCGTCGATCGGAAACCGCGCGCGGCAGTGCTGCTCAAAACACGCCAACTCAGCTAGCATGATTAAAGTATCCCCGATATGCTTTCAGTTTGTCTTGAGAATGGTGCCGTTTTGGTGCGCCACCAGGCGCGCCCTCGCCGCCCGAAAGGATTTGCGCTGATCCGCTTGCTGTTCGGTGGAATTTGCAACACCGACCTCGAGCTGCAGCGCGGTTATTACGGCTTTCGCGGTACACCGGGCCACGAGTTTGTGGGAGAAGTTGTGGACGCCGACGATCGGACGTGGGTGGGCGAGCGCGTGGTCGGCGAGATCAACCTGGCGTGCGGCGAATGCCAATGGTGCGCCCGCGGACTGGGGCGGCATTGTCCTACGCGAACGGTACTCGGAATCGTCAAGCAGCCCGGCGCGTTCCGCGAATTTCTGACTCTGCCCGAGAGCAATCTGCGGCGCGTGCCCCGCGAGATCCCATCTGAAGAAGCCGTGTTTGTGGAGCCATTGGCCGCGGCCTGCGAAATACTGGATCAGGTGCGCATCCCGAATGGCGCTGTGGTCGCCGTATTGGGCGATGGAAAGCTGGGGCTGCTTGCCAGCCAGGTCTTGCAAGCCCACGGCGCGGAGGTTCATCAATACGGCAGGCACAAGGAGAAGTTGCGAATCGCTGAGCTGGCGGGCGTCAGCACGGAAGTCGCGAAAAAGCTTCCGGTGGCAAAATACGAATTCGTGGTGGAAGCCACTGGGTCGAGCGAGGGTCTCCGGCAGGCAGTGCAAATGACGCAGCCGCGGGGGACGGTTGTGATGAAATCGACGATACACGGCCTGGTTGCGATCGACTCGGCGCCGGTCATCGTGAACGAAATCACCCTCGTCGGATCGCGCTGCGGCCGATTCGAGCCGGCGCTCCGCTTGCTGAAAAGCCGCAAGGTCCGCGTGGATGCGATGATATCGGAAGTGCTGCCTTTAAAAGATGCCCCCCGGGCCTTTCGAGCGGCCGCCAAGCCGGGCGTATTGAAGGTGCTGCTCCATGCTAAGACTTAGAATCACGTGCCTCCTGGGCGCTGCCTCATTCGCTGCCACCGCGCAGACTCCGGAGTATGGATATCAAGTAGTTCACGTGTATCCGCACGATCCCAATGCTTTCACCCAGGGTTTGGAATTCCGCGCTGGATTTCTCTTCGAGGGTACCGGGCTGAAGGGCCGTTCATCGCTGAGGAAGGTGAAGCTCGAAACCGGGCAAGTGCTCCAGAAAATCGATATTGATCCTCAATACTTCGGCGAGGGCATCACGGTTCTCAACCAACAAATCATTGAGCTGACGTGGCAATCGGAAACCGGCTTGGTGTATGAACAGCCGTCTTTCCGCCGTCTGCGGACCTTCAACTATCCAGGCGAAGGATGGGGCCTCACCAACGACGGCCAGTACATCTACATGAGCGACGGCACCGCTCAGCTCCGCATTTGGGATCCGTCGACGCTGCAGGAGAAGCGGCGGATCCTGGTGCGTGACCGTGGCCAACCTGTGTTGAACTTGAATGAGCTCGAGTTTGTGCGCGGAGAGATTTACGCCAACGTGTGGCAGACCGACCGCATCGCGCGCATCTCGCCGGCCGATGGCCGCGTGCTGGGATGGATCGACCTGGCTGGTATCTTACCGGCCTCCGATCGCTCGGGCCAGGAGGATGTTTTGAACGGAATCGCCTATGATGTTTTAGGCGATCGCCTCTTCGTAACCGGGAAGCAATGGCCCAAACTCTTCGAGATCAAAGTGGTTCCGAAGTCTCAGCGCAAGAACCGGTGAACGCGATCCTTGAGCCTCGCATACCAGGAGCGCTTGACCAGGGTCTGTTGCGGCGCGAGAGCGCTGGCAACTGATTTTGGCGCGTCCAATCGCGGCGTCTGCGTATCCAGTTGCCGGTTGACCATTCGGACGCGAAAGCCTTCGAATGAGTACGTCTTACGGTAGCGGCGCCCGTCATTGGCTTCCAGCACCACCGAAAAGCTCGGCGATGAATTGCTTGTGCTCACCTGGACTGGATAATAGCCCACGATGTTGCGCTCAATGTAGGCCGTCTCGTAGCGATGATGTTTCAGACTCCACACGAACACGCGGAAGCTATCGTACTCGTACGGCTCCCCCCCCTTGGAGATCGTAGTCCATAGCCAATTGTTTTTCACGGTGTCGCGATCGCGCACTTGCCCGATAACAAAGTAGGAAGTGATGCGGTGTCCTTCGGCATATTGCGCCACCTCGTCGGGAATCGCCATGTTTAACGGGCGCGTCAAAACCCATCCCACCTTGCCGTCGTGAGTGCGGATCAGGCTCCAGTCATCCATCGGAACCTCAGGCGCGGCCGCTGGCACAGCAGGTCGTGGCGGCGCGGGCGCGGCTGGTTGGGCTTTCGGAACCGAGAGAGCAAGCCAGTTTGAGGGCAGCGGGGGCGCTTGCGGCCGAGGCGGCGGACCGATCTTGGTCTGTGATGATTTCGATTTGGTCTTCTTTCGAGGCGTTGGAGCCTTGACCGGCGTGGGTGTGGCGGCATCGGCGCGCTGGACTCGCGGCATCAGCTTGTGCCCGATTACGTCCGCCTTGCCGTTCTCAGGGATCTGTCCGAAGCTCGGGGACGTGCGGTTGGGCTCAGTATGCAAATTGAGCGATTCGAAAACCGTCGCCTCTCCTTGCGATGGAAAGCGCGAAGCACTCTCCGCCATGCCACGAAGCGCGTCCATCTGTTGGGGCGTCAGGAGCTGGCGCGCGTCGGTCCACCCTTCGGCGCCTTGCTCCGTTCGAACCCTGACCTGCCGGTGCCGGTATTCCATCACCGCGAGCTTGTCACCGTGTTTTAGCGTCCCGGAAACGGGCGACTGGGGCGCTAAATCCCTCCGCAAATTGAGCGTAGTGGGGCCGACGTAAGCATCAGCGAGGGAGTGAACCGGAGCTGGTTGATCGCCGCAAGAGACCAGAAGGGCGAACGAGAGACAAAGTACGACGCGAGTCAATGTCACGAACGCTAGCTCTTCTGTTGGTAGTGTATCAGTAATGCCAGAAGAAGTTCCCCGTCCGCAAGTCGAATTCTATTGCCCCCGTTGCCATGCTGCGGTAACCGATCCACTGGTGTGCGGCGATTGCTCGGCGATCATCTGCCGCAGTTGCGGAACACCACTCGAACGCGTTGATGAATTGGGAATCGGATGACTTACGGAACCCAGGTTCGCAGGAACTTCACCGGACCTTGGGGTTCAATGGTAAATGGCGCACCAGCGGGGGGAACCAGCCACGCCTCACCCTCACGAAACGGCTGATCCGCGATTCTGCCCATGCCGCTCGCGAAGATCAGAAGGTGAAAGCGGCCTGGCTCAGGCTTGTACAGCAACGGCGACGCTGTCATTGCAAGTTCTGTATGGAAATACTGGCAATCGATCGGAAGCATAACGGACTTCGTATCATTGGCTGCAGTGAAGGCCACCTGGATGCCCTTGTCCAAGTGCAATTCGCGTCCGCGGCCATAATCGTACAGCCGATACGTGATATCGGAATACTGCTGGATTTCGCAGATGGCAAGTCCAGCGCCGATAGCGTGAACGGTGCCAGCTGGAACAAGGAAAGCATCGCCGGCTTGTATGTCGATCCAATGGAGGAGTTGTTCGATCTCGCCGCTTAACGCCACCTCGCGCAGACGTTCGGGGTTGAGCGCCTCTCGAAAACCGATGGCCAGACGCGCGCCCGGATCGGCGCGCAGTACGTACCACATCTCGGTCTTTCCGCGAGAATTTTCGTGCGCTGCGGCGAACTCGTCGTTGGGATGAACCTGCACCGACAAGGCTTCAGAAGTGAACACGAACTTCACTAGCAGCGGAAGATCGGCCTCAAACCACACTTCGCCGATTTTCTTCTGCTCGGAGTTCAGATACCACGGCAAAAGATCCGTTGCGCCCCACACTTTCTCAAGGAACCGCGTGGGCAGCCGGACGGGTCCGCTATTGTTCGCGAATGAAGCGCTCAATCCGATCGAGGCCTCGCTCCAATTCCTGCAGCGACGTGGCGTAAGAAATGCGGACGTGCTCGTTGGTTCCGAAGGCTTCGCCCGGCACCACAGCAACATGCGCGTCGGAGAGCAGCTTCTCGGAGAACTGCAATGCCGACGTAATGCCGTTGCGGAAGCCCACCGCGACGTTCGGATAGGCGTAAAACGCGCCACGGGGCTCCGCGATTTTGACGCCAGGAATCGCGCGTAACCGCTGGACCACGTAATCGCGCCGCTTGCGATATTCAGCCAGCATGATCGGAATGGAGTCCTGGGGCCCGCGCAGCGCCTCAATCGCGGCCTTCTGCGCCACCGATGTCGGGTTCGAAGTGGTGTGGCTTTGCAGCTTCAACATGGCGTCAATCAGGGGCTTGGGCGCCAGCGCAAAACCAATGCGCCAGCCGGTCATGGAATAGGTCTTCGAGAGCGATCCCGCAATCAGGACATGCTCCTTCGCGCCCGGCATGGATGCGATCGAGAATGGCTCGCTGTCATAGAGAAAGCGGCAATAGCATTCGTCGGTCATCAACTGAATGCCGCGCTTCACCGCCAGATGGTAGATCTTCTCGAACTCTTCGCGGCTCAGAACAGCGCCACTGGGATTGCAGGGCGAGTTGATAATCAACAGCTTGGTCTTGCTGGTGATCTTGGGCGCGATGTCTTCGGCGGTGAATGTGAAGCCATTCGTCTCATCGCTCGCGACGAAAACGCATTTGCCGCCCGCATAGTTGACGACATCTTTGTAGGTGACCCAATAGGGAACGGGAATCACCACTTCGTCGCCAGGCTGGATCAGCGCCTGCATGATATTAAAGATGGCGTGCTTGCCGCCGACCGTCACCAGACACTCAGCCGGCGTGTACGAAGTTCCATAGTCATCATGGTGCCGCGTGCAAATCGCCTGCTTGATCTCCGGAGTCCCACCGGTGTTGGTGTACTTAGTGAAATTCGCGTCAATCGCGGCAATGGCCGCTTTTTTGATGTTGTCGGGCGTTGGAAAGTCAGGCTCCCCAGCGCCAAAATCCACCACATCGACGCCTTCGCGGCGAAGCCGGTCTGCATCGGCGGCGACTTTCATTGTCGAGGACTCGCTGATGAGCGAGATCCGATCCGCTAATCCCAAGGTAGCTTGCATGGAAGGTTTACTCTTCTCCAGTTTCTTCGAGGAGTCTTCTCTTTAGTCTACCTTCTATTGAGGGCGGAACGAGGTCCGCGATATTTCCTCCCAACCGGATTACTTCCTTGACCAGGCGCGAACTGATGAACGAGTGCGCCTCGCTCGCCATCAAGAACACCGTTTCGATATCGGGACGCAGGCGGCGATTCATCAGAGCCATCTGGAGTTCGTATTCATAGTCGGAGACGGCGCGAATTCCGCGCAGTATGACACTGGCTCCGCACTCAGCGGCATAATCCACCAGCAAACCGCCGAACGAACCTACTTCCACGTTGGGAAGATCGCGAACCACTTCCTGCAGCATCTCCATGCGCTCTTCCACGCTGAATAATGGACGCTTTTCCTCATTGCGGAGAATGGCGACGATCAGGCGGTCGAACAAAGCCGAGGCGCGTTGGATCAAATCCAGGTGGCCGTTCGTAATGGGATCGAAGGAGCCCGGGTAGAGGGCCACAACCGTGGCTGGTTTCGGTCTCAAGGTGGACAGTGTATCAGATGCCGGATCGCGACAAGGGCGTCACCGACAAGTGCTACAAAGGGTGCATGGCTCAAAACAGCCCCGGTGCGGCTCACCTGTTCGCGCCCCTGCAAATTCGCGAGGTGCGCTTCCGGAATCGCATCGGCGTGTCGCCCATGTGCGAGTATTCAAGCGTCGACGGCTTCGCGAATGACTGGCATCTGGTACACCTGGGCAGCCGAGCCGTGGGCGGAGCGGGGCTGGTGATGACGGAGGCATCCGCCGTGCTTCCCGAAGGTCGCATCACCCCGGTAGATCTCGGCATCTGGACGGACAATCACATCCCCATGCTGTCGCGCATTTTCCGCTTCATCGAAGATCATGGCGCATTGCCGGGGATGCAGTTAGCGCATGCCGGCCGCAAGGCCAGCACCGCGGCGCCGTGGAATGGCGGAGGTGCATTGGATGAGTCAGAGCAAGGTTGGCGGCCAATCTACGGCCCCAGCGCGATACCTTTTTCGCCCGCATCGCCAACACCCCAATCGCTGGATGAAGCAGGTGTCGCCCGAGTTGTAAAAGCGTTCGCGGAAGCGGCGCGGCGGGCGCGCGAAGCAGGCGCGAGGGTCCTCGAGATCCACTCCGCGCATGGCTACTTGCTGCACGAGTTTCTGTCGCCTCTGAGCAACACGCGCAGCGATTGTTACGGCGGGTCCTTCGAAAACCGCACGCTGGTTCTGCGCGAAGTGGTGCAGGCCGTGCGCCAGACCTGGCCGGCGGCGCTTCCGTTGTTCGTCCGCATTTCCGCAACCGATTGGGCCGAAGGCGGATGGACAATCGATGATTCCGTTAACCTCGCCAAACAACTCCAGCGGCTTAGCGTGGATTTGATTGATTGTTCGTCAGGCGGCGCCGTGCCCAACGCCACAATCCCGGCGGGGCCAGGTTTCCAAGTTCCCTTCGCGGAACGTATCCGCAAGGAAGCCGCGATTGCTACCGGGGCGGTCGGGATGATCACGTCGCCCGAGCAGGCCGATCACATTCTACGCACCGGTCAAGCCGACCTGGTGTTCGTCGCGCGCGAGCTGTTGCGCGACCCGTATTGGCCGCTGCGCGCCGCGGACCAGTTGCATCAAAGCGGCCCCTGGCCCAAGCAATATCTGCGCGCCAAGCGTGTATAGCGGTAGCATTTGTACGGCGGCTTGACGTACAATGAAAAGGCATGAGTGGAACAACCCAAATCGTTGCCAAGACGGCAAGGCTCGAGGCCCGGCTTACCGACGAGCAGAAGGCCCTGCTCCAGCACGCCGCCGATCTGGCCGGCCGCTCACTGACAGAGTTCGTCGTGACAAGTGCGCAAGAAGTGGCGGCCCGTACCGTCCAAGAGCATGAAGTGCTCAGTCTGATCGGCCGAGATCGCCAGGTTTTTGTGGATGCGCTCCTGAAACCCAATCGGCCCAGCCAGCGGCTGAGGAAAGCTGCCAGACGATACAGAAGCATCACTGGCATCTAAATCTCCAGGGGCATCTAAATGCCGCACCCTGCGGAATGGATCATAGAGCTGCTTCGCGACAGCCACAACCGCGGGGATTTTTCGTGCGGCAATGCTTCCCTTGACCGCTATCTGAAGGAACAGGCCGGACAGGATCTCCGCCGCAACTGTGCCATGCCTTTCGTTCTGCTATCGGATCGCGCCGATACGAGGATCCTCGGGTATTACACATTGTCGAGCTATGGCATTGATGTGGGAGACCTACCGGTTGAAGTGGTGAAGAAACTTCCACGCTATCCTTTGGTTCCTGCCACCCTGCTCGGCCGCCTGGCCGTTGACCGGAGCTTCCAAGGGCAAGGCATCGGCGAATTTCTTCTCATGGATGCGCTTCGCCGCGCCCTGATACAATCGGCCGAAATCGCCGCGGCAGCAGTTGTCGTCGACGCAATCGATGCGGGCGCGATAAAGTTCTACCGCCATTTCGGTTTTGTGACGTTTCCCGCCATCGCTGACCGTCTTTTTCTACCGATGAAGGCCGTCGCCAGCCTGTTTCGATAGTTGGAGTCACGGCTCGCTTACGATTCTATTCCCATCTGCGACAAACGATAGCGTAGCGCGTTGCGCGTTAGTCCCAGCAGCCGCGCGGCCTGGCTCTTGTTGCCGTTGGCGCGATTAAGCGCCTCGCGAATTATGGATTGCTCGTACGCATCGAGTGTCATTCCTTCCGGCAGGAAACCGTCGGCGGAACCAAGCCTGGACTTGGGAGCTAAATCGAGCCGGATATCCGCCGCTTCCAAGCTATCACCCGAGGCCAGCACCAGGCTGCGCTCGATGGCATTCTCGAGTTCGCGCACATTGCCCGGCCAATGATATTCCATCAGCCGCTCGATGGCGCCGTCCGAAATGGATTCCACGCGGCTGCCCAAATCCTTGCTGAGCTTGCGGACAAAATACCGGGCCAGATAGGGAATGTCTTCCTTGCGCTCCCGCAGGGGCGGAATATTCATCGGCAGGACGTTCAGCCGATAGTAAAGATCCTCGCGAAACTCGCCCTGCTCCAGGGCCGCACGCAGGTCCACATTAGTGGCGGCCACCACACGCACATCAACATGCCGCACTTTGTTGCTGCCCAGGCGCTCGAACTCGCGATCTTGCAAGATACGCAGCAGCTTCACCTGAATCGCGGGAGGCACATCGCCGATCTCGTCCATGAAAACGGTGCCCGCATCGGCTTGCTCGAATTTTCCAGGCTTGCTGATGTTCGCGCCGGTGAACGCGCCCTTTTCATAGCCAAATAGTTCGCTCTCCATCAGATTCTCGGGAAGTGCCGAGCAGTTGATCTTCACGAAGGGTTTGTTGTCGCGCGGCGAATGATGATGAATGGCGCGCGCGATCATGTCTTTCCCGACTCCGCTTTCGCCGCATAGCAGCACGGTGGCACGCGTCGGTGCAACGCGCTCGATGGTGGCGAAGATCTCTCGCATAGCCGCGCTCCGCCCAATGATGTTGTCGAATTCATAGCGCTGGCTCAGTTCGGCTCGCAGCTCGCGATTTTCGTCGCGCAAGGTGCGAACCTCCAGTGCCTTGTTCACCACCGTCATCAGGTGATCGAGTGAAAACGGCTTGGGGAGGAAGTCCACGGCGCCCGCTTTCATAGCTTCCACCGCGGTTTCAATGCTTCCGAACGCTGTCATGACGATCACCGGCGTACGCAGGTCCTGGCCGCGCAGTTTCTGCAGCATCTCGAGTCCGCTCAGTCCGGGCAAGCGTAAATCCGTGAGGATCACATCGGCGCCATGGGCCAGCTTCAGCGCCTCCTCCGCGGTTCCGGCCTGCTCCACGTCGTGCCCCGCCGCTTTCAACTGCAGCTCGATCACCCGCCGCAGTTTCTCTTCGTCCTCGACGACCAACACCGTCGCATTCATTGACCGTTCTCCCGGAAAGGCAGGAGCACTCGAAACACGCTGCCCGCTCCTGGTTCGCTTTCCACCGTGATCTCGCCGCCATGCTCGTCGACGATCTTCGAAACAATAGCCAAACCCAGCCCTACGCCGCTCGACTTTGTGGTGAAAAATGGATTGAAGATGCTTTCCCGATCTTTGGGAGCAATACCGGCGCCGCGATCGATCACGTCAATCTCCACTGTATCGCCCTCCGTTGTGCCGCCGACCTGTCGAGTCTTTACGGTTACGCTGCCCTGCGGCGGGCTGGCTTGCGCGGCGTTCAATAGCAGGTTGTAGAGCACGCGCTCCATGAGCTGACGATCTATGAAGAAAGGAGGGATGTCAGGAGAGTAGTTTTTATAGATGCTCACGTTCAAAGGCGGCGTATGCTTTTCGACTTCCGATACTGCCTCATCGATCACCTCCGTGATCTCCGTCCTCTCCAAACGCAGTGACAGCGGCCGTGCGAAATCGAGGAAGCGCGTGACCAAGCCGTTGGTGCGATCGACTTCGCTCGATATGAATCCCGCCATCTCGTGTGCCAGTGCGCTATCGGCATCCACGTTCTGGACTAACATTTCGGCCGAGGCTTTGATGGTGCTTAAGGGATTCCGAATTTCATGCGCGAGTCCAGCCGAGAGTTGCCCTAAGGCGGCCAGCCGCTCGGTGCGGCGCACTTCGGCTTGAGCCTCCCGCAGGTGGCGGTTCGCTTCCGCTAACTGCTCCGCCGCAATTTGCGCCTTTCGCGTCGCAGCCCGATTCGCTTCAAGCAATTCGTAGGTGAGAAAGCCGGCGATCGGGAAGGTGAACTCGCGCAAGATCAGCACCGGCCATTGGTCCGGTTGTACAGAGTAGTCCGCCGGAATGAACAGCAGGAGAGAAAGGTAAGCACCGCAAGCCAGCACCACGGCCACCACCAGTCCAACCAGTCCCAGCGACGTTGCCGCGGACATTACCGGCAGCAGTATCAGCCAGTAGTAGGGGCTTGAGATGCCATCGGTCCATCCCATTAGGATGTACCAGAGGCCCAGCTTGATGAGAAACGAAATAATACTGCCGCTCCGCGAGCCGAAAAACGGGATCTTCGGCTCGATCACTTGCATTAGTCCGAGCCCGATCAGAACCGCGGTCGACTCGGGAGTGAGATCGGGTCCATACACCGCGAGCACCGCAAACAGCGCGATCCAAACGATGTCCTGCGGCCGGACAATTTGCCAGATGCGGACGCGTTGCTCCACGCTGTCATCTTATCCCGTGTTTGTGACACAATGGTTGACACCTAAGCTTCATGGAACACCGATTTTCCCCGGCAATTCCCGAGACTGCGACTACCTACGAGGACGCCGCGTCGCCATTAGACACGAATTCATTCGCCGATATTCTGTCCGAATTCGAGCAACAGCACAGCCATTCCAACCGCGAGTCCCTGGAAGGTACCGTGGTTTCCATATCGCCCGAATCTGTCTTCGTGGACATCGGACGAAAGATGGATGGAGTGTTGCCGGTGGAGGTTTTTCGCGACGCGGCGGGCGTTCTTACCGTGAAAACCGGGGATAAGCTGCGCGTCACCGTCACCGGACGGGACCCTGAAGGCTCGTACACGCTTTCGACAACGAAAGTGGAACGGCCCAAGGACTGGAGCGGACTCGAACGCGCCTTCACCGAACAACGCGCCATCGGCGGCGTGGTCACGGAGCTGGTAAAGGGCGGCCTGCGCGTGGATGTCGGATCCAGAGCCTTCATGCCCGCTTCGCGCAGTGGCGCAAAGGATCAAGCTGAGCTGGAGAAACTGGTCGGCCAGGAAATCCACTGCCGCATCATCAAGCTCGACACCACCAGCGAGGATGTGGTTGTCGATCGCCGCGTGGTCCTGGAAGAAGAAGAATCGCAAGCGCGCGCCAAGAAGTTTGCCGAGCTTACCGAAGGGGCCGTAGTGCGCGGAAGCGTCCGCAGTTTGACCGATTTCGGGGCATTCGTCGATTTGGGCGGCGTCGATGGGCTGCTGCACGTGGCCGATATGGCTTGGCATCGTGTGGCCAAACCCTCCGACGTTGTGGCCGCGGGCGATTCCATCGAGGTCAAGATTCTCAAGATCAACCCGGAGGGCCGGCGCATTTCTCTGGGCTTGAAGCAGCTCGCCGCCGATCCATGGACCACAGCCGCCGAGCGCTTTCACACCGGCGATCGCGTCCAAGGCAAGGTATCGCGCCTGGCTGATTTCGGGGCGTTCGTGGAGTTGTTGCCCGGCGTCGACGGCTTGATCCACGTTTCGGAGATGTCGTGGGCGAAAAAGATCAAGAAGCCCAGTGATGTTCTGAAGACTGGCGAAATGGTGGAGGCAGTGGTGCTCGGTGTGAATGCCGCTGACCGCAGAATTTCCCTGGGCCTGAAACAGGCTCTCGGCGATCCGTGGGAAGACGCGGTGAAAAAATATCCGATCGGCGCGGTCGCTGAAGGCCCGGTCACCAGCCTGACCAATTTCGGTTGCTTCATCGATCTGGGCGGAGGCGTTGACGGAATGATTCACGTCTCCGACATCACGCGCGAGAAACGCCTGAATCATCCGCGTGAGGCCCTCTCGACAGGGCAGGTGGTGCGGGCCGTAGTGCTGGAAGTGGATCGTGAGCGCCGCCGCATCAAGCTTGGCATCAAGCAGTTGGAGCCAACCTCGATCGACGAATACATGGCCGAGCACCAGGTGGGTGAATCGGTAACGGGCCGGATTGTGGAAGCTGCTCAGCGGCGCGCCAAGGTGGAACTCGGCGAAGGCGTGTTCGCGGAATGCCAGTTCCGGGAAGAAACGGCGAATGGCTCGAACGTGCCGGAGCCTGCCGCGAAGTCCGACATAGCGTCGCTAACAGCAATGTTGTCAGCGAAATGGAAGCAAGGACCTGCGGCTTCTTCGCCTCGAGAGGAACCCGCGCGGGCGGGGCAGATCCGCACCTTCCGCATCTTGAAGCTGGACTTGCCGAACAAGAAAATCGAAGTCGAATTGGCCGGCTGATCGATGTCACGCCGGCGGGCGTGACCTTTTCGATTTTCCACCGTCTATCAGATTGTTGCAACAGGCTACTGCAGTGCAGGCAGCCGTCAGAATGGACGAAGCCGAGCTGATTCGGGCGGCTCAACAAGGCGATCAGCGCGCCTTTGAACAATTGGTGCGTTTATTCGATCAGAGTGTCTTGCGGCTGGCCACGAATCTGCTTCGTTCGCCCGAGGAAGCCAACGACATTTATCAGGAAGCGTTTTTGCGGGTGCACAAGAATCTGCACACGTTTCGGTTCGATTGCAGCTTCCACACCTGGCTGTACCGGATCGTGAGCAATTTGTGTTTGGACGCGCTACGCAAGCGGAAAGTGCGCCGTGAAGAGAGTTCGGTGGTGGAGACCAGTGAGGGACTGCTGGACCGCATGGATACGGTGCAGGAACAGCGGGCCGACAGCGATCCCGAACGGCGGCTGGAAAGCCAGCAACTGAAAGAGAGAATCCAGGAGGTTTTGGGCGGGTTGACGCCGCGGGAGCGGGCGGTTTTTGAGATGAGACATTATCAGGGCATGCGGCTGCGGACCATCGGCGAGGTGATGGGGACATCGGAGGAAGCAGCCAAGAACTGCCTGTTCCGGGCCACGCAAAAGATGCGCGCGGCCCTAGGAGATTTCGTATGACATGCGAAGAAACGAGAAAAAATCTGCCGTTGTTCCTGTACGGGGAACTCTCCTTCGATGAGGAGGAGCAGGTGGAAGCTCACATGGATGAGTGCGACGCGTGCCGGACCGCGCTGGCTCGGGAAAAGGCGATGTTTGCCGCGCTGGACGGGGCCGAGATGGCGCCGGCTCCGGAGGCGCTGGAGGACTCGCGGATGCAATTGCGCCGCCGTTTGGCGCACTCCGAACACTCGATACGCCGATCGAACTGGTGGGACAAGGTGCGCGAGGGCTTCACGATCCACTTCCACTTTGCGCCCGGAATCGCCCAGGTGGCTGGCGCGGCCGCGATGCTGGTGCTTGGATTCCTGACGGCGCGCATGACGCCCAACTCGTTGCTCGGCAATTTTCATTCGGCGGGCATGGTGGATCCCACCACATCGCGCGTGCGTTACGTGGAGCCCCTTGCTCCCGGAAAAGTGCAGATCGTGATCGACGAAACGCATCAGCGGGTGCTCTCTGGCAGTTTGGACGATCAATCCATTCAGCGGCTGTTGCTGACGGCAGCGAAAGACCCGTCTGACGCCGGCCTACGCGTGGAGTCCGTCGACTTGCTGAAGGACAATTCGCAATCGGCGGAGATCCGCAAAGCGCTGGTGTACGCTTTGGAGCACGATTCCAACGCCGGGGTGCGCTTGAAAGCGCTGGACGGATTAAAACAATTCGCGGAGGATCCGGAGACGCGGCAGGCTCTGACGTCAGTGTTGCTCAAGGATGACAACCCCGGAGTCCGGACCCAAGTAATCGACCTTCTGGTGAAGCGCCACACGGAAGCCATGGTCGGCGTCCTGCAGGAGCTCATGGAGAAGGAAGACAACGGCTACATCCGCATGCGGTGTCAAAAAGTGTTGCAGGAGATGAACGCGTCGGTGGAGACTTACTGACAGTGACACATACTGACGGGTGAATTACGGCATGCGGTTTTTATCAATCTCAATACTCATCGTCGCCGGCGCGGCCTTGCTGGCTGCGCAGAGCGATCCGGCTCCGGCTCCGGTCCGCGAGCACGGCTACTGGACGCGCACGGTGCAAGGCCCCATCAACGCTTCCGGGATGGATCGCTTACGCGTGGAGACAACCGGCGACGTCCAAGTGCGCGGCAGCGGGGAACTACAGGCCAGCTACACACTGAAATTACGAGTGAAGGCCGGCGACGCGCGCGAAGCCGAAGCGCTGCTGGAACGATTCAACGTGAAGACCGGGACTGAGGGCGGCTGGACCTTTCTCAAGGTTACTCCGCCCCGCCAGGTTTCCGGGGGACTGGAATTGACCGTCAACGGCCCGCGAACTTTGCGTGATGTCTGGGTGGAGACGCACGGGGGGAATGTGCGCGCGTCCGACTTTGACGGTGGGTTGGAAGCTCGATCGGGCGGCGGCGAGATCTCGGTGGATGGCATTCGGGGGCACGGTGAATTTAGCACGGCGGGAGGTGGCATTCAGGTCGGCAGCGTAAGCGGACCGCTGCGATGTTCGTCCGGCGGCGGTGAAATTCGAGTGGAGAATGCGGGCTCCACCGCTTGGCTCGAAACCGGGGGCGGGGAGATCGTGATGCATCAGGTCGTCGGCGCCGTGCATGCCGCGACGGGAGGCGGCAATATCCGCATCGATCACGCCGGGAGCACAGTGTTCGCCCATACCGCCGGAGGCCTCATCCAGGTGCAGCAGGCCGAGGGTGAGGTGAGGGCGGAGACCTCGGGCGGCGCCATTCAAGTGGATGCCGCCAACGGAGTGCGGTGCGAGTCGGCTGGCGGGGCCATCCGGTTGCGGAACGTCGCCGGTGCTTTACACGCTTCTGCCAATTCCGGAAACATTTTGGCTCAACTGGTGACCAGCCATCCGTTCGCCGATTCCCTGCTCAGCACCAATGCTGGTGACATAACGGTTTTCATTCCGTCCAATCTTGCGTTGACCATTCAGGCCACCAACGAGACCGGCGGCGCGGGCCGTATTATTTCCGACTTCGCTCAGGTTCGTCCGCAAACGGGGGCACAGCCTGTTGGTCCGATAGTGGCGCAAGGCGCGCTGAATGGAGGCGGTCCGGTTCTGCGTGTCAACGCCATGGGCGGCACCATTTATTTGCGTCGCGAGAAATAGATCGAGGGGTGATGTGATGAAGGCTAATTTGATCAAGAACGCTTTGTTGGGAATGGCGCTTTTCGCAGCGTCGGCGGCGGGGCAGGAGCAGGACCCTCTTGCGGGGTTGCATGACGCTCTTTCGGGGTTACAGGCGCAGCTGCATGGTGAACTCAGTGGCGTAGCGGCACAAGTGCGGGAACTCAATACCGTCATGCCTTTCGCGGGGGGCACGTACCTGGGCGTTAGTCTGGCCGAGGTGGATGCCAATCGCGCCAAGGAACTGAAGCTGAAGGAAGCTTACGGCGTTGAGATCACGCGAGTGGAAGAAGGGAGCCCAGCCGAGAAGGCTGGAGTGAAGACGGGCGACGTGGTGTTGGAATACAACGGGCAGCGCGTAGAGGGCATGGAGCAGTTTGGAAGAATGGTGCGAGAGACGCCGCCGGGACGCGAGGTCAGGCTCGCGGTCAGTCGCGAAGGCGCTACCCAGACACTGACCGCGATGCTGGTCTCACGCAAAGACCGGTCGTTCTCGGGGAATTTTCACTTTGAAATGCCGGATATTCGGATGCCGGACATCCCCCAAATTTTCACCACGCTGCGGACTGCCATGCTGGGCGTCGAGGCCGAGTCGTTGGGGTCGCAGTTGGCGGATTACTTCGGCGTCAAGGAAGGCGTATTGGTTCGGTCCGTGCTTGAGAACACGCCAGCGCAAAAGGCAGGCCTCAAAGCCGGCGATGTCATCACCAAGGTGGAGGGCATGCCGGTCACATCGCCCAGCGAATTGTCGGGAGCGGTGCGATCCGCCAGCTCCAAGAAAACCTATTCGGTGGAGTTCATGCGAGAGCGCAAGGTCCAGACCGTCAATGTCGCGGTGGAGGAAGGCCGCTCGGAACGCTACCTGCCGCGGGGCCGAGTGGTCCACAATTTTACGAACTAGCCGCGGCTCCCGCGACCGCTAGAGCGCGATCCTTG
>Ga0210394_10002242_pt1 | contig 27135 bp, 25 predicted proteins | sample IncBWC12MmetaG_FD_160121 | JGI IMG/M metagenome (GOLD analysis project Ga0210394, IMG submission 160121) | Forest soil microbial communities from Barre Woods Harvard Forest LTER site, Petersham, Massachusetts, United States - Inc-BW-C-12-M | ecosystem: Environmental > Terrestrial > Soil >...
GGAGACCTCGACGCCGCCGGCGTCGACGATGATCATGCAGGCGTCGGCATCGCGCACGTTCCATTCCGTGCGCTGCGCCGGATCGGCGAGCGGCGTCTCCTTGAGCTGCGGATATTTGGCGAGCAGGCCGGGCGGCGCCGGAAAATCTTCCGCCCAGCCGCCTTGCGGACACCAGCCGCCATAATCGATGCCGCGCGCCAGCGCCGCATCAAGCACGGCGCGGTCGACGCCGGATTGTCCGCCGGACAGGAGTTTCATCGCACGGCTCAATCCAGTACGTGGCTGACCATGCCGTCGGCGAGCTTCGGTTCGAACCAGGTGGATTTCGGCGGCATGATCGCGCCGGCATCGGCAACCGCCATGAGATCCTGCATCTGCGTCGGATAGAGCGCGAACGCGACCGCCACCTGTCCGGAGGAGACGAGCCGCGCCAGCTCGCCGAGCCCGCGGCCGCCGCCGACGAAGTCGATGCGCTTGTCGATGCGCGGGTCGGTGATGCCGAAAAGGGGCTCGATGATGTTGCGGGTGAGGAGCGTGATCGGCAGCCGCGCGACCGGGTCCTTGGCCGCCGCCGTCTTCGCCGCCTGTCGCGGCAGCAGCGTGAGACGATACCAGCGCCCGGCGAGATACATGCCGGCTTCATTAGCATTCGCCGGCGCCACCGGCCGATCGCTCGCCTCGACCGCATAGCGCTTGCGGATTTCGGCGAGGAGCTCGTCGGCGCTGCGCCCGTTGAGATCGCGCAGCACGCGGTTGTAGTCGAGGATGGTCATCTCGTGCTGCGGAAAGAGGACGGCGAGGAAATAATCGTGGGCGCCTTCGCCGCCGCGCGCCTTCGCCACGCGCGCGGCCGCGGCCGAGCGATGGTGGCCGTCGGCGATGTAGAGCGCCGGCAACGCATCGACCGCGCGCGTAAGCGCCGCGACCCTCGCCGCATCCTCGATCGTCCAGAGCTGGTGGCGCACGTCGTCGGCGGTCACATCGACCGCGGCATCGCCGGCGGCGGCGCGCGTCAGCATGGCGTCGATTTCGGGCGCCGCCGGATAGCCGAGCATCACCGGACCGGTCTGCGCGTTCACCGCCTCGATCTGGCGCACGCGGTCGTCTTCCTTCGCCGGCGTCGTATATTCGTGCTTGCGGATGCGATTGTCGGTGTAGGCGGCGACCGAGGCGACCGCGGCAAGGCCGGTCTCGACCCGGCCGCGCCAGGTGAGCCGGTAGACGTAGTAGCTGGGGGTTGCGTCGCGGACGAGAACGCCGGCGGCGATCATGTGCTGCAGATTCTCGGCAGCCTTGGCATAGACCGCGGCGTTATAGAGATCGGTCCCCGGATCGAGATCGATCTCCGCCTTGGAGACATGCAGAAAACTCCACGGCTTGCCGTTGGCGCGCTCGCGCGCCTCCGCGCTCGAGAGCACGTCATAGGGCGGCGCCAGCACGTCCGCCGCGCGTCCCGGCGCCGGCCGCAACGCGCGGAAGGGTTTTATCAGGGTCAAGGGTTACTCCGAACATTCGCCCGTCGTTCCGAGAGGCCGCAAGGCGGCCTACGAAGGACGAATCGGCCGTCGCGCCGGGGGCCGTCGCCCTTCGAGGCTCGCTGCGCACGCACTCAGGGTGAACGGCGGACAGGCTCTCGTTTCAGGATTTTAATTCGCGCAAATCCGCATTACGTCAAGGCCGTGAGCAAATCCGACGTGATCCTCATCGCCGGCCCGACGGCGAGCGGTAAATCGGCGCTGGCGCTGGCGCTGGCGGAAAAGCTCGGCGGCACCATCATCAACGCCGATTCGATGCAGGTCTATCGCGACCTGCGCGTCATCACCGCGCGGCCGCCCCCGGACGAGGAGGCGCGCGTGCCGCACCGGCTCTACGGCTACGTCGATGCGGCGGAGAATTTCTCCGTCGGCCGCTGGTGCATGGAGATCGCCGCGGCGCTCGCGGCGACGCGGCGGCTCGCGCGCACCGCAATCATCGTCGGCGGCACCGGGCTTTACTTCAACGCGCTGACGCGCGGGCTTTCCGAGGTGCCGCCGATCCCGGCCGAGATCCGCGCAGCGGTGCGCGCGCGGCTCGCGAGCGGAGGCGTCGCCGCCCTGCACTCCGAGTTGGCGCGTCACGATGCGGCCGCGGCGGCGCGGCTGATGCCGGGCGATCGCTCCCGAATCACCCGCGCGCTCGAAGTGGCGCTGGCGACCGGCCGCTCGCTCCTCGACTGGCATCAGGAAGGCAAACCGGCGGTGCTCGACCCGGCGCTCGCCGCCAAGGTCTTTCTCATGCCCGCGCGCGAGGCGCTCTTCCAGCGCATCGATGCGCGTTTCGACGCCATGATCGCCGCCGGCGCGATCGAGGAGGTGCGCGCGCTCGCGGCGCGCGACCTCGATCCCAACCTGCCGGCGATGAAGGCGCACGGCGTGCCCTGGCTCATTCGCCACCTGCGCGGTGCGATCAGCCTCGCGGACGCGGCCGAAGGCGGCAAGCGCGACACCCGCCAATACACCAAGCGGCAAGCGACCTGGTTTCGCAACCAGCTTCCCGATTTTGCCTGGGCCGAGCCGGACCAAGCGCTCGCGGCGGTCGAGAAGCAATTGCAGGCATTGGCGCGATGACGCAACCGCCGCAGGTACGCGAAAGTGTGGAAGCTGCAAGCGGCCGCCTTTACGGCGAAAAATTTCGATGGCAGATTCAGGCATGGGGCAACATCAACCGGGAGGAATCGGAATGCGTTACCTTGTGCTCGCGATAGTCATGGCGGCGGGAGTAAGCTTGGTCGGCAGCGTGGCGGCCTCGGCGGCTCCGGCCAATGGCCAGGCGATTTCCCAGGCCGTCGAAAAGACCGACCAGATCACCCAGGTCATGCAAGGCTGCGGACGCGGCTGGCATCGCAACCGCTGGGGACATTGCCGTCCAAACTGACGGGATCGCTTCCGTCCGCATTACCTTTCGGCCGATCGCCGGCTCCGGCGGTCGGCCGAGGCTGTCTATGCTCGCCTGCGCGGCGGGCGGATGAGCTAGTGCGACATATATTGCAGTCCGGCTGAGTAAGCGGCGCCGCCGATCACGCAGGGAATGCCGAGCTCGATCTGCCCGGTCGCCGCCGCGACGACGCAGCCCATCGACAGCGCGCCTTGCCCGACCTGGCCCCAGCCTGAGAGCTCGCGCTTGGAGTTCGGGCCCTTCTGCTTGAGCTCCTCGATCGCGGCCAGCGATTCTTTGCGCATGCGCACGGTATCGACCGTCTCCGCCGTCTCGATCACGTCGTTGAGCACGGCGACGACCTCCTTCGGCTCGGTCTTCGCCGCCCATTTGAGCAGCGCCAGCAGGTGCAGGTCGCGCACTGCGTTGCTGGCAAGGGTGAATTTGGCAGCGCTGCCGGTGGTGAGGTTGTCGACATTGTCCTTGTCGTTGGCGAGCGGCAGCAGCTTGACGATGTGCCCGATCGGCTGGAACGCGCCGGTCGCGAGATAGTAGCCCCAGAGAAGGTCGATCAGCTCCGGGCTCGGCTCGATCGCGATCTCCTTCTTTTCCCCGCGGTCGGTGCCGAAGGTCAGAACGTATTTGATCTTGTCCATCATGCCCGGCTTCTCGATCCGGTAGGCGATCTGGTCGAGCGTCGGCAGCTTGCCGTCGAGATATTTGTCGATCATCGCGCGCCGCGTCGGGATGCGGTCGACGAAGGTGGCGAGCAATTCCTTCCAGTTGGGCAGGCCGGAATAGGCGATGGCGCGCACCAGGACCCAATGGTCGGCGGGCGCGATCGGCAGCATCTTGGCGATCAGTTCGCCGGCGCGGTCGGGATTGGCGCCGAGGACGCCGGCGATGAAGCCGATATAGGCGCCCGAGCTTTCGGCGTCCTTGAAGGCCTGCATGCCGCTCAGCGTCTGCACCAGCACGGGAAGGCCGTCCGGCTCGGGCTTGCCGCGATAGGCGTTGATCCATTTGAGCATCGCGTCCATCGAGCTCAGGCCGGCATTCGGCAGCGGCACCGCGGCGGTCCGCGCCGGCGCGGCGAGGCCGAGCGCGGTGGCGCCGAGCACGATGGCGAAGGCGAGCACACCGGCGGCGCGGCGCAACGCCGCCGCAATACTTTCACCTGCGAGCATGGTCCCCCTCCAGCGGAGAAAGCCGGCAGCGCACCTCACGCAACACCCGCGCGCCGCCCGCAGCGCAAGTGAGCAGAACAGGCCGGCTGGGCGATTTGCGGGCCGCTCCGGCGCAAAATCGCGGCTGCGCCGTGGCATGCGACAAAGGTTAACAGCAGCCGCCGATGCGCGGATTGTCGATTTCAAACGCTTGTTTGAAGCCAATTGGAAGCCCTGCCGCCAGATTCCGGCCGCATTCGGCTTGACCGGCTCTGCCGCAATGCATATAAAAGACACCGGAAAAGGAAGGGCAGAGAGCCGTGCGCAGTTTCGTTGCCACATCGCTGATTCTCGTATCGAGGCGCACCGCCGGGGGTGGATGATCCACCTGCGAGACGTGGCGGTGCGCGGTCCAGGGGCTCTTCGAGGCCCCTTTTTTATTTCTTAAAGCAGGTCCCCGGCGGGGAGAGACGGCAGAAAGAGCGGAGCAAGCCATGACGGAAATGACCGGCGCGGAAATGGTGATCGCGGCGCTAGCCGATCAGGGCGTCGAGCACATTTTTGGCTATCCCGGCGGCGCGGTGCTGCCGATCTACGACGCGCTGTTCGACCAGGACAAGGTGCAGCACATCCTGGTGCGGCACGAGCAGGGCGCCGTGCACGCCGCCGAAGGCTATGCGCGCTCGACCGGCAAGGTCGGCACCGTGCTGGTCACCTCCGGGCCGGGCGCGACCAATGCGGTCACCGGACTGACCGACGCGTTTTGCGACTCGGTCCCGCTCGTCGTCATCACCGGGCAGGTGCCGACGCACTTGATCGGCAACGACGCCTTCCAGGAATGCGACACGGTGGGCATCACCCGGCCGTGCACCAAATACAACTATCTCGTGAAAAACATCGCCGACCTGCCGCGCGCGCTGCACGAGGCGTTCCATATTGCCGCCAGCGGCCGCCCCGGCCCGGTCGTGGTCGACATTCCCAAGGATATTCAGTTCGCCAAGGGCACCTATTCCCGGCCGAAGGAATTCCCGCACCGCGGCTATCGGCCGAAGGTCAAGGGCGACCTCGACAAGATCAAACAGGGCGTCGACATGATGGCGGCGGCGAAGCGGCCGCTGTTCTACACCGGCGGCGGCGTGATCAATTCCGGCCGCGCCGCCGGCCAGCTGCTGCGCGAGCTGGTCAAGCTCAGCGGCTTTCCCATCACCTCGACGCTGATGGGGCTCGGCGCCTTCCCCGCCGCCGATCCGCAGTGGCTGGGCATGCTCGGCATGCACGGCACCTGGGAGGCCAACTGGTCGATGCACGATTGCGACGTGATGATCGCGGTCGGCGCGCGTTTCGACGACCGCATCACCGGCCGGCTCGACGCCTTCTCGCCCAATTCGAAGAAGATCCACATCGATATCGATCCGTCCTCGATCAACAAGAACGTCAAGGCCGATCTCGGCATCGTCGGCGACTGCGCGCACGTGCTCGAGGACATGGTGCGCCTGTGGCGCGCGAGCGCGGCCGTGCCGGACAAGAAGGAGCTTGCGGCCTGGTGGGCGCAGATTGAGAAATGGCGGGCAAAGAATTCGCTCGCCTATCGCAACTCGAACGAGATCATCAAGCCGCAATACGCGATCGAGCGGCTCTACGCGCTGACCAAGGACCGCGACACCTACATCACCACCGAAGTCGGCCAGCACCAGATGTGGGCGGCGCAGTTCTATCGTTTCCAGGAGCCGAACCGCTGGATGACCTCCGGCGGCTTGGGCACGATGGGTTACGGCCTGCCCGCTTCGGTCGGCGTGCAACTCGCGCATCCGGGTTCGCTGGTCATCGACATCGCCGGCGAGGCTTCGGTGCTGATGACCATGCAGGAAATGTCGACAGCAGTGCAGTACGACCTGCCGATCAAGATCTTCATCATCAACAACCAGTACATGGGGATGGTGCGGCAGTGGCAGGAATTGCTGCATGGCGGGCGCTACGCGCATTCCTATACCGAGGCGCTCCCCGACTTCGTCAAGCTCGCGGAGGCCTATCATGCGCACGGCATCCGCTGCACGCATCCGGGCGAGCTCGACGAGAAGATCCGCGAGATGATCGAGGTGAAGAAGCCGGTGCTGTTCGACTGCGTGGTCGATCCGACGGAGAACTGCTTCCCGATGATCCCTTCCGGCCGCGCCCACAACGACATGCTGCTCGGCGACGCCACGGTGCGGGTCGCGGACGCGATCACCGAGGAGGGCAAGGTGATGGTGTAGGATTGCAAATCGTGTGGCGGATAGCGCCACATGCCGCTTCCATTCGCCATCTCGCCTGTCGCCAAACGCGCCATTCGCCAACGAGGAAAATCCCGTGAGCACGCCAGCAACGACGCATTATCCGGCGATGACCACCACACAGCAGTCCGAGAGCCGCACGCTCTGCGTGCTCGTCGACAACGAGCCGGGCGTGCTGGCGCGGGTGATCGGGCTGTTTTCCGGCCGCGGCTACAATATCGACTCGCTCACCGTCTCGGAGACCGAGCACGAGAAGCATCTCTCGCGCATCACCATCGTCACCCGCGGCACGCCGATGGTGATCGAGCAGATCAAGAATCAGCTCGACCGCCTGGTGCCGGTGCACCGGGTGGTCGACATCACCGGCGCCGGTCCTTCGCTGCAGCGCGAGCTTGCCATGATCAAGGTGCGCGGCAAGGGCGAGCAGCGCATGGAGGCGCTCCGCCTCGCCGACGCCTTCCGCGCCCGCGTCATCGACGCGACCAATGAGAGCTTCGTGTTCGAATTGACCGGCGCGTCCGACAAGATCGACAGCTTCGTCAACCTGATGCTGCCGCTCGGCCTGGTCGAGGTTTCGCGCACCGGCGTGGTCGCGATCGCCCGCGGGCCGGAGGGGATGTGACGGATTTGGCCGGCTACGCCGCCGACCGCGCCGGCTCTCCCGACAAACGCCCGACGAGGGAGGCGAACCGGTCGATGAAGCCCTGCAGGAATTTCTGCGTGCCTTCGTCGCCGATATTGCCGTGCTCGTCGACCAGGTTCGGCTTGAAGGTCACGTAGGCCTCGCCGCCGAGGAGAGTCACGCCGAGCCCGGTCATCACCGAACGCAGATGCTGCTGCGCGAGCGCGCTGCCGATCGCTCCGGGCGAGGTGCCGGTGATGAAGGCGGGCTTGCCGGCCCAGGAGTTCTTGCCATAGGGCCGCGCGCCCCAATCGACGGCGTTTTTCAGCACCGCCGGGATGGAGCGGTCATGTTCCGGCGTGACCATCAGCACGCCGTCCGCGGCGCCGATCTCGTTCTTGAAGCGGACGGCCTCGGCCGGCAGGTTGCCTTCGAGGTCCTGGTTGAACATCGGCAGATCGTCGATGCGCACGAAACTCGCGTCGAACTTGTCGGCGCCGAGCCTGGCGAGCGCGTGGGCGAGCTTGCGGTTGATCGAATCGCGACGGTTGCTGCCGACGATGACGGCGATGCGCGGCTTGGCCATGACATGGACTCCTTGGTTGACCTTGGACCCCTGGTTAAAACTGATAACCGACGCTAAATAGGTGACCGGGAGGGCGGCGCAAGAAGGGCACATCGATGAAACCAGGCCACACGCATTTGCCCGCGGATTGCCGCGCCATCGGCGACGTGCTTTCCCGCGTCGGCGACAAATGGTCGGTGCTGGTCGTCACCCGGCTCGGTGACGGACCATTGCGCTTCAACGAATTGCGGCGCGCCATCGGCGGTATTTCCCAGCGCATGCTGACGCTGACCTTGCGCGGGCTCGAGCGCGACGGGCTGGTCACGCGCACGGTATTCCCGACCATCCCGCCGCGCGTCGATTACGCGCTCACCCCGCTTGGACGCGATCTGTTGACCCCGGTCTCCGCGCTCGGGGCGTGGGCGATCCGCAATCAGCCGAAGATCGCCCGCGCGCGCCAACAATTCGACGGCAGCTGCGAAGCGAGCGGCAAGCCGCCGCTGCGCCGCCGCACGCCGCGCAGCGGACTTGTCCAAGCGGCTCCCAGAACCTAGAAGCAGCAGCGGAAATGAGCGGCCGATGCCGGCCGCCACAGGGGTGAGAGAGACCATGCGCGTATACTACGACCGCGACGCCGACCTGAACCTGATCAAGGGCAAGAAGGTCGCCGTCATCGGCTATGGCAGCCAGGGCCATGCCCACGCGCTCAATCTGCGCGACTCCGGCGTCAAAGAGGTCGCGGTGGCGCTGCGCAAGGGCTCGCAGGGCGTCAAGAAAGCCGAGGGCGAGAAGCTTAAGGTCATGGAGGTCGCCGAAGCCGCGAAATGGGCGGACGTAATGATGATGCTCACGCCCGACGAGCTGCAGGCCGACATCTACAATGGACACCTCCACCCCAACATGAAGCAGGGCGCGGCGTTGATGTTCGCGCACGGCCTCAACATCCATTTCAACCTGATCGAGCCGCGCGCGGATCTCGACGTGATGATGATCGCGCCGAAGGGGCCGGGCCACACCGTGCGTTCCGAATACCAGCGCGGCGCCGGCGTGCCGTGTCTTCTCGCGATCCATAAGGATGCCTCGGGCAACGCGCACGACCTCTGTCTCTCCTATGGCGCCGCGATCGGCGGCGGCCGCGCCGGCATCATCGAAACAACGTTCCGCGAGGAGTGCGAGACCGACCTGTTCGGCGAGCAATCGGTGCTCTGCGGCGGCCTCGTCGAACTGATGAAGGCCGGCTACGAGACGCTGGTCGAAGCCGGCTATGCACCGGAGATGGCCTATTTCGAGTGCGTGCACGAGGTAAAGCTGATCGTCGACCTCATCTATGAGGGCGGCATCGCCACCATGAACTATTCGGTGTCCAACACCGCCGAATACGGCGAGTACGTCTCCGGCCCGCGCGTCGTCGACGCCCGCACCCGCGCGGAGATGAAGCACATCCTCGCCGACATCCAGTCGGGCAAATTCGTCAAGGACTGGATGCTGGAGAACAAGGTGAACCAGACCTCGTTCAAGGCGATGCGGGCGGAAAGCGCGGCGCATCCGATCGAGCAGGTCGGCGCCAAGCTGCGCGCGATGATGCCGTGGATCAAGGACCGGGCATTGGTCGACCGGTCGCGGAATTGATCCACGGCGTTTCCGCTCGGACCGGCCCGCGGGGCGAGGCCCTTTTGCGACCAAGGCCGGGCGCGATCACCAACGCAACGGCGGACTGAAAGGCGGCCGTGCCGGTCTTACCCGGTGCCGGTTGCTCCTGGTCCAGCGCCGGCACGCGCCCCTCGCGAACGCGCGGGGGCGGCGTGCTTGACGCCCTAAGCGCGCCTCAGCATAGTGATGGGCCGCGTCCCGCTGGACCGTCACGTCCGGCGCGATGCCGAAGTAGCGATGTCTGACTAAACCGAAGTCCGACTTAACCGAAAGACACGACACGCGTTCGCGCCGCGAGGGCGGTTAGCGAAAGCGCGTGCTCAAGGGAGGGACCCCGAATGAAGACGCCACTGTTGGCTGTCGGATTGGCGTTGCTCTTTGCGCCAACCGCGATGGCACAAACGGCCGACGAACTGACGAAGGGTGCGGCCGACACCGGCAACGTGCTCAATTACGGGATGGGCTACGACCTCAATCGCTTTAGCCCGCTCAAGCAGATCAACAAGGACAACGTCAAGCGCCTGGTTCCGGTGTGGAACTACAGCTTCGACGACAATCGGAGCGAGGAGTCGCAGCCGCTGATCTACAAGGGCGTGCTCTACGTCACCAGCAACAGCGCCACGATGGCCGTGGACGCCAAGACCGGCAAGCAGCTTTGGAAGACCAAGGTCGAATACCCGCCGGAGACGCCGCGTATCGTCTGCTGCGGCATCATCAATCGCGGTGCGGCCATCTATGACGGCAAGCTGTTCCGCACCACGCTCGACGCCAATGTGATCGCGCTCGACGCCAAGACCGGCAAGGAGCTGTGGCGCAAGAACGCGATCGACTTCAAGACCGGATACTCGATGACGGTTGCTCCGCTCATCGCCGACGGCGTGGTGATCACCGGCATCTCCGGCGCCGAATTCGGCACGCGCGACTTCATCGACGGCTGGGATCCGCAGAGCGGCGAGCACCTGTGGCGCACTTACACGGTTCCCGCCGCCGGCGAACCCGGCAGCGACACCTGGAAGGGCGACACCTGGAAGCTCGGCGGCGGCTCGACCTGGATCACCGGCTCGTTCGATCCGGAGTTGCACACCGTCTACTGGGGTATCGGCAATCCGGGCCCGTTCAATTCGGCAGTGCGGCCGGGCGACAACCTCTACACCTGCTCGGTGCTGGCGCTTGACCCCAAGAGCGGGAAGATCAAGTGGCACTTCCAGTTCTCGCCGAACAATCCGTTCGACTACGACTCGGTGGCCGAGATGGTCCTCGCCACGATCAACGTCGACGGCAAGCCTACCAAGGTGCTGATGGACGCCAATCGTAACGGCTTCTTCTACGTGCTCGATCGCACCGACGGCAAACTGATTGCCGCCAATCCGTATGTACGAGTGACCTGGGCGAGCGGGATCGACATGAAGACCGGCCGTCCGATCGAGACCGACGTGAGCACCAAGGCGCGCGCCGGCGAGAAGGTGACCGTGTGGCCGTCAATCCTCGGCGGCAAGAACTGGGAGCCGATGTCGTACAACCCGCAGACCGGAACCGCTTACGCCAACACGCTCAATTTCGGCGGCCACTACAAGGCGGTGCCGGCCGATTACAAGGCGGGCGAGTGGTATGTCGGCATGGATCTGAGCGACGTCTGGGAATGGCCCGATGGACCGCGCGGCTATCTCAAGGCGATCGACCCCCTGACCGGCAAGACCAAGTGGGAAAACCCAAGCGACATTCCGCGGTTCTCCGGCGTTCTGTCGACCGGCGGCGGCCTGGTGTTCTCCGGGCAGTTGACGGGTGAGTTCGAAGCCTTCGACGCCGACAGCGGCAAGAAGCTTTGGCACTACCAGACCGGGTCGGGCGTCGAAGGTCAGCCGGTTACCTGGGAGCAGGACGGCGTGCAATACGTCGCGGTAGCGAGCGGTATTGGCGGCGTCTACTCGCTGTTCTCCGGCGACCCGCGGCTGGCGGCGGTTCCGCCCGGCGGTTCGCTCACGGTGTTCGCTCTGGCACCGCAGTAAGGACGACGACGAGGCCGCAGTGCGCGGCCTCGTCCAATCGTCGCGAATGGGAATGAAAATCCAGCTTTGCGTCGGGCTCGTCGCGGTCGTCATGACCGCGACGATGTCGTTGTGGCGGCCGGTATGCGCGGAAGAGCGACCGCAGAGCGCGGCGGTCGATCCCGACCAACGCGGCGCGCAAATGGCTGCGCAAGGCAAGGCCCTCTACGCGCAACACTGCTCGCATTGCCATGGCTTCAACATGGTCAATCCCGGCACCATTGCCTACGACCTGCGGCAATTCCCGCATGACGACAAAGCACGGTTCGTGCACTCGGTGACCACCGGCAAGAACGGGCGCATGCCGGCGTGGGGCGACTTGTTGAGCGGCGAGGACATCGACGAGCTGTGGGCGTATGTGAAAACCGGAGGACAGCAATGAGGGCGAGCCTGCTGGCGGCGCTGGCATCTGCTGCCGTCCTCGCAACCTTCTGCGGCGCGGCGCCGTTGCGCGCCGAGGAGACTGATGAGAATGTGCTCCGGGTGTGCCTGAACGAGGACCTGCCGCCCTATTCCGTTCGCCAGGGCGACGGCGGCAGCGGCTTCGATTTTTTGATTGCGGAAGCTTTGGCCAAACGGCTCGGCCGTCGTCTCACCGCGCAATGGTTCGAAAGCAAGCTCGACGAGGATTCAAGCTCGTCGATCGAAGCCAACGCTCTTCTCTCCGACGGCCGCTGTCAGCTGCTTGCCGGCTATCCACTCACCAAAGATGCACTTGCCAAGCCCGGTTTCGAGACGGCGAGGATGCCGGACTTCGCCGGTGCGAAGGCCGCGGACCGCCGCCGCCGGGTGACGCTGGGCGTTTTGGCGGCGACCAGGCCCTATCACTTCGCGGCGTTCACCATCGTCCTCGGCGATAAGGCCGCGGAGCGCCGTATCGCCGCCATTGGCGACATCGACGGCCTACGCCTTGGAATTGAAGCCGGCACGCTCGGCGACGCGATTCTGATGAGTTTCGACCACGGCCGCCTGATCTCGCAGATCACGCACCTGGTACCCGGCCGCGGCGAGCTCTTGCCGGGACTGGAACGCGGCGACTACGACGCCACGCTCGTTGCCCTGCACCATTTCGATGCCTATCGCGCCGATCATCCCGATACCAAACTCAAGCCGTCCGGCTACTATTTCCCGATCGGCTTCAACATGGGTTTCGTCGGGCTGACGCAAGAGGCAAGCCTCATCGAACGCGCCAATGCCGCCCTCGATGGCATGCTCAAGGACGGGGAACCGGCCGCGCTGGCGATTGCCGCCCACATGACTTACCTGCCGCCGCGCGAGCCCTACATTCTCGAGGGCATCTCGATGAGCGATCTCGCGAAATAGCGCCAGAACCGCCGAGCCTCCCTGCCGCAAAACGAGATAAAAATGGCCCACATTTTGGCCCAACTCCTCGGCTGGAGCGCCTCGGGGCTAGTTTAGAATTTATCTTGCTAACATCTGCGGAATTGCTAGCATGACGTCACTCTAGGCAGTGCTGCGTCTATTGTTTGCACTGCAGTAGCTTGCTAGCTCGAGATCACCGCACATGGCGGTGTGCATAAGGCTGGCCGCCGAATTCCGGCGATGTCGCGGAGCTGACGGGCGGCACTGCGCGACGGAAATAAAGAGCCGCCTTTGGAGGAGGGAGTATGGCCACCCTGAACATCAATGGGCATGATCATTCGGTCGATGTGCCGAACGACACGCCCCTGTTGTGGGTCATCCGCGAACATTTGCAGATGACCGGTACCAAGTTCGGTTGCGGCGCCGGCCTGTGTGGCGCCTGTACAGTGCATCTCAACGGCGAGGCAGTGCGTTCATGCCAGACCGCCGTTTCCCAAGCCGCCGGCAAGAAGATCGTCACGATCGAGGGTCTCGACCCGAAGGGTGAGCACCCGTTGCAGCGCGCCTGGATCGCCGAGCAAGTCCCGCAATGCGGCTACTGCCAGTCCGGGCAGATCATGCAGGCCGCGTCGCTCCTCGCCAAGAACACCGATCCGACCAGAGCCGAGATCGTCGAGCACATGGACGGCAACCTCTGTCGTTGCATGACCTATGCACGCATCCAGCGCGCCATTCTCCGCGCCGCTGCCGACATGCGGGGAGTGTAATCCATGACCAAACATCAGAAGATCGACATGCTGCCGAATCTCGATCGGCGCACCTTCATCGTCGGCACCGCCGCGACCGGGCTCGTGCTCGGCTACTCGGCCTTGCCCGACATCGGCGATTCCCAGGCGGCGACCTCTGCCGGCTTGGAGCCGACCGCTTGGTACACGATTGGCACCGACGGCAAGGTGGTTGTGACCGTCGGCAAGGCCGAAATGGGCCAGCACATCTCCAGCACCATGGCGCAACTCGTCGCCGAGGAGCTTGAGGCGTCGTGGAAGGACATGACCATCGTCCTCGCCTCGAACGATCCGAAATACAACGATCCCATCCTCGGCGCGCAGGTTACCGGCGGCAGCTGGAGCACGGGAATGAACTTCGACGCGATGTGCCGCGCCGGCGCCGCCGGCCGCCTCACATTGATCAAGGCGGCCGCCGAAATGCTCGGCGTTCCGGAAGGCGAGCTCTATGCGCGAGACTCGCATGTGGTGCATGCGAAGTCGAAGAAGAGCGTGAGCTACGCTCAAATCGTCGCCAGCGGCAAGGCGAACAAGAACTGGTCGCCGGACGAGCTCAAGGCGATCACGCTGAAGTCGCCGGACAAGTACACCAAGATCGGCACGTCGCTGCGCCAACTCGACATTCCGCCGAAGACGAACGGGACCGCCAAATACGGGATCGACGCCTTCGTGCCGGACATGGTCTACGGCAAGCTCGCGTTGCCGCCGGTGCGCTTCGGCGCCAAGGTCAAATCGGTCGACGAGAGCGAAGCCAAGAAGGTTCCGGGCTTCCTCAAGGCGGTAGTGGTGGACGACAAGACCGCCACGACCTCAGGCTGGGTCGTCGCCGTTGCGACCACCTATGAAGGCGCCAAGAAGGCCGCGGCGGCGCTGAAGATCGATTGGGACAAGGGCCCGTATGCCAACGTGTCCAACCAGTCGATCATCGACGAGTCGCGTCGGCTGCAGAAAGAGCAGGCTGAGGGTTTCCTTTTCGTCAAGGACGGTGACTCCGCCGCCGCGATGGACAAGGCGGCCAAGGTGATCGAGGCCGAATATCTGACGACCCTCAATATCCACGCGCCGATGGAGCCGATGAACGCCCTCGCCTTCGAGAAGGACGGCATTTGGCACATCTATACCGGGAACCAGTTCAACACCCGGACGACCGGGATCGCGGCCGCGACGGCCGGTACCGATCCCAAGAACGTCGCGATCCATCAGCACTTCCTGGGCGGCGGCTTCGGACGCCGGCTGGAGTCGGACATGGTGATACCGGCAATCGCCGCGGCCAAGGCGGTCGGCAAGCCGGTGAAGCTCATCTATGCCCGCGAAGACGACATGCAGATGGATTTCACCCGGCCGTTGACCTACCAGAAGGTCAAGGTCGGGCTCGACGCCGATGGCAAGGCGGTCGCCATGGAGCACGACGTGATCGGCGCGTGGCCGACCGCGAAGTGGGGCATCCCGGCATTCCTCACGCCCGCCGTGGACAAGAAACGAGTTGGGGATACCACTGAAGGCCTGCATGACAGTTTCACTGTCAACGGCGCCGACTACTGGTACACGATCCCCAACCACACGGTGCGCAACTTCGAAAACAAGCTGGCGCAAGGCGCGACCCCGTCCGGCCAGTTGCGTTCGGTGGCGCCCGGTTGGACGTTCTGGGCGGTCGAAAGCACCATGGACGATATCGCCCATGCGACCGGTCAGGACCCGGTCGAGATGCGGCTGAAGATGCTTGACGGCGCTGGCTCCAATGCTGGCGGCGCCACGCCGCAAAACCAGGGCGGCGCCAAGCGTCTTGCCAACGCGTTGCGCACCGCGGTCGGCCGTTCCGGCTACGGGTCGCTCAAGCTCGGCAAGAACGAGGCGATGGGCGTCGCCTGCGTGAGTTCGCAGGAACGCACCAACCCCACGTGGACGGCCTGCGTCGCCCACGTGAAGGTCGATCCGTCGAGTGGTGAGGTGACGTTGAAGAAGCTCACGCTCGCCATGGACGTCGGCACCATCGTCAACCCGGACGGTGTCCGCGCCCAGATCGAGGGCTCGATGCTGTGGGGTGCTTCGATCGCGCTCCTGGAGAACGGGACGATGAAGGATGGCGGCATCGAGCAGCGTAACTTCGACAGCTATACGCCGATGCGGATGAGCCAGATGCCGGAGATGGACATCAGCATCATCGGCAATGGCGAGCCGGCGGTGGGCTGCGGCGAGCCGGCGGTGACGGTCATCGCGCCGGCCATCGGCAACGCGATCTTCAACGCCGTCGGCGCGCGGGTTCGCTCGCTGCCGATCACGGCGGAGCAGGTCAAGGCGGCGATGAAGACTTAAAGTCGATCGCCTGATCGTCCAAGAACGCAAGAGCGGCATCCTCAGGGTGCCGCTCTTTGCATTTCCAGACGCGGCGCGCGTACCGAGATCATCACGCAATTGTGTGGAGAGCCGCTTCGCGCCAGCGGCGCGTCGTCGGGAATTGGCCTTGCCATGGTTCGGCCGGTTGGTAGCATGTTGGTTTCGGAAGCACTGAACTTCTCGCGGCGCAAATTTTTTTGCCGGCCTTGGCCGAACCGCATCATGGCGGAACGCATGGGCCGGCTGCCGGACATCGGCAACGTCACGGACCCGGCTGGCGGCGATCCGTGATCCGAAGAACCGCCATCGGAGGGGAGTATGACCACCTTACACGTGAATGGACAGGAGCGCGCTTACGACGGCGATCCGTCGATGCCGCTCATGTGGTTTCTGCGCGACGAACTTGGCCTCACCGGAACGAAATTCGGCTGCGGCGTCGCGCTCTGCGGTGCCTGCACCGTTCATCTCAACGGTGAGGCGATCCGCTCCTGCGGCGTCGTCATGTCCGACGTCGCCGGCAAGTCGGTGACCACGATCGAAGGCCTCGACCCCAAGGGCGAGCATCCGGTGCAGGTCGCTTGGCGCAATCTCAGCGTTCCGCAATGCGGCTATTGCCAGGCCGGGCAGATCATGCAGGCCGCCGCGTTGCTGGCGAAAACCCCCGCACCGACCGACAAGCAGATCGACGAAGCCATGGTCGGCAACATCTGCCGCTGCGGTTGCTACCAGCGCATCCATTCGGCCATTCGCGCCGCGTCCAAGGGGGCCTGACATGACCTATCATCGCAACCAGCAAAATATCGTCATCGCCAATGTCAGCCGCCGCGGCCTGCTCCGGGGCGTGGCCGGCACCGGCGCCTTCGTCCTCGCGGCGCAATTCCCGGCGGTCCGCGCCGCCATGGCCTACGCCACCGGCGCCGAGAAGATGCCGCACGGCGTCGTCACCAATCCGCACATCTTCGTTTCCATCGACAAGGATGGAATCGTCACCATCGTGGCGCACCGCGCCGAGATGGGAAATGGCGCCGCCCGCACCTCTCTGCCGATGATCGTCGCCGACGAGCTCGAGGCCGATTGGGCGCGCGTACGCGTCGTCCAATCGCCGGGAGACGAGGAGACCTACGGCAACCAGGATACCGACGGCTCGCGCAGCGTCCGCCATTTCATCCAGCCGATGCGCCAAGTCGGCGCTGGAGCGCGGCAGATGCTCGAGACCGCCGCGGCCAAGCGTTGGGGCGTGGACGTGAGCGAGGTCAAGGCGCGGCTGCATGAAGTGGTGCACTCCGCCTCGGGCAAGACGCTCGGCTACGGCGAACTAGCCGCCGACGCGGCAAATCTGCCGGCGCCCGCGCTCGACACGTTGCGGCTCAAGGAGCCGAGCGCTTTCCGCTATATCGGCAAAGGCACGATCTCGGTCGTCGATCTGTTCGACATCACTACCGGTAAGGCGACCTACGGCCAGGACGTCAGGCTGCCGGGCATGATGTACGCAGTCGTCGCCCGCCCGCCGGTGGTTCAGGGCAAGGTTGCTTCATACGACGGCGCCGAGGCCATGAAGGTGCCCGGCGTCGTAAAAGTGGTCGCGATCGACGGCACGCCCCCGCCGGCGGCGTTCTCGCCGCTCGGCGGCGTCGCCGTCATTGCCAAGAGCACCTGGGCGGCGATGAAGGGGCGCGACGCGCTCAAGATCGTCTGGGACGACGGGCCGAATGCCTCGTTCGATTCGGTCGCCTACAAGGCGATGCTCGAAGAGAACGTCCGCAAGCCCGGAAAGCTCGAGCGCAGCGAAGGCGACGCCGATGCCGCACTCGGCTCGGCTGCCAAGGTGATCACGGCGGAATACTATTCGCCGCACCTTGCGCACGCGACCATGGAGCCTCCGGCCGCCACGGCGCGCCGCACCGGCGACAAATGGGAGATCTGGACTTCGGTGCAGAGCCCCGGCGGCGCCCGCGACGATATTGCCAAGCGTCTCGGCGCCGACATCAAGGACGTGACGCTTCACTGCACGCTGCTCGGCGGCGGTTTCGGCCGCAAGTCGAAATGGGACTTCGCCATCGAGGCGGCGCTTCTGTCCAAGGCCATGGACGGCGCGCCGGTCAAGGTGGTGTGGACTCGCGAGGACGACATCCGCCACGGTTTCTATCACACCGTGACGGCGGAGCGCCTCGAGGCCGGCCTCGACAAGGACAACAAGGTCGTTGCCTGGCGGCACCGCAGCGCCGCGCCGAGCCTGTTTGCGAATTTCATGCCCGATCCGAAATATCCGCAGTTCATCGAGCTCGGGATGGGATTCGTCGACACGCCGTTCAACGTGCCGAACGTACGGCTGGAGAGCGGCGAGGCGCAATCGCATGTCCGCGTCGGCTGGTTCCGATCGGTCAACAACGTGGCGCATGCCTGGGCGATCCAGTCGTTCATCGCCGAGATCGCGCACGAGCTCGGCCGTGATCCGAAGGATATGCTGCTGGAGCTGATCGGTCCGGCGCGGACCGTGACCGCCCCGGAGAAAGCCACCACGCCTTGGTGGGACTACGGCGAGCCTTACGGTACCTATCCGGTCGACACCGGGCGGTTGCGGCGGGTCGCCGAGCTTGCGGCGGAGAAAGGCGGCTGGGGGCGGCAATTGCCCGCCGGCCATGGTCTCGGCATCGCGGCGCATCGCAGCTTCGTCAGCTACATCGCCACGGTGGTCGAGGTGGCGGTCGACGCCAAGGGCAACATCTCGGTGCCGCGCGTCGACACCGCGATCGATTGCGGCTTCTACGTCAATCCCGAACGCATCCGCTCGCAGATCGAGGGCGCGGCGGTGATGGGGCTCTCGCTCGCCAAATACGGCGAGATCACGCTCAAGAACGGCCGCGTCGAGCAGAGCAACTTCAACGACTACCCGGTCGTGCGCCACGACGAATCGCCGGCGGTGACCAACACCCACATCGTTGAGAACGGCATCGAAGTGCCGTCGAGCGGCGTGGGCGAGCCGGGCGTGCCGCCGTTCACGCCGGCGCTTTGCAACGCGATCTTCGCGGCGACCGGCAAGCGCATCCGCCGGCTGCCGATCGGCGGTCAGCTCGCCTGATTGCATCCCGCGCTTGGGCGCACAAATGCTGCCGGAACTCGGTCCGTCCGAGTTCCGGTTTTTGTTTGACTGGATCCAAACTATGTCTCATTGCGTTTCCCCCGCGGATGTGGCGGCATGGAATGGGGTGACGATGCAAGCGAGACGCCGGTGAAGGTCGCCAAAATCCTCAAACATTGCCGGATCGAGAAGCCGGACCACTTGCGGCTTGCCGACCACGATGCGGCAGAAACCTTCGGCCTGGCCATCGACAAGGATGACGTCAAGGCGATGCTTGCCGACGGCATCCATCGGCTCGCCGGGTTGCAGGAGCGCCTTTACGCGCAGGACCGCTGGGCGGTGCTCATCGTGCTGCAGGGCATGGATGCCGCCGGCAAGGACAGCGTCATCAAGCACGTGATGTCTGGCGTCAATCCGCAGGGCTGCGAGATCCACGCCTTCAAGGCGCCGAGCGAGCAGGAGCTGCAGCATGATTTTCTTTGGCGCGTCGTCGCCCGGCTGCCGCGGCGCGGCCAGATCGGCATCTTCAACCGGTCATACTACGAAGAGGTGCTGGTCGTGCGCGTGCACCCTCGGGTGCTGGCGGCGGAGAAGCTGGCGCCGCAGCTCGCCGGCAAAGACATCTGGAAGCATCGCTTCAAGGAGATTCGCGCGTTCGAGCACCACCTCGTGCGCAACGGCACGCTGGTGCTGAAGTTCCACCTGCGTATCTCCAAGGAGGAGCAGCGCCAGCGCTTCCTGGCGCGGCTCGACGAGCCGGCAAAGCGCTGGAAATTCTCCATGAACGACGTCACCGAGCGCAAGCTGTGGGACAAGTACATGGGTGCCTACGAGGACATGATCCGCGAAACCTCGACCGACTATGCGCCCTGGTACGTGATCCCGGCCGACCACAAGCATGTGGCGTGGCTGACGGTCGCCGAAGCGATCATCGCGGCGCTGGAAGGCCTCAAGCTCGAGTTTCCCAAGGTCCAGGGCAAGGCGCTCGACGAACTAAAGAAGGCAGAGCGCGCGCTCAAGGCGGAGAAGCAGCGCTGACCTCACCGCTTGCGTCGGTGCGCCCTCTTCCGCTAAAAGCATACCGGTCCCGATCGAGGTTAACGCGGCGTTTACTCTTTGCCGTGACCTTGGGCCGGCGAGGGCAGATGATGGCGATGCGCCACCAGATCAGCGCGATGAACCGGAAGGCCTTGCAGGCTTCGTCCGGCGCCGCCCTCATTCTCGGCGGGCTCCTGCTCCTTAGCGCCCCCTGAGGGCCGGCTGGGCGTTTTGCGCCTGGGCACTCAGGGGTCGGCTTAAGCCAGGGAACCCACGAGCGCCAGAGACACCGCAGCATGCGGCAGGCGCGAAGCCACAAGGACCCGCATCATGAGCACGTCAGCCAAATCCGAGCCGGCCGCGTCCGGGCCGGCCAGGTCCGAGAAGGACCGCGTCGTCATCTTCGACACCACCTTGCGCGACGGCGAACAAAGCCCCGGCGCGACCATGACCCACGAAGAGAAGCTCGAAGTCGCCGAGCTCCTCGACGCGATGGGCGTCGACATCATCGAGGCCGGGTTTCCGATCGCCTCGGAAGGCGATTTTGCCGCCGTCCACGAGATCGCCAAGCGTACCAAGAACGCGGTGGTCTGCGGCCTCGCCCGCGCCGGCTTTAACGACATCGACCGCGCCGGCGAAGCCGTCAAGCCGGCGAAGCACTCGCGCATCCATACCTTCATTGCCACCTCGCCGGTGCACATGAAGTGGAAGCTGCAAATGGAGCCGGAACAGGTTTACGAGGCGGTGATCGCCTCGGTGACCCGGGCGCGGCGGCACACCGACAATGTCGAGTGGTCGAGCGAGGACGGCACCCGCAGCGAACACGACTTTCTTTGCCGCTGCGTCGAGGCGGCGATCAAGGCCGGCGCCACCACCATCAATATTCCCGACACCGTCGGCTACGCGGTGCCGGAGGAATATTTCGCGCTTATCAAGATGCTGCGCGAGCGCGTGCCGAATTCCGATCAGGCGTGTTTTTCCGTGCACTGCCATGACGATCTCGGCATGGCGGTGGCGAACTCACTCGCCGGCGTGCGCGCCGGCGCGCGGCAGATCGAATGCACCGTCAACGGCATCGGCGAGCGCGCCGGCAACGCCTCGCTGGAAGAGGCGGTGATGGCGATGCGGGTGCGCAACGACGTGATGCCGTATTGGACCGCCGTCGACGCCAAGATGCTGACGCGGGCGTCGAAGCTCGTCTCCGCCGTCACCTCGTTCCCGGTCCAGTACAACAAGGCGATCGTCGGGCGGAACGCTTTCGCGCACGAGAGCGGCATCCACCAGGACGGCATGCTCAAGCACACGCAGACCTACGAGATCATGGTACCGGAGGACGTCGGCGTAAAGCAGACCTCGCTGGTCATGGGCAAGCATTCCGGCCGCCATGCCTTCGTGCACAAGCTCGAGGAGCTGGGCTATCAGCTCGCCGGCAATCAGCTCGAAGACGCGTTCGTGCGCTTCAAGGCGCTCGCCGACCGCAAGAAGCATGTTTACGACGAGGACATCGAGGCGCTGGTCGACGAGGAGATCGCGACGGCGCAGGACCGCATCAAGCTGGTCTCGCTATCGGTGATCGCCGGCACGCGCGGGCCGCAGCGCGCCACCATGAAGCTCGACATCGACGGCCAGTCGGCGATCGAGGAATGCGACGGCAACGGTCCGGTCGACGCGGTGTTCAACTGCATCAAGGCGATGGTGCCGCACGAGGCGGTGCTCGAGCTCTACCAGGTGCACGCCGTGACCGAAGGCACCGACGCACAGGCCGAGGTCTCGGTGCGCCTGTCGGAGCAGGGGCGGGCGGTGACGGCGAAAGGCGCCGACCCGGACACGCTGGTCGCCTCGGCCAAGGCCTACCTGGCCGCGCTCAACAAGCTCGTGGCGCGGCGGCTGCGCGGCCAATCGGCGATGGCCGCCGGCGAGCGCCGCATTCACTCGACCGATGTCGGCTGACAAGGAAGGAGCAGGGTGGGCAGACAATTTGCCCGTCCTGTTCTCACTTCGGCGCCGTGACCTGGTCGCCGTTGATCAGCGCCACTCGGCCGATGGCGCGGCGATCGCCAAGGAGCTGCATCGCCTCGGCAAAGCGGTCCAATGAGTAGGAAGCGGAGACCAGCGGGCGGGCGAGACCTTGCTCCGCCAGTGCGCGTAGCGCCGCGAGCTCGCGCCGGCGCATTTGCGGATTGTGCCGCCCGGCTTCGCCGGCGCGCACCCCGATCACCGAACAGCCTCTGAGCAGGATGCGATTGGTGGCGTAAGCCGGAATCGAGCCGCCGGCAAAGCCGGCAATGAGGAGCTTGCCGTCGCGCGCGACGCAGCGCAGCGCCACCTCTTGCGCGATCCCCACCGGATCGAACACCACCTCGACGCCGGCACCGGCGGTTAGCCGCTTGATGCCCTCGTCGACCGGCTCCTCGCTATAGTTGATGAGATGGTCGGCTCCGCAGCCGCCGGCGGAGCGGAGCTTCTCCGCTGTCGATGCGGCGGCGATCACCACGGCGCCCAGCGCCTTGCCGATTTGCACCGCGGCAAGGCCGACGCCGCCGGCGGCTCCAAGCACCAGAAGCTTCTGGCCGGGCGCAAGCGTGGCCCGGGTGGCGAGCGCGTGGTAGGCGGTGATGTGCGCGACGAAGAATGTCGCCCCTTCGGCGAAGGAGAACCCGGCCGGAAGCTCGAGGATTTGATCCACCGGCACGATCGCTTCTTCGGCGTAGCCGCCGGTTTGCATGCGGACAATGACCTTCTGGCCGACCGCGAAAGCGTCAATCTCGGGTGCGGTCTCGGCGATGATTCCGGCCGCCTCCTGACCCGGCACGAAGGGAAGCTCCGGCCGGTGCTGATATTTTCCTTCAATCATCAGCAAGTCCGGAAAATTGATGCCGGCAGCTTTGATCGCCACCCGCGCTGTGCCGGGCGTCAGCGGCGCGCGCGGCAGTCGCTGCAATGCAAGCCGTTCAGGCGGGCCAGGCTCGGTGCAGACCACGGCGCGGTAGGACGGGTCGTTCATGCCTGCTCCTTCGATCATCGCGGCGCTTGCGCACCCGCCGAAGACGATGGTTTCGCATGAGCATTGCCGCTTGCCCAGCCGCAAGTGCGCGCGGGCGTTGCGGAACCGATCGGAGGTCTTCGGGATTGCCGAGCAAATGTCGGCGAGCCGGGCGTACCAAATGATAACGCCCAAGCCGGCGAGAGCTTGGGCGTCATCAGGTCAAAGCTGAGTCAACTTTTCGCCTACGTGCCGGCTAAAACTTCCAGTTCACGCCGCCGCGGATGACGTTGTCGATCATCCTGACGTTGGTATCGAAACCGGTTCCCGCCAGGAAGGTGTGCGAACCGAAATCCATGAACAGGTATTCGATTTTTACCGACATGCTTTGGCTCAGCATTTTCTCGACGCCGGCGCCGACGGCGAAGCCTACGCGCGTTGTCGTCTCGGAAAAGGCGGACGCGGTGGTGATGGGAAAACCCGGCTCAACTGCTCCGCCGCGGCCGGTAATTGTGGCGGTGGCGGTCGAAGCGTTCGAAAATTGCGCACCAGCAAAAGCAACGCCGCCAGTGCCGTAAAACAGCCAGGTTTGGTCGGCTACCCACCCGAGCCGCCCGCGTATCGTGGCAAACCAATCCAGGTTCCAGGTATTCGTCGACATGCCAGTGACGGTCAACGTGCATGGGCCGTGTGAGTCGCAGAAGCCTGTCGAAGGGATATGGATGGAGGTAGAGACGGTCGCGCCATCGCTTGCTTGTTCGCCGCTCCAATCGATATCGCCCTCGATACCGACGAGCCATTGCGGAGCAAACTGCCAATTGTATCCGGTCTGGCCACCCGCAACCGCCCCTTGCACGTTCGGGCTATCCGTCGTCGTGAAACCGGGGGAGCCCGGGAAAATAGCGGCGACGCTGGTGCTGTCCCAGTTGCCCCAGCTGTAACCGACATTGCCGCCGATGTAGAAACCGGTCCAACTCCACGGCGTCGCAGCAGGCGCCGCACGCGCCAAATCGGCGGCTGCGGCGCCGACAAGCACCGCGACGGTCGCAATGAGAAGCTTCTTCATGGCCGCCTTCCTCGAATCCGCAAGTTGCCCCGTTGGGCAGCCGGCCAGACGTTAGCGAAATTCGAGGCTGGAACCTGTAGCCCTAAGGCAACATCCCGGAAATAACCGTGCGGCCCAGGGGGAAGCCGGCCCGGCCCAGGAGGAAGGCCGTCGGCCGCGGATTCCGCAGATACACCGCTCGCCCACCGCCGCTATCTCCAGGTCAAGCCATTGAGCACTCTCGTTGATCGGTTTGAGCGCGACGGCTTTGCACTAACCCTCGTAGCCGCGCGTTGCGGCGCGTGGTCTTGAGGCAATCCGCCCGACCGCTCTATTCGCGAACCATTTTCTCCGCATAGCTCCGCGCGCACCCATAACTCGAAGAGGTTAGGGCCGCCCTGTTCGCGCATCGCGATCTGCTTGGAAAGCTTGCAGAGGCGTTGATTGATGAGCGGAGACAGGCCGATGAATTGGCCGTCGATCTCGGCCGCCGTACCGCCGATGAGCGGCTCGCCCGGCTGATCCTCAAACTGAGCGAGCGGCTGGCAAAACGCGGCATGGTGCATGAGCAGACGTTCGAGTTCCCGCTACGCCAATGGCAAATTGCCGACGCGACCGGATTGACCCCGGTCCATGTCAGCAAGGTGTTGGGCGAGTTTCAAAGGGCCGGCCTGATCGAAATCAAGGATCGTTCGCTCACCATCCGCAATCCGGCGGAACTGCGTCGCGTCGCCGACCGCTCCAGCGTCAACGTCCATTTTCCCGATCGCCGGGCGGGCTTGGCCAAAGCGAGTGTGGCCTGATCCGACCGAACCTAACCGGTCTCGTTCAAACTGAAAGACGATTGCCGCCCAGCCGCCGAGAACGGCCGAATTCAGGTCGTTGACGCGTGCTTGCGCGCGGCGGCCATGCTCGCTTATAGGGGTTATTCGCCGGCACGCACCCAAGGGCGCGTCTTGCCCGCAACGGCCCTGGCCGCTATATCCAGCGGCAGATTGCCGCCATGCTTGGCGGCTTTCTTTTCCGGCGGTGCCCCAGCGGTGCCGCAGGAAAATGGTGGAAGTGCCTAACCCTTTGAAACATCGCGGTTAGGGCGCATAGCTCAGTTGGTAGAGCAGCTGACTCTTAATCAGCGGGTCCAAGGTTCGAGTCCTTGTGCGCCCACCACTAAATCAAGGACTTAGGGGATCCCGAGCGCTTCATTCCGACAAGCCCCCTCGATCATTCCGGCAAATTGGCTGCTTTTGTTCTTTCCGCGCGGCGTTTGGTGGCGACCGAAACGAGCTGCTTGCGCATGCGCTCGGATAGGTCGGCGGTTTGCCGGGCGGAGCGATGCGGCCCGCCGCTCGCAGCGCGGGGTCGGTCAAGTCCGAATCCGCCCATTCAGTGAAACGCTGTAGTGGGCCCGTAACCGGACAAATATTCGCTAACCATCGAGCGCCTTCACGCTTCCTTTGCCCAGCTTGTTTCCCGCTCGTTTAGCGGTCGCGGTGCAAACAGACGCGGGGCCACAAAATGGGGAGCCAAAATGGCACGGCGTCAAACAGAGATAAGCTACCTCAAGGAAGTCTTCGGGTGGCTCAAGCGCTACTGGACCGATTAGTGTTTCCGCGTTGCTCGCATGGTCTTCGTATCCATCAAGTAACCGGGCGCTGTGCCAATATCTCAATGTGCCGCTCATCGAGGGAGTGACAACGATGGCGACTATAGAGACGTTCAAACCTGGCGACGAAGTTTTAAGCAAGCTGCCGGGCGGGTCGATAATGACGGTATTGGCGGTCGAAGGAATGAAAGTGCGCTGCTCAGACGAGCAAGACAGACAATACTGGTTCGACACGATCTTGCTGGAGCGTTGCTATTGGACGCAATCCGGCCCCGGCGCCGTTGGGCGGGACTCGTTCCCTCAGAGCTTTCCCGAGTCACATTCCAACGCTCGTTGTAACGTGACCGGTCTGATTCAGCGAGCAGCAGCCTGAGCTTTTTCTTCGCTGTGCAGGCAAAGCACCGGTCGGATTCTCGGAATGGGCCTTGTGACGCCGAGATCGGAAACCAAAAAGTCGTCCCCTATTGGTGAATTAGCGTTTGCCAGTTTGACGGCACCGCTCCGGCCGGCCCGGGCGCCGGTTGATCCAGCGGATGCGCGTGCGGAGCGTGAAGCTTCGGGCCGGCGAAGAATTGTTCTGTACGATAGTCGTAAAACCATCGCTCGCCCGGTTCGAAGCTCGTGATTATCGGGTGACCCGTAGCGGCGTTATGTTTCGACGCATGCTGACTTGGTGAACTATCACAACAGCCGATGTATCCGCATTCGGCGCATCGGCGAAGATGAAACCACCATCCGGCCGAAGCCAAGCATTCGACGCAACCTGTTCCGCTTGGCTTGGCCGCTGGGTTGATACCATCCCTCTCGGAGTTCATAGGCTCCTCGCTGACTTCCTCTTGCTTCAGTTGCCGCTCGTCGACGGGCAGACCAAAGGAGGCACTACTCGCCGTCCTCCGGGACCCAACGTCGCCGCAGCGTACGCGGTCACCACAGATGCCGTCATGTGTCGCGCCGTTTAGCCGTAAGTGACACCCGGGTTGCTTTGCCCAACTTCGATAATGTAACCATCAGGATCGCGAATGTAGCAGCGCGTCTCGCCGTATTTGGGCTTTGGCTCGGTGATAAACTCGGCCCCTCGCTTTCGCCACAACTCGTAGCACGCCTGAATATCGGCAACGCGGATATTCATGAAGCTGCTGACTTGATCGGGGTTGGGGGGGACCCTGAGCGTGACCGATGGTTTGTCGGGTGTCGGGCCGCCCCCGACGTTGACAATGAGCCACGTGTTCGCGATCTGGAGGTAACCCGGCGCACCCTTGCTGTCGCCTCTGCTTAGAATGCGACTACCGAAGACCGTTTCGTAAAATCGAAGCGATCGCTCGATGTCGGCGACGGTGAGAAAGTGTGCGACGGTAATGCCGTCTTTCGGCGGCATCTGATAGGTTTTCTGCTCGACTTGTCCTTGGTTCATGGACGACTCCCTTCATTTTGGACCCGGCGCAAAAGCTCCGTGACATAGTGCAAGGAGCGATCGATTGGCGTGACGGTCGTTATGGCGCGGGGATGCCGCACAAGACATCGATCGAATATTTCCCCGCTCCGGTAATGTACAACAGCAAGAAGCCTCCCATAATGCTGAGATTTTTATAAAAGCTGTCCATGCTGTCAACGTAATCCGCATCTGTTGTTTTCCAATAGCGATGCCCAATGAGCGCGGTTCCCAGCGTATAGAAAAACATCAGTAAAGCCGAAGGACGTGTGAAGGCGCCAACGG
>Ga0210394_10002243_pt1 | contig 27135 bp, 22 predicted proteins | sample IncBWC12MmetaG_FD_160121 | JGI IMG/M metagenome (GOLD analysis project Ga0210394, IMG submission 160121) | Forest soil microbial communities from Barre Woods Harvard Forest LTER site, Petersham, Massachusetts, United States - Inc-BW-C-12-M | ecosystem: Environmental > Terrestrial > Soil >...
GGTGATTGAGCTGATCACGCCAGTGGCCATGGAAAAAGGATTGCGATTCGCGATTCGCGAAGGCGGGCATACAGTAGGCGCTGGAACGATTGCGGAGATCGTGCAGTAAGGTTTGAGCTAAGAGCTAGAAGCCAAGAGCCAGGAGCGGTTTTGTATGCCCCGAGAGATTATTACGATACAGTGCGGTGATTGCAAAGAGCGGAACTATTCGACCACCAAGAACCGGAAGACCACTCCGGACCGGCTGGAGCTGAAGAAGTTTTGCAAGCGGTGCCGGAAGCATACGCCGCACAAAGAGGTTAAGTAAGGAAGCGAGCCAAACGCGCGATTATTCGCGCGGCTCGCTCAGATCCTTCGCGAGGCAAAAGGCGCCTCACTCAGGATAACAAGGAAACAGGGGCGTAAGCTCAACGGTTAAACTGTCGGTCTCCAAAACCGAACTTGGGGGTTCGAATCCCTCCGCCCCTGCCAGAGTTTGGCAGGCGAGACCGGAAGCAGCGGCGGCAAATGCTAGTAAGGGACGGAAATTGAGACCAAGAGAATGGCAAAGTCAATGACAGCGTCGATGGGCGATGAGGGTGTTGGTGGGAAGCTGAAGGCCTGGCCGGAGCGGGTCAAGACTTTTTACAGCGACGTGCGCTCGGAGATGAAGAAGGTCACGACGCCGTCGTTTAAAGATGTGCAAGCCACTACCGGCGTGGTCATCATTACGGTTTTTCTGTTTGGCGTTTATTTCTGGGTCGTGGATAACACCATCGGCAGTGGCATCAACTATCTGTTCAAGTATCTGACTCACCACTAAGGTCAGGGAAAGAAGCTTCGTTTTTGAGCTTATCTATGCAGGACGAAGAAAAACAAGAGACCGTGGAAGCCGGCGCCGATCCAGCGGTTGCGGAAGCCGCTGCTGCGGCCGAACCGCCCCGCAATCCCCATATGAAGTGGTACATCATCCACTCGTATTCGGGATTTGAGCGGAAAGTGAAGGAGTCGCTGGAGTCGCGCGTGCAGGCCTTCGGACTGCAAGAAAAGATCGGGAAGGTGCTGATTCCGACGGAAGCGGTCACTGAAGTACGAGGCGGGAAGAAGTACACCACGGAGCGGATGTTCTATCCCGGCTACGTCCTGGTGGAGATGGACATGGATGACCACGTCTGGCATGTGGTGAAGTCCACGCCGCGAGTGACCGGATTTGTCGGCACGGGCCAGCAGCCTACTCCGCTTTCTGAAGAAGAAGTGCAGCACATCGTGTATCGAGTGGGCGAGGCGAAGGACAAGCCCAAGCTCAAGGTCAAGTTTGAGAAGAACGAGTCAGTGCGAATTACTGAAGGACCGTTTGCCAGCTTTACGGGGATTGTTGACGAGGTAAATGAAGACCGTGAAACAGTGAAGGTGATGGTCACGATCTTCGGGCGGTCGACGCCGGTGGAGTTGGAATTTAATCAGGTCGAGAAAGTGGCGTAACTCTGTGACCTCTGTGTCCTGTGTGGTTAAGAATTTTCACCACAGGGGGCACAGGGGACGCAGAGGACAGAGGAATTCTAGATGGCAAAGAAGATCACAGGTTCGGTAAAGCTGCAGATTGCGGCGGGCAAGGCGACTCCGGCGCCGCCGGTGGGGCCGGCACTCGGCCAGGCGCAGATCAACATCATGGAGTTCTGCAAACAGTTCAACGCGCGAACTGGCGCGAAGGAACTGGAGGGCTTGATCATTCCAGTGGTGATCTCGGTCTATAGCGACCGCTCGTTCACGTTCATCACCAAGACGCCGCCAGCTTCCATCCTGCTTAAACGAGCGGCTGGTATCGCCAAAGGCTCGGGTGCGCCGAACAAGGATAAAGTCGGGAAAGTTACGCTCAAGCAGGTCGAGGACATCGCGAAACAGAAGATGCCGGACCTGAATGCGGCTTCGGTCGATACGGCGATTAAGAGTATTCGCGGGACAGCGCGGTCGATGGGCATTGAAGTGGTTGGTTAGTCGAAAATACTACGGCTCATCGGGTCAGCGATGAGCGGTGGGAGACGGAGAAACAAATGAAGAAGTCAGGAAAGAACATCACCAAGGCGCGCGCGGGCGTGGAGAAGCGTCCGTACACGATGCAGGAGGCGGTTCCGCTCTTGCAAAAAGTGAAGTACGCTAAGTTCGACGAGACCGTGGAGATCACCATGCGGTTGGGCGTTGATCCCAAGCATGCCGACCAGATGGTGCGCGGGACCGTGGTTTTGCCGCATGGACTGGGCAAGTCAAAGAAAGTCCTGGTCATTGCCAGCGGCGACAAAATAAAAGAAGCCGAACAGGCTGGCGCCGACTTCGCAGGCGGCGAAGAGATGGTGGAGAAGATCAACAAAGAGAACTGGACGGACTTCGACGCTCTGATCGCCACTCCGGACGTGATGAAGTCGGTGGGCCGGCTGGGCAAGGTGCTCGGTCCCAAAGGGCTGATGCCGAATCCAAAGACGGGGACCGTCACTTTCGACATTGCCAAGGCAGTGCAGGAGATCAAGGCCGGCAAAGTGGAATTCCGCACCGACAAGACGGCGCTGGTGCACGTGCCCGTGGGCAAGATCTCGTTCCCGGTGGAAAAGCTGGTGGAAAATGCGAACGCGCTGATCAGCAGCGTGGTCAAGGCGAAGCCGACCGTGGCGAAGGGCAAGTACGTAAAAGGGTGCTACCTGAGTTCCAGTATGGGGCCGGGGATTGCGATTGATACCAGCGCGATCGAAGCGGCGGCAAAGGCTTAACAAGGAAGCGCGGCAAACGCGCGATTAAGAGTGCCCGGGCAAAGAACGCTCGAGCACATCGCGCGGCGCGCATAGATCCTTCGGCGACGAAAAGCGAGTCGCTTCAGGATGACAATGAATTGAGATTCTCGAGGGATTAAGAACATGGCGGTTACCAGAGCAAAGAAAACGGAGCAGGTTGAAAAGCTGGGAAAGGATCTGCAGAAAGTTTCCAGCCTCATTGTCACCACATATAACAAACTGACGGTGGCCCAGGACTATGAGCTGCGCAAGACGTTGCGAAGTTCGGGCGCGCGATATGCGGTGGTCAAGAACACGCTGGCGGAACTGGCTGCCAAGGGCACCAAGGCGGAAGGGGTTCTCAAGGACCTTTCGGGGGTGACCTCGATTGCGTACACCTCGGGTGATCCGGTGGCCCTGGCGAAAGCGCTGGCCAAGTATGCCAAGGACAATCCTGAGTTCACGTTCAAGGCGGGAGTGGTTGAAGGTCGCGTGGTCTCGATCAACGAGATCAAGGCGCTGGCCACCATGCCTTCGAAGGAAGAGATTCACGCCAAACTGCTGTTCCTGATCAATGCCCCCGCGCAACGGCTGGTAACGGTGATGAATGGCGTGTGCCGCAACCTGGCAGTGGTGGTCGATCAGGGTGTGCAGCAGAAGAAGTTCAAAGAGGCGTAAACAGGTTCGGTTGTCGGCAGTCGAGGGTTGCGCGGTTTCGGTTCTGCTGCGTTGTCTGGCGCGGTGGTTCGGAGGCCTGGTCGCACTGGAAACTTTGACTGCGGATGACGAAATAAGGGAGACGTGGGAAGCTGCGTCTCCAGGATCAAGAATAATTCAATTGGAGAAACGGACATGGCGGATTTACAGCAGTTGGAAGAGTCGATCGTAGGGTTGTCGCTGTTGGACGCGGCGGCACTAGTGAAGAAGCTGGAAGAGAGGCTCGGCGTCTCGGCGGCAGCGGCAGCTCCGGTAATGATGGCTGGCGGGGGGGCGGCGGCAGCGGCTCCGGCTGAAGAAAAGACCGAGTTCACCGTCGTCCTGAAGGACGTTGGCGCCAACAAGATCAATGTAATCAAGGCGGTCCGCGAAGTCACCAGCCTGGGTCTGAAGGAAGCCAAGGACCTGGTGGACGGGGCCCCCAAGACCATAAAAGACGGTGTCTCCAAGGACGAAGCGGAGAACATCAAGAAGAAGTTTGCCGAAGCGGGAGCGGCAGTGGAGATCAAGTAGCTGGGAACCTGTGTGGGGCGCGGGTTGGCCCGCCTGGCCGGGGCCAAGGCCCGGGCTCCACATGAGCACACCTGGTGAAGCTTTTGCGGCGGTGTTAGCATCTATATTAACAACCACCGCTTCCGGCTTCGTCGAGGTGACTGCGGCCGTCCACTCCTAGAGAACCGAAGGAAGCGGGAGAATGGTCGCTGACACGGTTTGGCAGACTGTTCCGCGGGCAGGGCGGAACGGGAACAGGCCTTAAAATACTGGCGCGGAAACGACACATATCAACACAGGCCAAGCGCTGTTCATGGCGCCCCGGGGAAATCTTGTCCCTGCGGGCGTACACGTGTCTGTCGAATTTTTCTAGGGTTTGAGACGGCGGCGCGCAACTGCGCGCACATCCGCGGTCCGTCACCACGGCGGCCGCGCAGGCAACATTGGGAGTCGCTGAATGTCTAAGACGAACGGATACCGCACCCGCTTTGATTTTTCCAAAATTCCGGCAACCATCCAGATCCCGAACCTGATCGAGGTGCAGCGGCGTTCCTATGAACGCTTTCTGCAGATGGACCGTTTGCCCAGCGAGCGCGATGACGCGGGCTTGCAGGCCGTCTTTCAATCGGTGTTTCCGATTAGCGACTTCCGCAACGTGTCGCAGCTGGAGTTCGTGGATTACGCCATCGGAAACTGGGAGTGCAAGTGCGGCCACTTGAAGGGGCTGCACCACTTGCGCACCACTTGCAAGAACTGCGGATCGACGGTGATCACGGACCCGTTCCACCCCGGCGAAGTGCTTTGCAACAAGTGCGGCACCTACAACGCAAATACTCCTGACTTCTGCAACAAGTGCGGCGATCCGGTGGGACTGCAGTTGAAGTACGACGTGGCGGAGTGCGAAGAGCGCGGCATGACGTATTCGGCGCCGCTTAAAGTCACGATGCGCCTGACCATTTTCGACAAAGACGCGGAGACCGGGAACCGCTCCATTCGGGACATCAAGGAACAGGAAGTGTTCTTTGGCGACGTGCCGCTGATGACGCAGAACGGCACGTTCATCATTAACGGTACCGAACGCGTGATCGTTAGCCAGTTGCATCGTTCGCCAGGCGTCTTTTTCGAAACCGCGAACAACCGCACCTATTTTTTGGGCAAGATCATTCCTTATCGCGGGTCATGGGTGGAATTCGAATACGACCAGAAGAACGTGCTCTATGTCCGAATCGACCGCAAGCGCAAGTTCTTGGGGACCATCTTCTTGCGGGCTCTCGGGTTGCGCTCCGGAGAAGACATTCTGCGGACGTTCTACACCGTCGATCGGCTGGGAATTAAAGACAAGAAGCTCTTCTGGACAATGGATCCCGGTAGTGAAAAGCCGACGAACCTGTTGGGCATGAAGCTGGCCCGCAGCATCAAGAATCGCTCCGGCGAAGAGATCGCGCACTCCGGCAGGAAGATCAACGCCGCCACTTTGAAAGACATTCAAAAGGCGAAGATCAGCGAAATCGAGATTGACGCTTCGGACTTGGAAGGCGCGTGGGTGGCCGGCGATGTAGTCGATACCACCACGGGTGAAGTACTGCTCGAAGCCAACTCGGAAATCACTCCCGACAAGCTGGCAAAGATTCTCGACTCCGGCGTGCTGGAGATGAACATTTTTTACCCCGAGCGCGATGACGTGGGTGTGGTGATCTGTCAGACCCTGAAGCGCGACGCGGTGAAGACGCCGCAGGAAGCGCTGATCGAGATCTACCGCAAACTGCGTCCCGGCGATCCGCCGACGCTGGACACGGCGACGGCGCTGTTCCACGGCATGTTCTTCGATGCCCGCAAGTACGATTTCTCGCGAGTGGGCCGGTTGAAGTTCAACATCAAGTTGTTCGAAAAGAACGATGCCACCAGTCTCGACCATCGCACGCTGGAACCAGATGATTTCTACGGGACCATCCGCTACCTGCTGAAGCTGCGCAAGAGCATCGGCACGGTAGATGACATCGATCACTTGGGCAACCGCCGCGTACGCGCGGTCGGTGAGTTGCTGGAAAACCAGTTCCGCATCGGGTTGGTCCGCATGGAACGGGCGATTAAAGAAAAAATGTCCGTGTACCAGGAAATGTCTACCGCGATGCCGCACGACCTGGTGAATGCCAAGCCGGTGATGGCGGCAATTCGCGAGTTCTTCGGGTCGTCACAGCTCTCGCAGTTCATGGACCAGACGAACCCGCTGTCGGAGATCACGCACAAGCGTCGTCTGTCAGCTCTTGGGCCGGGTGGTTTGTCGCGGGAACGCGCGGGATTCGAAGTCCGCGACGTTCACCCTACTCACTATGGGCGTATTTGTCCGATTGAAACGCCGGAAGGTCCGAACATCGGGCTGATCTCGTCGTTGAGCTGCTATGCGCGGATCAATGACTACGGATTTATCGAATCGCCCTACCGGCGCGTGAAGGGCGGTCGCGTGGTGGACTACGTCAGCGTAGTCAACGCTGGCGACAGCGACTACAAAGTCGGGGACCACATCGAGAAACACGAAGCCGAGAAGGTCAACGCCGAGTTGAAAGATCGCAAGAAGAAGCTGGCGGAAGTGGAGCCGTTCTCGTTCTATCTTTCGGCCTGGGAAGAAGACCGGCACGTGATCGCGCAAGCGAACGTGGAGTTGGATGAAAAGCTGCGCATCGTAGGTGATCTGGTCAACGCACGTAAAGCGGGGAACTTTGTTCTGGTTACTCGCGATGATGTCGATTACATCGACGTAAGTCCGAAGCAACTGGTCTCGGTCGCGGCCTCGCTGGTTCCGTTCCTGGAGCACGATGACGCTAACCGCGCGCTGATGGGCGCTAACATGCAACGCCAGTCCGTGCCGTTGCTGCGTGCTGAAGCTCCGATAGTTGGAACTGGTATGGAAGGCGTGACGGCGCGCGATTCAGGTGCTGTCATTCTGGCGCGGCGTAATGGTGTCATCGATTCGGTGGACTCGGAACGCATCATTGTGCGCGTCGAGGGCGAGCATCATCCGGGACAGCTGTCCCGCGAAGTGGGCAGCGACATTTATCAGCTCACCAAGTTCAAGCGCTCCAACCAGAACACTTGTATCAACCAGAAGCCCATTGTCACCCGCGGCCAGCGAGTGGAAAAGGGCCAGGTGATTGCCGACGGCCCCTGCACCGATCACGGTGAGTTGGCGCTGGGACGCAACGTGCTGGTGGCCTTCATGCCCTGGCGCGGCTACAACTTTGAGGACGCGATCCTGGTCTCGGAAAAGCTGGTCAAGGACGACTACTACACCTCGGTCCACATCGAGGAGTTCGAGCTCGAGTCACGCGACACCAAGCTGGGTCCGGAGGAAGTAACCCGCGACATCCCCAACGTGAGTGAATCCATGCTGCGCAATCTCGACGAAGCAGGTGTAATTCGCATCGGAGCCACTATTAAGCAGGGAGATATTCTGGTCGGCAAGGTGACGCCGAAGGGCGAAACTCAGCTTACGCCGGAAGAGAAACTGCTGCGCGCGATCTTCGGCGAAAAAGCCGGCGACGTGCGCGACGCGTCCCTTTATTGCCCGCCGGGCATTGAGGGCGTGATCGTGGACGTCAAGATTTTCTCACGCAAGGGCCAGGACAAAGACGAGCGGGCAAAGTCGATTGAGGCGACGCAGATCGCGAAGTTGGAAAAGAACCTTTCCGACGAGATCCGCATTCTGACCGACGAGCGTCTGAAGCGTCTGGAAAACATTCTGGGCAACAAGGAAGTGCAGGCCGACCTGCACGATGAGCGCACCAACAAGCGTCTGTTGACCAAGGACACGATTCTCGATCGGGACGCGATTGAGCGCATCTCCACACGCAATCTGAAGCGCATCAAGTACGCGGACAAAGATCCACGAGTGAATGAGCAGATCGACGAGATCGAAGAAATGACTTCGCGGCAGATCGACGTGCTGAAGAAGATCGTCAACGAGAGAAAAGACAAGCTGACCAAGGGCGATGAACTGCCACCGGGCGTCATCAAGCTGGTGAAGGTTTACATCGCGATGAAGCGCAAACTCAGCGTGGGCGACAAGATGGCGGGACGCCACGGAAACAAGGGTGTGATCGCACGCATCCTGCCCGACGAAGACATGCCGTATCTAGACAACGGCACGCCGGTCGAGATAGTCCTCAACCCGCTGGGCGTACCTTCCCGTATGAACGTGGGCCAGATTCTGGAAACCCACCTGGGCTGGGCGGGGCACGAACTGGGCAGCAAGATCACGCAAATGCTGGCGGAAAATACGAAAGAGGAAGCCATCCGGCGCGAGCTCAAGGCCCTGTTCAAGGACACGATTCTCGCTGACACCATTGGCGACCTCAGTGATGAGGAGTTGATGGCGGTGGCTCCGACGCTGAAGCGCGGCGTATTCACCGGTTCGCCGGTGTTTGACGGTTCCCGCGAAAGCGAGATCAAGGCGCTGTTGAAGCAGTCCGGGTTGCCGGAGTCGGGCAAGACATATCTCTACGACGGCATGACCGGAGACAAGTTCGAACAGCCGGTCACCGTGGGCTACATCTACATGCTGAAACTTTCGCACCTGGTGGATGACAAGATCCACGCACGCTCGATCGGGCCGTACTCGCTGATCACGCAACAGCCGCTGGGCGGCAAGGCGCAGTTCGGCGGCCAGCGCTTCGGTGAAATGGAAGTCTGGGCGCTGGAAGCGTATGGAGCGGCGTTCATTCTTCAGGAACTGTTGACGGCAAAGTCCGACGACGTATATGGCCGCACCAAGATTTACGAGGCCATCGTCAAAGGCGAAGCCGCCATGGAGCCGGGTGTGCCGGAATCGTTCAACGTGCTGATTCGTGAGTTGCAGTCGCTGTGCCTGGATGTGGAATTGATCAAGGCTGGAGAAAAGAAGCCGGCGATGGCAGCGGCAGATTAACTACGTCGTCGGTCGTTGGTCGTCCGTGCTTGACCAACGGCCGCGAAGCAGGTAGGGAGATTTGAGATAACTGGCCCCGTGGTTACGCTCTTAAGCTGCGGGCCAAGTAGATTCGCTGGTTTGGCCAAAGACCGACGGCCAACGACCAACGACGAATTTAGGAGCCGCCGGCGGCAGCGAAAAGCCGCAGGAAGCGGAGGACCACCTTGTTTCGTTCGAGCCCCTTTGACCTGGCAAATCCGATTGCAGATTTCGATGCGATCCGCATCTCGCTGGCCTCTCCGGAGAAAATCCGGAGCTGGTCGCATGGTGAGGTAACGAAACCGGAAACCATTAACTACCGCACCTTCAAGCCGGAGAGGGATGGGCTGTTCTGCGCCCGCATCTTCGGTCCGGTGACGGACTGGGAGTGTCTCTGCGGCAAGTACAAGCGGATGAAGCACCGGGGAGTGATCTGCGACAAGTGCGGCGTCGAAGTCACACTGTCGAAGGTGCGACGCGAACGCCTGGGCCACATCGAGCTGGCTTCGCCCTGCTCGCACGTGTGGTTCTTCAAAGGCCTGCCCAGCCGCATTGGCCACTTGCTGGATATTTCCCTGCGCGATCTGGAATCGGTCCTTTACTTCGAAGCCTACGTGGTAGTGGAGCCGGGCGACGCGCCGGTAAAAGACCGCGAGGTCATCAAGGACGAAACCAAGTTCCGGGAACTCGACCAGCAGTACCGGCCCGCAGGCTTCAAGGCCATGATGGGCGCCGAGGCGATCAAAGAGCTTCTCAAACGCGTGGACATTGAGAACCTGTCCAGCGAGCTGCGCGAGAAGATGAAGCACGAGAACTCGCTGCAGAAGCGGCTCAAGTACACCAAGCGCCTGAAGGTGGTCGAGGCCTTCCGCAAGAGCGGCAACAAGCCGAACTGGATGATTCTGGATGTGATTCCGGTGATCCCACCGGAACTGCGTCCTCTGGTTCCACTCGACGGTGGCCGTTTCGCGACGTCAGATCTGAACGACCTGTACCGCCGCGTGATCAACCGCAACAACCGCCTGAAGAAGCTGATGGACCTGCATGCGCCGGAAGTGATCGTACGCAACGAAAAGCGCATGTTGCAGGAAGCTGTGGACGCGCTGTTCGACAACGGACGCCGCGGCCGGGTGCTGCGTGGCGCCAACAATCGTCCGCTCAAGTCCTTGTCCGATACGTTGAAGGGCAAGCAGGGCCGCTTCCGCCAGAACTTGCTGGGAAAGCGCGTGGACTACTCCGGACGGTCGGTTATCGTAGTTGGTCCCGAACTCAAGCTGCACCAGTGCGGACTGCCCAAGAAGATGGCGTTGGAACTGTTCAAGCCGTTCATCTATCACCGGCTGGAGCAGACCGGGCACTGCACCACCATCAAGCAAGCCAAGGAAATGGTGGAGCAGCAAGAGCCCATCGTTTGGGACATCCTGGAAGAGGTCATTAAAGACCATCCGGTGCTGCTGAACCGCGCCCCCACTTTGCATCGCCTGGGCATTCAGGCCTTTGAGCCGGTGCTGGTGGAAGGCAAGGCCATCAAGATCCACCCGCTGGTCTGCACCGCATTCAACGCCGATTTCGACGGCGATCAGATGGCGGTACACATTCCGCTGTCACCGGAAGCGCAGGTCGAAGCCAGCGTGTTGATGCTGTCGTCGCACAACATTCTGTCGCCGGCTTCGGGTCATCCCATCACGGTGCCGACCCAGGACATGGTGCTGGGGCTTTACTACCTGACCAAAGGCAAGCCGGGCGCGAAGGGGGAAGGCCGCGCCTTCGCCAACATTGAAGAGGTCCTGATGGCGCTGGATGCGGGTGCGATTGAAACCCTCACGCCTATTCGTCTGCGCTATACCGGGGAAGCCATCGATTTGACGCAAGCTTACGACGATCAGGACATCACTCACACTGATCCTGCGGCCTACGACCGCGCATTCCTGAACACCACGGTGGGACGCGCCATTCTGAACGATCATCTTCCCGAGGGCATGCCCTACATCAACGGCCTGCTCAAGAAGAAGGGGATCGGCGCGCTGGTCAGCTATTGCTATCTGCGCTTCGGACTTGAAGTCACGGTCAAAATGCTCGACGAAGTCAAGGAACTTGGTTTCCGCTATGCGACCAAGGCCGGGCTTTCGATCGGTATCGACGACATGGTCATCCCGGACGATAAAAAGGCCCTGGTGAAGGATGCCGAGAAGCAGGTGGTCGCGGTCCAACAGCAGTACCTGGACGGAGCCATCACCAACGGCGAGCGCTACAACAAGGTCATCGAAATCTGGTCGGGGATCACCGAAAGAGTTGCCGACGAGATGTTCGGTGAGATGCAGCGGCGGGACAAGGAAGGCGACCTCAATCCGATTTACGTCATGGCGGATTCCGGCGCTCGAGGATCGAAGCAGCAGATTCGCCAGCTTTCCGGGATGCGCGGACTGATGGCAAAGCCTTCCGGTGAAATCATCGAAACGCCAATCACTGCGAACTTCCGTGAAGGGTTGAACGTGCTGCAGTACTTCATCTCTACCCACGGCGCTCGCAAAGGTCTGGCCGACACGGCGCTCAAGACCGCCGATTCCGGCTACCTGACGCGGCGTCTGGTCGACGTGGCCCAGGACGTCATCATCAGCGAATACGATTGCGGGACGGTGGACGGCATCTACGTGGCAGGAATTGTGGAAGCCGGCGAAGTCATCGAACCGTTGCGTGACCGCATTGTGGGCCGGGTTTCGCTGGAGAAGATCAAGGACTACGACGGCAATGTCGTAGTCGATATCAATCACGAAATCACCGAGGAACTGGCGGGATCGATTCAAGCCGCCGGCATTGAGCGGGTCAAAATCCGCTCGGTGCTGACCTGCGAGTCCAAACGCGGTGTTTGCGTGATGTGTTACGGACGCAACCTGGCCTCTGGCCGTCTGGTGGAGTTGGGAGAAGCCACGGGAGTGATCGCGGCGCAGTCCATCGGCGAACCGGGAACGCAGCTCACGATGCGAACGTTCCATATCGGCGGTACCGCATCGCGAGTCTCCGAGCAATCACGTTTGGAAGCCAAGACGACCGGTATCGTGCGGTTTGCCGGCCTGCAGACCGTGAAGGCGAAGAGTGGCGATCTGGTGGTGATGAACCGCCAGGGCTCAATCGCAGTCGTCGACGACAAGGGCCGTGAGCGCGAGCGCTACTCGGTGGTTTACGGCGCCAAGGTGAAGGTCAACGAGGGTGACACGGTCAATCTCGGGCATGTGATGGTCGAGTGGGATCCCTACACGTTCGCCATCCTGACCGAAATCGGCGGCACGGTGCAGTTCAAGGACTTGCAGGAAGGGGTCACGCTGCATGAGGAAGTGGACGAAGTCACGGGATTGTCGCGGCACGTGGTGGCGGATTCGCCCGACGAGAAGCGGCAGCCGGCCATCGTAATCAAAGGCAAGGCCAGCAAGCGTTACCTGATGCCATCACGTTCGCACTTGATGGTGCAGGATGGCGACACTGTGTTCCCCGGCGATGTGTTGGCCAAGATCCCGCGCGAGACCACCAAGACCAAGGACATCACCGGCGGTCTGCCGCGCGTGGTGGAATTGTTCGAGGCCCGCAAGCCTCATGACACCGCGGTCATCAGCGAAATTGACGGCACGGTGAAGTTCGGCGAGGTGGCAAAGGGCCAGCGCAAACTGTACGTGACCGCTGACAACGGAACCGAGAAGGAATACTCGGTACCGCGCGGCGTGCACATCAACGTGCAGGAAGGCGAGCGCGTCAAGGCGGGCGAACCCCTGATGGATGGGCCGCTTGACCCGCACGACATTCTGGCCGTGCTGGGTGAAAAGGAACTGCAGGCTTACCTGGTGAACGAAATCCAGGAAGTCTACCGGTTGCAGGGCGTCAACATCAGCGACAAGCACATCGAAGTGATCGTTCGTCAGATGATGCGGTGGCGCAGGGTGGAAGACGTCGGCGACACCAAGTTCCTGCTGGAAGAACAGGTGGACAAGTTCCACTTCGCGGAAGAGAACGAGCGGGTGATCGCGCAGGGGGGGCGTCCGGCGACTGGACGGCCGCTGCTGCTGGGCATCACCAAAGCATCGCTCTCGACTGACTCGTTCATTTCGGCGGCGTCGTTTCAGGAGACCACGCGAGTGCTCACCGAGGCTTCCATCAACGGTCGAGTGGACCACCTGCGTGGTTTGAAAGAGAACGTGATCGTGGGACGGCTGATTCCTGCCGGCACCGGCATGGAGTACTACCGCAACGTGCGCCTGTCGCCGGAGATGGAAGAAGCTGCGGCCAAGGTGCAAGAGGAAGTTTCGCAGGCGTACGAGGAAGCCGAGCGCGCGCTCGAACTCATGCGTCACGAAGGCGAAACGGAAGAACTTACCGCGGAGTAAACTTAGAGGAAGCCGCGAGGGGCGGGAAATCCGCCCCTCTGCTTTTTTATCCCCCATGTACGCCACTCCAGAACAAATGCGCGACCGGGAGCAGATGGAAATCTCCCTGTTGTATGACGTCGATGAGGGTTCCACTCTCTGGCCGGTAATCGTGCGTTTTCTGCGTTTGATGCGGCTGGCGCTCTGGCGGGCGTTCCAGCACGACGCGTTCGCGGTAGCCAAAGCGTCGGCCTATTCGTTGATTCTGACGTTCTTCCCCAGCCTGCTGGTTGTCGGCTCGGTGCTGGCCACATCGCACAAGACCGAGGCCTACCTGCGGGAGATTTCCGGCGCCGTGGACAAGATCCTACCGGCGGGAAGCAATACTGCCATGGTGTACCTGAGGGGTACAACGCTGCAGCGGCCGTTAAGCGTGCTGATTACGGCTTCGCTGATCACCCTGTGGACAGGTTCGGGCGTCATGATTTCCTGGATGGAGGGCTTCCGCAATGCCTACCAGCTTCCGAAGATATGGGGACTGCTGAAGGAACGCCTGATTGCCTTTTCGCTGGTCATCTTGGCGGGAATCCCGTTGACCTTCTCGACGGTGTTGGTGGCCTTCGGCAGCCGCATCGAGACGCGGATTCTTTTCCAGTTGGGCCACGAGTTTGGGCCGCTGATTGTAGTGATGTGGGCCATAATCCGCTGGCTGATTGCCACCCTGACCAGCATTGCAGTCATTGCGTTGATCTATCACAATGCGGTGCCACGCACCCAGCCCTGGCACAGCGTGTTACCCGGCGCCACGCTGGCGACGGTGCTCTGGTTCCTGGCCACAGGACTGTTTGGCTGGTACCTGCAGAGCTACGCCGATTACAGCCTCATCTACGGGTCACTGGGGGTGGCGGTCGCGCTGCTGGTCTGGATGTACATGGTTTCTCTCGTCATCCTGGTGGCGGCCGAATACAACGCCATGCTGTTCCCGCGGGCGATGTTGGGGAAAGAGTTGAACGGTATGACCAAGCCTGGCGAGCGAGCGCGGTAGTCCCCTGCACCCGAGTCGGATCCCGCTTGCCGGTAACCCCTCCGATCAAGAACGTCCCCTGAACTAATTCCAGTTCTTGCCGATCGGCCTGGTATGAGCGGAGCCACGCCCGAGCCACGCACTGCCGTGATGATACTGGTGGAAGCCTTCCTGGGAAGACCTAAATGGAGCTTTACAGGTGGTTCCCGCGTGGATAGAGAACAAGTCTGCGAGCGGGGCGTGCATACGTGTCAAAACGCCAATCGGGGTGGGTTCAAAGCTGAGCATTCAAGGGCGATGGGATCAGATCTCTGGTGTTGCCAAGTATTGTCGCACCACGGGAAAGAAGTATCTTGTGGGTATTCAGCGTGACACATCCAAGAATCTTGTGTCTGACCGGGCTGTTCCGGTGAGCGTTCTCGTGTGGGAAGGCGCGAGCGATCCTCTAGTTTCAGCTAGTAGAGTCGAAGCCCGTCCGGAACAGCAGGAAAACAAATCACACCAAATTCCTCCCGCCGATCCGAAAGATGAAAATGTGCCACTCGTGCGAGTCCCGAGCCTCGCACTCCCGATGGCTCTGCACCGGGAAGGGACTGAAACAGACTGGGCTACACCTCGTATTCCGCGGCTCCAGGACGAAGCTGCCGTTCGACGTACTGGAGTGCCCAGGAACCTGTCGCCAGGCGAACCAGTAGCTGCCAAGGAAAGGAAACCTATGCAACGCAAATGGTCTGAGTTGATCCACCGGCACAACGAGAAGGAAAAAGATGAAGTAACCGGAAGCGGAAACAGTAACGGCAAGGACGAGCCCGAGCATCGTGCGCCCCAGGCAGTTTTCCCAACCAAAGGGGCTGCCGCGGATCCTGCCGGAGCGCGCGTCGAGAGTTCCCCGGTGCGGTTGGTACGCGTGGAGGATATCTACCGCACTGCCGGGATCGTGAGTCCGCGGAGTGGATACAGCATTAGCAAAGTTGTCGAGATGCTTCATAGCGAACACACCCGCGAATTGTCGAAGGATGCGAAACGGTCAGCAGTGCTAATAGCCCTCGACGCGGCTGGCGTTCCGATCGACGACGTGCTACAAGATGCCAAGGCCCGCCACGATGCGCTTGATTCCTACGAAGCGGAACAGAGAAGAGAAGTTGACGCGGAGTGGCAACGGAAGGCAGAGGAGAACGTTCAAATTCAGGCCGAACTAGAGTGCGTGAAGGCGCACTATGCGGCACGCGTCGGCCGCAACCTGGATGGAGTGGCGCGAGAGAAAGCTGCGTTTAACAGCTGGCTCACCATGAAAAAACAGGAATCCCAGAGCATCACGGAAGCTGTGGACCTGTGTGTGAAATCCACCATCCCGGAGCCGTCCGGTGGTTCGCTGCCCGCTGTTAGCATGGCAGCTGCGGGCGCCAAGCCGGTGTAATTGGCACGGCGGATCGCGGTGTCACCTCGTGCACATGGGCAATTGCCATGCACTGCAATCGAGTGCCCTTTTCAACTCGTCAGGACTTTCGTACATCTTGACAGTGGCAAACAAGCGCGATATTCTCCCGCGCACGGCAAGGTTCAGGCTCACAGCCCGAAGTGTCCAAACCAACGGTAGGCGGATAGACAATGATGCGGCCCGACTCGCGTGGCAGAAATCCAGCCAGAAAACGCTCGATTCGAAACTACTTTCGCACCATGACAGTCTTGCTTTCTTGCCTGGCCAGCGCATGGGCCAATCCGGCGGAGCCATCGGTCCTGATGATGCTCCACCACGCCGAGCTGGCTTCTTCTGGCGAGCAGCCAAGCGACGGGTTCGGCAACGCGGTGGCAGTGGACGGCGATACGGTCGTCGTGGGTGCGGAAGGCGCGCAGGTCAATGGCAGTCGCACGGGCGCAGCCTACGTGTTTGTAAAGCCGGCGGGCGGCTGGACGAATATGACTCAGACCGCGACGCTTACCGCATCCGACAACGCCTATCACTTTGGTGCTTCAGTCGCCATCAGCGGCGATACCATCGCAATCGGGGCGCCTTGGACTGAAGTGAACGGCATTGAACAACAGGGTGCTGTGTACGTTTTCGTCAAGCCCACAAGTGGATGGGCCAATATGACCGAGACCGCCAAGTTAACCGGCTTTCATCTAGACACCAAAGGCGAAGATCATCTCGGCAGCAGCGTCTCTATCTTTGGAAACACCATCGTTGTCGGTGTTCCGAACGTCTACCCGCAATACGGTACCCACGGACTTTCCTATGGGGAAGCCATGGTTTATATCAAGCCTGCAACCGGTTGGACGAACGCGGTGGAAAACGCTGTGCTCTACGTCGAGGGCTACCCTTTCTCCGGTGCTGGGTTCGGCTTTTCGGTTGGGATCAGTGGAAACACGGTAGTGGTGGGGGCTACTGGATGCTGCTATAACGGCCAGATCTACATGGGACAAGCCTACGTATACGTCGAGCCCGCCGGTGGTTGGGTCACTACTGCTAACTACAATGCCGAACTCACAGGTACCCAGGTGGGATCGGCCGACGATTTTGGTTATTCAGTGGCCATCGACGGCAACACGGTGCTGGTGGGTTCGCCCCAGGACGATAGCTTCGGAGTTGGGGCCGCTTACGTGTACGTCGAGCCGCAGGGTGGCTGGTTCAACATGACCGAAACTGCCGAGCTGTATCCGTTGTTCACCGTGCAAGGTTGGTTCGGTCAGTCGGTTGCCATGAGCGGAAATTCGGTCTTTATTGGCGCACCCTACACCGAAGTCGGAGGAGTATTCGGGAGGGGTGCAGCCTATACATTCATTAAGCCCAAGAACGGCTGGACGACAACCTCCAAATATGCCGCCAAGGTGGGGAGGAAGAACGGAAATTATCTGGGACAGTCCGTTGGCATCAGCGGCACGACTGCGGTGGTTGGATTTGCCGGAACCTACGACACCAACGGCGGGGCAGAGGTGTTTTGGGTCACCCCGTGATCAAGACGCCGCCCATTAACGCCACAGATTCGAAAGCAGGAGACGATTCAAAATGAAATCGAGAAGATCCCTCTTCGCCGTTTGTGCCATTGGCATCGTCACTTTGTTGTCTGCCGGAACCGCAATCGCCGCAGGTCCGCAACACGCCATTCTGTACAGCTTTACAGGTCTCAGCGACGGGGGGAGCCCCATGGCTGGTTTGATTCTAGATTCGACCGGCGCTCTCTACGGCACCGGCGAATCCGGTGGCAACTACGACTCCTGCAACGGGGGGGGAGCATGCGGAGTGGTCTTCAAGCTTACGCCTCCGTCACAGGGCCGTGGGGTTTGGTCTGAGAGTGTGCTGTATGAGTTCCAGTTCCAGGATCCTTATCCACCGAATAGCAACCTTGTGTTCGATCCAGCCGGGAACCTCTACGGCGCAACTGCGGGAGGAGGTACCTTTCTTTATCAATTGTCCGAAGCCGGTGGGACCTGGACCCTCAACTCGGTCTATGGATCCGGCACCTATGGCACCGTCGCTTCACCGATTTTGGATAAGCAAGGCAATCTTTCCACCACCGTTGAGTTCACTTCTCAGTCGGCTCCCACCTTCAACAATGGTATGGTCCTGGAATTGACCCCTCGATCGAATGGAACCTGGACCCAAACGACCCTCTATGCATTTGCTGGCGGGAATGATGGAAGTGGTCCGACGGGCGGAGTTATTGCCGACCCGGCTGGCAATCTCTACGGCACGACCGTAGGCGGCGGAAGCAGTTCGCAATGTGGAACTGTCTTCCAGCTATCGCAGGTGAATGGGGTTTGGACCGAAACCGTCCTGCACGTGTTCACTGGCAGCGATGGATGTTTCCCGTTTGCCGGTGTGATCCGCGACCGCAAAGGCAATTTATACGGCACCACATACAACGGTGGAGTTGGTGTTTGCACCAGCAATTGCGGTGTAGTTTTTGAGCTGAGTCCGCCAGCAGTGAAGGGAGGTGCGTGGATTGAATCCATTCTCCACGCCTTTGCCAATCACGACGGCGCTAATCCGTTTGCCAGTCTAGCGATGGACTCAAAAGGATCGCTGTACGGAACCACGCCCCGTGGCGGGAACGGCCCCTGCGAACCCAAAGGAATTGGGTGCGGCACGGTTTTTCAGTTGACGCCGCCCTCCAAACCAGGCGGTGTCTGGAGCCACATCTTCTACAGTTTCCAGGGTCCAGAGGGAAGTGAACCGTATGGCAGTCTGGTTCTCGACCAATCCAAAGGCGCCGTCTACGGGACCACTCTTGGCGGCGGTGGAAAGGGATTCGGCACGGTGTTTCAGTTTACTCGCTAACCACCGGAAATTCGCTCCCGTGAATCTCCTCCAGCGTCAGCTTGGACGTGACCCTCAGGAATAGCGACCTCGGTCTAGCCCCCATATACAATATTCATGTCACCTAAAATCCTATTGGGGAGAACTGTGCGTAAGCGCAATCGCTCGGAGAGTGTCGGTGTAGGAGCGCAGGCTGCGGGTGCCCGCCGCGCCAAGATTATCTGTACGGTAGGGCCCTCGTGCAACTCAGAATTGGCCCTGCGTGACCTGATGCGCCTCGGCATGGACGTGGCCCGGCTGAACTTTTCCCACGGCACTCACGAAGAGCACGGACGGGTGATCGAACGCTTGCGGCGAGCGGCGGAGAAGGAAGATCGTACGATCTGCATTCTGCAAGATCTGCAAGGTCCCAAAATCCGTACGGGAGAGCTCAAGGGGCACACTCACGTGACGCTCAAGGCGGGATCGAAAGTCACGATCACTCCCCGCGAAATTGAAGGCACAGCTTCGCTGCTTTCGACTACGTTCCGTGGATTGGCAAAGGAAGTGGGATCCGGCGCGCGTATTCTGTTGTCCGATGGGCTGATCGAACTATGGGTCAGCCGCGTGCGCGGAAGTGATGTGGAGTGCGAGGTCATCAACGGCGGCCCTCTGGGCGAGCACAAAGGCATCAATCTGCCGGGGATTGCACTTTCTATTCCGGCGCTGACGGAGAAAGACCGGGCCGATCTGGAATTTGGTCTGAAGCATGGCGTGGACATGGTTGCAGTGTCGTTTGTGCGCTCGGGAGCCGATGTTGGCGCGGCCAAACAGCTGATTGCAGCTCATGGCAGTGACGTTCCGGTGATTGCGAAACTGGAGAAGCCACAGGCGTTGGAACATCTGGAAGAGATTCTGGAAGTAACTGATGGAGTGATGGTAGCGCGCGGAGACCTGGGCGTGGAGATGCCGCCGGAAAAGGTTCCGATCATACAGAAGCACATCATCCGCCGGGCGTCGGACTGGCGGAAGCCGGTGATCACCGCGACCCAGATGCTGGAGTCGATGGTCGAAAACCCGCGTCCGACAAGGGCGGAGGCCAGCGACGTGGCCAACGCCATTTTTGATGGTACAGACGCGGTGATGCTGTCTGCAGAAACCGCCAGCGGCCGTTATCCGCGTGAGGCGGTCACCATGATGGCCCGGATCGTAGTGGAAGCGGAGCAGAACGTACGGGATTTCTCCCGTCGCCGGCGTGAGAAGCATTCGCTCAGCGTAGCGGAGACGATCTGCGAAGCTATCGCACACGCTGCCGAGGACCTCCCGATGGGCGCGATCGTGGTGTTTACAGAGACGGGCAACACAGCGCGCATGATCTCGAAGTACCGTCCCAAGGCCCCCATCTACGCCCTCAGCTATGTTCCAGCGGTGTGCAATCGAATGAACCTGCTGTGGGGAGTGCACCCGCTGGTGCAGCCGCCGGTCCATAGCGGAGATGACATGCTGGTGGCGGCCGAACAGGCACTGCTCCGCCGCGGGCGCCTGCAAGCCGGGGACGTGTTGGCGGTGGTAGCGGGTACGCAGATGGCGTCCGGGTCGACCAATTTCATGCGCCTGCATGTGGTGACGGCAGAGGAGGCAGGGACGATTCCCTTGCCCAAGACGCGCCGAATTGCGCGACGCAGGCAGAAGCATTAGACCTGACCATGACCGAGATACTGTCCATTGCGATCTTTGAGCCGCTTCCCGAGAGTCAGGAGGCCGCTTTAACCACGGTGCGGGAGTTGGGAGCAGCGCTGGAGAAAGGTGGGTACAGCCGGGATTCGGTATATCGGGATCTGAAGTCGGGTCATTACGTTCTGCTTCGCTATTGGCGATCAGAGGAAGCACGTCGGGCGGCTTTAGAAGATCCGGGAGTATTGCGCTGCTGGGCAAAGCTCGCGCAGGAGATCCGGACGGTGAGCGTAATGGAGACGCTGGAACAGGTCGGAGGCTAATCGATGCCGCCGGTAGCAGGTGCAGAGTCTTTTGCCGATACCTCATTTGACACGCCGGTGCGCGGGTTTCTCCACCGCCCGGATTCACCCCAGAATGGATTTGTCCTGACCCACGGGGCGGGATCAAATTCTCGGGCCCCTCTGTTGATTGCCTTGGCGGAAACCTTGGCCAGCGCGGGATTCGTGGTCCTCCGCTGCGACCTGCCCTATCGTCAGGCTCGGCCTTACGGGCCGCCTCGGCCGGGTGACGCTGTCCGCGACCGCCAGGGTTTGACGAATGCCGTCGGCGTGGTGAAGAAGCTGGCTCCGGGGCGAGTGTTCCTGGGTGGCCATTCCTACGGTGGACGCCAGGCCAGCATGCTCTGCGCGGAGCAGCCCGAACTGGTGGAAGGCCTGCTGCTGTGCTCGTATCCTCTGCATCCGCCCGGCAAGCCTGATCGGCTGCGCACTCAACACTTGCCCGCTTTACAGGTGCCAGTTCTCTTTGTTCACGGGACCCGGGATCCGTTCGGAACGATCGAGGAACTCGAGGCGGCGCGGAAGCTGATTCCCGCGAAGACAGCACTGCTAAGGGTTGACGGTGCGGGGCACGATTTGGGATTCAAAGGCAAGACAAGGCGGGAAGAGTTGCCGACGGATACCGTCGCGGAATTCCGGGCCCTCGTCGGGTAAGCCGGCTCCTCGATCCTATTTATTAATCTGCGTTGATCAGCGAATTCTGCGGCTCTAGTTAATCCAACCGGATTTCGAGCCGCCGTTCTTCTTATCCAAATCGTCCGGGGGGACGTAGTTGCCGTGTTTGTCGAAGGTCACTTTGCGGTCATGCTTGCTCATGTAAACCTCGAACTTGCGGGCGGCGCGGCGGCGTTTCCAGCGGTAGTAAGAATTGCGAAAGTTGAAATATTGCTCCGAGGCGCCGAACGTCAGACCGCGGCGGGGGACGAACTTGACGTAGAGGAATCCGAAAAGCAGGCCACCAAGGTGGGCAAAATTGTTCACTCCCTGCGAAGGCTGAAAAGTCGCGACCACGACCAGGAAAACCATGATGAGCACCATGTACTTGGCTTTCATCATGAACGGAAGGGGGAACATGAAGATTTCGCGGTCGCCATAAAGCAGGCCGAACGCTGCGAGCACGCCGTAAACACCCCCGGATGCTCCGATGGTGGACGTGCCCGGGCTGACTCCGGGGATCGGCGAGTAGGCTACCGCGATGGTCGTCAAGGCTGCGCCCGCCACACAGAAAAGATAGAACTCCAGGAACTTCTTGGATCCCCAGTCCTGCTCCTGCTGCGCACCAAACATCCACAGTATCAGCATGTTGATTAGGACGTGGCCGACGCTCGCGTGCAGTAGTGAGTACGTCAGGAGCTGCCAAACCATCCCGTAGCGCAACACCAGAGCCGGCGTCAATCCACCATAAAGCTCCAGAATGCCCCTTGCTTCTGGAGCCATCGCCCCCAGCACCACCTGCAGAAAATAAATTCCGACGCAGGCAATGATGATTCTCTTCACCCAGGGAGTGAAGGGTGGGAAGCTTAGCGAGAGGGTGCGTCCAGAGGGCATAAAGCCAGTCGACTGTTCTCAGCGGCAGTTATAAGCTTAGTCTAGCACCTGAAAATCCAATAGAGCTTCGCAAGAGTCGTGAAGCCTGAATTTAGCATCATATCCGGCCTCGGGGGTCAAGGCAGATTTTGCACGTCAAGTACTTGACACCGCCGCCAGAGCCACTAAATATTATCAGTGGGCCCTAATAGAACGGAGGGGGATTATGGTTTTGTGTCCCGAATGCGAGAATAATCTGGATCTCGACGAGGACGGAGTCGATGAAGGCGAAATAGTTTCTTGCCCCGAGTGTGGCACCGACTTCGAGGTGGTGACGGTCAGTCCCCTCGAGCTGAAGCCCATGGAAGAGGCAAAATACGAAGAGGACGACGAAGAAGAGGAAGCGGAAGACGGTGACTATTCTTAGTTTGCATCTGCGACGAGTCCCCGGTTTTTCCCGCGGCGCGATGCGAATCGTACTTCTCCTGGTGATTGCACTCAGTCTTGACCACGCAGCAGCTTCTGGCGCCGACACCTCGCCTCAGAAAAAGAGTCCGCCCCATCCTTATGCGGTCATTTTTGGTACGGTGTGGGGGCCGGACGACAAGCCGGTCTATGGAGTGAAGATCAAGATTCGCCGCGAGAACGAGAAGAAAACTCGCTGGGAGGCATATTCCGATCATCACGGAGAGTTTGCGGTACACGTGCCCGCGGGCAAAACACAATACGTGGCTTGGGCCGACTTGAAAGGCTATAAATCCACTACCGGCAATCGGCTGCAGCCAGGTGAGAGCGTGACGATACACGTGGAATACGACGAGCGTGTGGATACTGGGCTGCATCTAAAGTGAGAGCTAAGTTTCTCCGGGGACGGAAGGACTGGTATGAAGAAGCGACCTGTGGTGGTGCTCGGGATGCTGCTTTTCAGCGGCATACTCGCCGTTTCGGTGGCGGGAGCCAGTCCGAATGCCCCGAAAGACAAGGACAAGACGGTCGGGCGCATGCTGACGGGCAAAGTCCTGGATAAGCGGGACAACCCCATCACCGACGCCGTGGTATATCTCTCCAACACTCGCACGCGGGCAGTGAAGACCTATATTGTGGGACCCGACGGCACCTACCGCTTTCCCGAGCTTGCCCCCAATGTCGATTTCGAGATCTACGCGCAATACAAAGGGCAGAAGAGCGATACCAAAGCGGTAAGCCAGTTCGACGACCACAAGCTCATCAATATCGTGCTGAGGATTGACACCAAATGAGCCGGCAGCCGATCAAGGGATACGGTTTTGAACGCAAGTCGTAAAGCTTCGGAAATGCGGGCCAATTGGCTGCAATATAGTTTGGCGGTTGTCGTGGTGGTGGTGATCTCGGCCGGGTTGTATCTGGTCAGTTGCGGCAAAATCACGGGCGCGATACCCCCAACCCAGCCGACCCAACCGCCGCCAGGGGCGACGCCGGCGAACGCCGTGGTCACTTACCACAATGACAATGCTCGCACCGGTCAGAATCTGAGTGAGACCACTCTGACACATGGCAACGTAAACTTCGCCAGCTTCGGCAAGTTGTTTGTGATTACGACCGACGGCAAGGTCGATGCCCAGCCACTTTATCTGCCGAACCTGAACACCCCCAGCCATGGCACCCACAACTTTCTCTATGTGGCGAGTGAGCATGGCACGGTTTACGGGGTCGACGCTGATACCGGTTCGGTCATCTGGCAAGTTTCTACTTTGCTTTCGGGCGAGAAGCCCAGTGACGATCGTGGTTGTTCGCAAGTGACACCCGAGATCGGAGTGACCGCGACGTCGGTGATTGATGTCTCCGCTGGCCCGCATGGCACCATTTACGTAGTGGCCATGTCGAAGGACGGATCGGGGAACTATCATCAGCGATTGCACGCACTCGACGTCACGACCGGTGCGGAGCAGTTTGGAGGGCCGCAGGAGATTCAAGCGTCTTTCCCCGGCAAAGGTGACAACAGCTCGGGAGGAAGCGTAGTTTTCGCGCCTGGCCAATATGAAGAGCGGGCAGGTCTGCTGCTGGTTAATGGAATTGTGTATACGGCGTGGACTTCGCATTGCGACGCTCGCCCCTACACTGGCTGGGTGATCGGCTACGACCAGAACACGCTCGCCCAGGTCAGCGTGCTAAACGTAACTCCGAACGGCAGCGAGGGCGCCATCTGGATGGCCGGTTCCGGACCGGCGGCCGATGCTGGCGGCAACATCTATCTGCTGGACGCCAACGGCGTTTTCGATACCACTCTCGATGCCCAAGGGTTCCCCAACCAGGGCGACTTCGGGAACGCGTTTCTCAAGATCTCGACCGGCAACAAGCAATTAGCAGTTGCGGATTATTTCGAGATGTTCAATCAGGCTGCGGAAAATGGTTCAGACGCCGATCTGGGGTCGGGCGGAGCGCTGGTGCTCCCCGACCTCAATGACAGCACTGGAAAGACGCGTCACCTGGCGGTCGGCGCCGGCAAAGACAGGAACATTTACCTGGTGGATCGGGACGCGATGGGAGGCTTCAATCCCAAGTCGAACAACATCTATCAGCAGGTTTCAGGAGCAATTGCGGGCGTATTCTCCATGCCGGCGTACTTCAACAACACGCTGTACTACGGAGCCGTTGGGGATCAAATCAAGGCTTTTGCCATCAGCCAGGCACGGCTGGCGACCGCTCCTAGTTCGCGCACGAGCCATAAGTTCCCGTATCCGGGGGCAACGCCAAGTATCTCCGCCAACGGGACCAGCAACGCCATCCTGTGGGCGGCGGAGAATGACGATCCCGCGGTGTTGCACGCCTACGATGCGACTAACCTGGCGACCGAGCTTTACAGCAGCACCCAGGCTCCCGATGCGCGAGACGAATTGAGCGAGGGCAATAAGTTCATTGTCCCGACGGTAGTGAATGGCAAGGTATACATGGGAACGATCAATGGAGTTGGGGTGTTTGGGTTGCTGAAGTAAGAACAATATCGGCCACGGATTTTCGTGGATCAAAAGCAATAGAAAAGGCCCCGTTATCTGGGGCCTTTCATTTTGTTTGATCTCTTGATCCCTGTTGATCCGTGAAAATCCGTGGCCGAGACTCTCAATTGTTCTCGTTGCCGGCGCGCTTCCACGACATCAGCTCGCCGATCGTAGAACCACCCGTACTGGTAGCCGGATGCTTGTAGGCCTCCACTTCTTTGTGTGAGGCTTCTTCGCCCACGGCCTTGATACTGAGCCCAACTTTCTTCTCTTCCGGGTGCATCTTGATGATCTTGAAGTCGTGCTCCTGCCCGGGTTCGAGCGTGAGCGGCTGGCCATTGGCGTCCACCGCTTCCGAGTTATGGCAGAGCCCTTCGATGCCTTCAGAAATCTCCACGAATGCCCCAAAGCTGGCGACGCGCAGAACCTTCCCACGCATCACATCGCCCACGTGATGCTTCTCGAAGAAAGCTTCCCAGACGTCGGGTTGCAGTTGCTTGACGCCCAGCGAGAGACGGCGTTTGTCGGGCTCGATCGCCAACACCACGGCCTTCACCCGATCGCCCTTTTTGAGCACTTCTGATGGATGTTTGACCCGCTTCGTCCAACTCAAATTGCTGACGTGGACCAGACCGTCGATTCCATCTTCAATCTCAATAAACGCACCGAAATCGGTCAGGTTGCGAACCCGGCCTTCAACCTGGGCTCCTATCGGATATTTCTCATGCAATGCATCCCACGGGTTGGACGCCAGTTGACGCATGCCCAGAGAGATTCGGCGTTCCCCCGGACTCACGCTGAGAACCACGCATTCCACATGATCGTTTACATTGACCAGTTTCGATGGGTGCTTCATGCGTTTGGACCAGGTCATCTCGCTGACGTGAACCAGGCCCTCGATGCCCTGCTCCAGTTCCACAAAGGCACCGTAGTCGGTCACACTGATGACGCGACCGCTGACGTGAGCGTCCACCGGATAGCGGTGTTCGGCATCCAGCCAGGGATCGGGAGTAAGCTGCTTGAACCCCAGCGAGACCCGCTGCTTGTCCTTGTCGTACTTCAGCACCTTGACGTGAATGGTGTCGCCGACGTTGACCAGGTCGCGAGGATGCGTCAGCCGTCCCCAGGACATATCGGTAATGTGCAGCAAGCCGTCGATGCCGCCCAGGTCCACGAAAGCGCCGTAGTCGGTCAGGTTCTTGACCACGCCGGTCAGTGTGGCTCCCTCTTCGAGGTGCTCCAACGTCTTGGCGCGTTGCTCGCCCTGTTCTTCCTCCATCACCTGTTTGCGGGAGACCACGATGTTGCCGCGCTTCTTGTTGAGCTTGATGATGGCGACTTCCAGAACTTGTCCCTTGACGGCGTCCAGGTTGCGAGTACGGCGCAGGTCGGCTTGCGAGCCCGGCAGAAAGGCGCGAGCGCCCATAATGTCGACGGTCAGTCCGCCCTTGATGCGCTCGACGACAACAGCCTGGATCGGCTTCTTTTCGTTGTATGCCTTTTCAATCTCATCCCAGGAGCGGATCTTCTGGGCCTTTTGATGCGATAGATTAATGTAGCCTTCCTCGGTCTCGCCCTTGTCGCGCATGACGGCAATTTCGTCGCCCGGCTGGAAGCGGGGCTTGCCCTCGTGGTCCAGCACCTCGGAGAGCAGCAGCATGCCCTCGGACTTGGCGCCAATGTCCACCACCACGTGGGTGGGGGTCAGCTTGAGCACGGTGCCCTTGATGACCTTGTCCTCGTCCGCAGCTTTTTCGGTTTCTGTGGTGAAGCTCTCGAGAGCCGATGCGAAGTCATCGCTGCCGTGGGAAGCGGGTTTGTCGTCCGCATGTTGTGAGGGTTGAACTGCGATTTCCGCAGTGGTGTCGTCAAGTGGGGCGGTCATGGGTTCGGTCATGGTTGAGGTGGTGGATTCCAGGTTGTGGGGGATGTTGTCGTCGAACAAGGTCATGGCCTCTCTGGTCAAATCGCACGCTTGAGTGCGAAGGATGCGGGGCTTGCTTAGCAGACTGCTGGCGTGGTTCTTAGGTTGTGTTGAGCCCGTTCTGGCGAACGGACTGTTGACAATCCCAGCGGTCGGACGTTTCTAAAAAGCTAACCCGCGTCCTAAGGGAACTCT
>Ga0210394_10002244_pt1 | contig 27133 bp, 19 predicted proteins | sample IncBWC12MmetaG_FD_160121 | JGI IMG/M metagenome (GOLD analysis project Ga0210394, IMG submission 160121) | Forest soil microbial communities from Barre Woods Harvard Forest LTER site, Petersham, Massachusetts, United States - Inc-BW-C-12-M | ecosystem: Environmental > Terrestrial > Soil >...
GCTGCCGCGCTGCAGTTAAATCGCGGATTCTCACTTGAAGGGGCGGCTTACTTGCAGTTGAATCGCGGACAACGATCGCCTGCAGCGCTTAAATCGCGGGCAAACCGTTATCTGCCCAAACCGAACGTAGGGCCATCGATTTCGAATGAGACGGGTAGAGGCAGAGGGCGCTCGAGGTGGACTCCCATAATTGCCATTGCTACACCTAAACCGCGGACAGAGTTCAGGCTTCACTCTGTCCGCGGTTTAAATACACCAATCCGTGATTTGAGTGCAGTGACTTTGCAGTTAAATCGCGGAGAATCGTTGAAAGATATGGGGCGCAATCCGCGATTCGAGTGCGGCGCGACACGTCGTATCCCAAGTGTCAGCACGGATCCAGAATCTCGCGGGGAGCTTATTAGAGCTGCATTTGCGATGGGCGTTGCAACGCTTGTCGACGAAGCATTCATTGACTATGCGCCTGAAGAGAGCCTGTCTCGAACGGCCGCGAAATTGCACGGCTTGGTTGTCCTGCACACGTTGACGAAGACTTTCGCAATACCCGGTCTGCGCGTGGCCTATGCGGTCGCCCATCCGGAGATACGAGCCGCAATGGAATCTTGCATCCCGGCCTGGTCCGTGGACTCGGTTGCAGCGGATGCGGCGCGGCTGTTACTGGCAGATTGCGCCTCGATCGCCGCGGCTCGCAACGCGAATCCAAGAGAGCGCAACTGGTTGGCGAACGCGCTCAATTCTCTGGGACTTGAAGTCTTTTCGAGCAAAGCGAACTTCCTGCTTGTCATCCAGGGCCTGCGGCCCGCGAAAAGTCATGAAAATGCCTCGCTAAGTGAGATCGATTTTTCAATGGTTAGCGATGATTTTCGACCCTGTGAGAATCGCAAAGGCGCCAGAGGTTCGTGAGCGCGGCGAATTCGCCGCCCTGATTCCCGTCGCTCGCAATCGCGCTGATGTCGAGGAGATCGCGCGGCGTTTGAGCAATGCTTCCGCGATCCCTTTCGATCGAGGGCATTGTCTTAAATGGGTCCGCCAGTGTAAGCATCGCACTTTCCGCCGAGGACGGCTTAACGCAAGACAGCCTCTTTCGCGCCTCCGACATCGCAATGTGCGTCACACAAAATGCCGAGTGTGTGGTCGAGGCGGCGTCGGCCTGGGAGAGAATATGAACTACAAATCGCGTGAATAAAACAGTCTGCACAGTGGCGGCAGAGGCTTCGAATTATCTACCATCTCGTAGTGAATAGCGGCGTCTTTAGAGCCCAGATCCAGACAGATGGCAATTTGGGATTGTCTATTCGTTCTCGCCCGTCGTCAAGGTGACGCTCGGTGATTTCCAGACTTGTCAAATGAAATCGATTTCATTTTGGCCCCGGAAACTGGAGCTGCTCCCGCGATCTCGATGCGGTCGATTCGCGCACCACAAGGTTTGGCTCAACAGTTATCTCTTGTCGGCATCCTTCAGGCCGTTGGATCCGCTGCAACACACACTGCGCTGCGATTCTCCCCATTTCGGAGAGCGGCTGCCGAATTGTTGTAAGCCTCGGAATTGTGAATTCTGCCGCCTCAATATCGTCGAATCCGACGATAGAAACGTCATCTGGTACACGAATTTTCGCGTCTGCAAGTGCGCGAATCATTCCAATAGCTGACATGTCGTTGAAAGCAACGACAGCGGTGAACTGTTCTCTCCTCGAGATCAATTGCTTAACCACGGGGCACCCCAGTGATGGAGAATGCGTGTCGCTCTTGAGCCGGAATACCAATTCTGGTCGCACTGGAATGCCTTTCTCGCGAGCGACCTCGAGCAAGTAACGCCAGCGCTCTCGAGCATCACCACTGAACTCTTGGCCGCGTACGAAAACAATTCGGCGATGGCCGAGCGACTGAAGGTGAGTCAGGATCAATTCTGCTGCGCGGCGGTGGTCTAGGACAACGTTGGTGATGCCCTGAATGAGTCGATGTGCAGCCACACCAACGGCGGGCACGGGAAAAGGGTGATCGAGGGGTGTATCGATCGCGATGAGGCCATCCACTCCCCTACCCAGCAGCATTTGACTATATTTGTCGACCAGATCCGTCTTGCGCCGATGGTGAGCTGTGAAATAGAAATATCCAGATTCCATCAGGTGATCACCGATTCCGACTACGATCTGATTGTGGTAGGATTCGGCGAGATCGGGCACCAATATACCAATGCTCAGGGTCTTTTGATTGCGGAGCGACCGCGCGAGGAGACTCGGTTCATACTTGAACTCCTTGGCCGCGGCCTTGATCCGGTCACGAGTAGCCTGAGAAATGCTACGACCCGGAACGTCGTTAAGAACTACCGAAACTGTGGTGGGATGTACGCCGATATGTTCGGCCACCTCTTTCAAACTCACTCGATGTTTTCGCGTAGTCATGTTCACTACTGTTATACAGCATCTCGTTTTCTCGGCATAGCGGTAAATCGATTTCTGGAGCAACGCGGACCCTTTCGGGCTCCGGCCGTCGTAGCTCTCTAGGCAGCCCCGTTTCAAGGCGGGAAAATGGAGCAGGTCTCCCGAATCCAAAAGGCGACTGTTAAGCAAGCTGAGCCTACTGTGCCTTGGTGAAGTCAAGGTAGGCCACATTCATGTTGCCTTCGAGAACGATGTGAAGTGTTGAAAAGTTAACTCCTTTAGGTAACTCGACTGCGACAGTCTCTTTGGCTTAATGCCAATGGTGCCATTGTCGCCTGCTTATGGGATCCAAAGCCTTGTATGTTGATTCGAGTTTGACCAACCCGGCGAGGCGTAAAACGGGAGCGAACGACACACGTTGCAAACAATCGATTGTTCTGCTATAAGTATTAGCCGCGCGGTTGATCTCGAGAAATGGCACATGCAAAATTGGCGACTTGTGTTTAAGCGCTCGAGTAATCCATTCCTTTGGAATCTCGAGGCCGCCAAACAAACAGTAAGATTGGCTAGAACCAGAGAGCCTTGGGGATGGGTTTCAAGGAGGGTGATGACTAGTTCAAATCTCTAGAGCGAGGGGGTATTGTCGAGATGCGCTATAATCGTCGCGAATTAGCGAGCGCTGCACTTTCGGTTACCGTTCTTTCACCCGCATTTGCTGTAGTTTTATGCGAAATCCAATGTTTGGTGTGCGGCGCAGAAGGTCGCACTTTGCCACCAAGTGCTTTGCAGCGATTTCACCTTTGGAATTCCCTGATGAGGCCTAACTCCGTGGCTTTCGAGAGTGGTTCAGGCGAAGTAAGCATAAAACCGCCGGCCGAAAAATCGTTTCGGATCGCGTTGCCTTTGAATGTGCCTGGCTTCGGCCAGGTATTTGTGTACGCCGATGATGAGGGAGCGGGGTGCACCGATCGCTCGCTAGGTCGGGCCAGCCCCATGGTGTTGAACTACGCCTTAGCTTGCGATCGCATGGCGACCGTGCGAATGGTCGAGTTAGATTGTAAGCAGTCAGCCGCCGTTATATCCACTCAGACACAGGAGCGCATCGATGCAGCACAGTCAAGTCGAAGGCGCGCTGCGCTCTGAACCTGCGGTAGCAGACGGAACGGCTCAGGTTCGGGCGTCGATGGAGTCACAGCGAGACTCGCTTTGGGCAGGAGAAATGTTGGACCTGGCGCGGGCCAGGACTGCGATTGAACGTAGTGGACCGCGGAACGGATTTCTCATCGGCTGCAATGGCGCCCGCCTAGTTCCGGCCTATCCTGAAACACTGAAGCAACTCGCGCGCAGCATCAATAAGTAATCGTATGGACTCTGCTGCCAGAGGCTGATCGCCGCTGCCATTGAGTCTCGCCTGGGTGCTCGCTCAATGCTCCTCTAAGCATGGTTCTGGGGGACTGCAATTTTTGGAGGGAAACAATGCCAAATGCCAGCCGTAGAGACTTCCTCAAACTCGCTGCGTCAGTGGGCGGCGCAGTGATTGCAAGCGAGGCGAAACCCCTATATGCGGAATCTGAAGTTGCTCCGGGCCCAGTGCGAGCCTGGAGAACGACCGCGCAAGAAAAATTCCAACCGGTCCAGTCGCCGCCTCAATGGGAAACTGGTAAGGAATTGTCGCCGCTGGCGATCTATCTGGAACCCGCAACGACATATCAAAAAATCCTCGGGTTCGGCGGTGCGTTCACGGACGCCTCGTGCTACCTTCTGCATCTCATGGAGCCGGATGCCCGCCACGCATTTTTGACAGATCTCTATGGGCCCTCTGGGTTGTGCCTTTCGGTAGGGCGGACCTGCATTGGAACGAGTGACTACTCGACGAAGATGTACAGTTACGATGACACTCCGGAACCCGATCCGGAGCTGAAGCACTTCAGCATCGAACAAGACCAAGCCTGGATCGTACCAATGCTGCGCGAGGCGCGGCAGATTAATCCCGATCTCTATCTTTTCTCGTGCGTGTGGAGTCCCCCGGGATGGATGAAGAGCGGGGGGTCGATGCTGGGCGGCTGCATGAAGGAGCGTTGGTTTGCTGTCCACGCCCAGTATTTCGTCAGATTTCTTCAGGCTTACGCGGACGCCGGGATCAAAGTTAACGCTGTCACCGTCAATAACGAAGTGGACACAGACCAAGACGGACATTTTCCTGCCACACTTTGGGCCCAGCAACATGAGATGGTATTTGTCGCGTCTCACCTTGGGCCTGCTCTCGAAGCCGCAACACTGGAGACCAAGATTTGGATTCTTGATCACAACTACAATCTGTGGGGCCGGGTGGCCGACGAACTGAGCAACCCGGGAGTCGCCAAGTACGTGGACGGGGTTGCATGGCACTCTTATGCGGGAACGCCGGACGCGATGTCTCGCATACACGAGATGTTTTCAGATAAACATATGTATTTCACGGAAGGGGGACCGCCGGCGCATCTATTTGGTCCGTCGGAGGAGCAACACCCGCAACAGCCGCGCCGGTATCCTCCCTATGGAACGGACTGGACCAGATGGTCGAGTTCGTTTACAGGGATGCTTCGCAACTGGGCCAGGTGCATTTGCGTTTGGAACCTGCTTCTGGATGAAAATGGACGGCCGGACATCACGAATCCGGCACGTCCTATGCACCGCGGAGGACTTGCTTCGATTGACTCGAAGACAAAGGAACTCAGCTACAGCGGGAATTACTATGCATTTCCGCACTACTCAAAACTCATTCAAAGAGGGGCGCGCATCTTCGCATCTTCCGGAGACTTATCTGGTGTCGAGCACGTGGCAGCCGAGAACCCGGACAAGAGCCGCGTGCTGGTATTGACTAACAGCAACAACGTCGAGAAACAGGTGCACTGCAGGCTCGGAGATCGGATCCTCAAGGCCGCATTGCCTTCTGACTCAATTACTTCATTTGTTTGGTAAAACGTCGGATGCGATTGGAGAGGAAGCGAACGCGAATTAAGAAACCACATGGATTCAAGAATCACAAGCTGAGTATGAATTGGGGAATAATCCGGGAACGTCGCCTCGCGACCTTGTGAGTGGCCGCGATGTTAGTGAACGGCCGGCTGTGTCGAGGCGCCCTTCGGGGCGCCCGGTGGGCCAGCTTGTGCCCCGTCCGCCGAGATCCCAGGAGCATGTAAATTCTGCTGAATAGGCTGTTGTCCTTGTCGAATCAAGTAGAAGCGATCAGCAGCCAGATTGTGGATGACCTGTGTTCCTCCAGCCGGCCAAGCAACTTCAATCTGAGAGACGGACACATTTGCTCCCAAGCCGAAATGGAGTCGGAGATCGCTCTGAGAAAGATAGCTTCCGCCGCTCCAAATCTCGCCGGTTTGAACCAAATCTCCCGACCTTACCCTGACACGGGCATTGAGGGCCAGACGATTGCTTCTGGTCCCCTCCAATGTAAGGCCGATCCAGTGATTGGGGGCTCCCCCTCTCGGGCGCAGAACCATGGGTTGTCCCTGCAGATTCTCGACGACGATATCAATTCGGCCCTCGTTGAAAAGATCTCCAAACAGGACTCCGCGGCTGACTTGCGGAATCTGAATCGCCTTACCGACGAGGGTGCTAATGTTCTGAAAGGTTCCGTCGTGTCTGTTTGGGAGCAAGAGCTTTCCATCAGCCGTGGAAGTTCTATGGAAGCGATTCATTCCCGGGCCTTTGTCCGATGTCGTCTGAGCTGTCCGCAAGAAAACTCCTGGCCCGTGTCTGGCCTGGTTCCCAAATTGCGCACGGAAGCAGCACAATTCCCAGCGCCAATGTCGCCGTTGTACCGCGGATCGAGCTTAGGGAACATGGATGGGTGCGTTGCGCCCGCAGGGCCAGCGAGCAGCACCCTTTCTGGAGATCGTAATGGGTAGGCTCTACTGCCTGCCCATCCCTTGTTCCGATTGCTCTCCTTCTGGTCGAATCCTCATTTCGCGGTAAATCTGCCTGAGCTTTTCTTTGATGTCCCGGTATTTTTGGAACTTCTCGATTTCGCGTTTTGAGTCCGCGATGCGATGCTCTTGGCGGTAAATGGCGGATAGACGAAAATGAGCCTCGGCGCCGGTCGGATCTATCTGCAGGGCATGTTCGGCGAAGCCCGCCGCTTTTGTCGTTTCGTTCATCTCGATCAGCACCTTGGCCATCCCGAGATTTGCCTCTAAGTCGTCCGGTTGAAGCCGCACGGCTTCGGAGTAGTGCGAAAGGGATCTCTTCAAATCCCCCGCATCGTAAGCGATGGCACCCAATCGGCACTCGGACTTTTCGTCGAAGTTGCTGGCAGTCAGGGCGGCCTCGTATTCCTTTTTTGCTTCGTGCTCATTTTGCTGCACATCGGAGCCATTTAACGCCTCTGCCAATTCGAAATGGAGCCCAGGGAGGTTCGGATTGATCTTAACCGCCTCCTTGTAATTTTGGATCGCCGCGTCTATTTGGCCTTGGCGTGCCAGTTCGTGGGCCATCAATTGGTGCATTTGAGCGGAGTGCGGCGCTACCTACTAACGACAGACTGAGCATCGCTTCTCCAGCCAAATCTGAGTAAATGCGGTAGGGACGCATAGAGAACCCTTAAGTCTGCCGGGGATTTTTCGTGAAGAAGTTGCAACGTCAGCCGCTCTTTCTAATTGCTCGCCGCTCGCGTACATCTCTACCAATTCCATGCCGGCTTCGATTTGTATGTCTCGGTCCTCCAATTTCGGAAAGGCCTGCTCGGGGTTCGCCATCGAGCCCGCTGAATCCCCGGCTCGCTTTTGCGCCATGCCCAAGAGTGCCTGAATCTTCCGAAGGCCTGGATCGAATTTGAGGGCAGTCTGGAGTTGGGGAATGGCACCCGCATAGTCTCCCTGAAAATAGAGCAGGACACCCGGGTTTCCGAGTGCATCCACGTCAGGGTTCAACAGCGAGGATGGACCGAAACTCCGGAATGGCGCGATCTGGCTGGTTTGCACGCAAGAACTGTTGCGCCTTCTGGGCGTGGACGGCGACCTGATCGTGAACGCTGAGATCTTGCGAGGTTGCCAAGATTGGGTAGAGTGCAAAGATCAACAACCCTGAAAATGTTTTCACACTACCCAGCAGGCTAGCGAGCCTTGAGAGCCAACGCTTTGTCCCAAGCGAGCGACCGGTTCGGAACATAGGCGCGGTCGCCCGAAGCATCGGCGTCGGCATTGGCGCCCGCAGGAATTGAGAACAGGCAGAGTGTGGCGCGAGAGCGAAGTCATAGAAGACCAACCATTTGCGGCCCCAAATCGGAGCGCAAGCAAATAGCGGCGTCGGCTGGTCGAAAGCCGGGTGGATGCTCATCACGCTAACCCGAAGACACGCGTTTGTCTACCGTCACATTCTGCTTGACAGGCCTTCTCGGGAAGGATAGGTTTGCTGGCGCGGGTTAATAGGTCCCTGGAGGACAATCGATTGTTTCATGGAGATTGCTGCTCGAAGGCAGTTAAAACGAAGCGCGATCGCAGCCTACAAATCCGGTGAATCGAAACGAATTAGGAGGCAACTGTGAAGAGAGTATTTCTCCGTCTACTCGTCCTGGCGCTTGGCCTTTGCGTTGGGAATGTCGGGTTTGCGCAAAACTCAAACTCCGGTGATATTCGCGGAACCGTGACCGACTCGTCCGGTGCGCTGGTCCCGGGCGTAAACGTCACCGTCACTAACAACGATACCGGTGTAGTCAATAAGTTCGTAACGAATCGAGACGGTTTATACGACACGAACTCGATTCTGCCGGGAAACTACACGCTTCAATTCAGTAAGGCAGGGTTCGAAACTGTCAAGCGCGGCCCGGTGCCGCTTCAAGTCGGAATCGTTACCGTTGATGCCGCCTTAAGAGTTGGGTCGGCCACCCAGGTGGTCGAGGTGAATGCCTCCGACGCGCCTCTGCTCAAGACGGAAAATGCCGAGGTGTCGACCACGCTGCCATCGGAACAGTTGGACGATCTTCCGAACGTCGATCCGGCGAACGGCTGGCAATATCTCCTGAAGCTGCTCCCCGGTGCTACCAGCACGCCAGGGATGGGTAACGGCAGTGGTGCAGAGGATCCCGGGCCCGATCAGGCCATCGGCGGAACCATGCCATACTTCTCCAGTTTTCTGGTTGATGGTGGCTCGATTTGGTTACCGCACAGCGCCAACGTTGACCAGGGGCTAAGCGAATCCGTGTCCGAGGTCAACGTAATTGCGACAGACGCCTCCGCCCAATACGGCGGCGGCGGCACGGTCTTCAACGTCATCACCAAGAGCGGGACCAATCAATTTCACGGCGCTCTCTATGAGTATTTCCAGAACGACGACCTAGATGCGAGAGACTACTTCAACAGGACTGGCGCCAAAGGGAAGCAGCGTTTCAACTACTACGGTGGGGCGATAGGCGGGCCGATCTTGAAGAACAAAATGTTCTTCTATTTCAACTTTCAACAGTCGAAAAACCCCAATAGCTCGTACGCCAACGTTTCCGTTCCAACTCCAGCCATGAAGGCAGGTTGTTTCGATCCCGCGCTTTTCGGAAAGAATCTGACCCTTGACGCTGCCCATGGCGGCACGCCATTAACGACAAATCCTGCCCAGTGCGGGAACTTTAACCCTAACGATTTGGCGATTCCAACAGCTGATTTCGATCCAGTAGCTGTAAGCATCCAGAATACCTATTTCGTTGCGCCCAATCTCAGCGGAATACAAAACAATTATCAATATCTGAAACCCGGCAACAACGACCAGATGAAGACCTTCGGACATCTGGACTACAACATTACTGCGAAGAACCGCGTCAACACGTCGGTCACGATGCACGAAGTCCCGCACAAGACTAATTACGACCCGGGTCCCAATTGTCCGGTCAATTGCGAGAATAATGCGGCCGAAGGTTGGAACGCGCAGATCTCGGACGTAGAGACCATCAATTCTTCCATGGTCAACGAATTCCGTTATTCGTTTGTCCGGCAGGCGAATTGGTTTGTTCCGCAGTCCCTGGGCGAGGGCATCCCAGCCAAGCTGGGCTTGCAGTTCGCTCAGGCGGATGTGTTTCCGACGGTGAGCGTTGGTGGAACCGGCTCACCCAACAATCTTGGACCGGGCACGAACGCAGTTTTCATAGAAAACACCTTCGTTCCCTCGGACATGTTAACCATGATTAAGGGAAGACATATTCTGCACTTTGGCGGAGAGTTCATGTTCGCGCAGGATAACTCGACTCCGTGGGGCAGCATTAATGGGGCAAGCGTGACGTTCTCCGGCCAATACACCACCAGTGACCCCAAGGTCAATGTCGGCTATGCCGACTTCTTGTTGGGTGATGTGCAGGCATGGAGTACACAGACTCAACCTTCACACGAAATGCGCGCCAAGAATCCTTCGCTTTTTGCTCAGGACGACATCAAGTTACGGAAGAACTTGACCGTCAACCTCGGGCTGCGCGTAGAGATACATGGCGGATTTACCGAAAACCACAACCATATGGGTGGATTTGACCCGACCCTTGCCGATCCGGTTGCCAGTACCCCCACCCTTCCTACCAATTCGATGGGCTCCATTTGGTTCGCCGGCCTGAACGGAGCGCGAACTCAAAGCTTCGACACGAAGACCCAAGTGATGCCTCGCCTCGGATTCGCCTGGCAAGCCTCGAATGACTGGGTGGTGCGGGGCGGAGTGGGACAATATGCTTCGCTATGGAGCATGGACACTGTAGGCGGACCTGTTGGCTTCGGCACGGGTGCCAATGGCAGTTCGTCCTCTTCCAGCGCGACAACACCGGTGGTGCAGCTATCAGGAAGCGGGGCGAATCTACCCGTTGTTAAGGGCGCTGCAGCCCTCAACCCTCTTTCTTACATTACCCCTGCAAACCCTCAGGGAAGCGGCGGCAGTATCCCCTATACCCCCCACAATCTCCCCATTATGAACGGCTGGCAGTGGACGGGAGGCGTGCAACGACGCTTGCCCGGCAATATGGTAGCGGAGGCGCAATACGTCGGCGCCCACTGGAACAACTTGATGTTCGAGGCTGATGTCAACCAGCTTCCCGCCAGTAAGCTCGGCCAAGGCCAGGCAGCACGGCCGTACCCGCAGTTTTCCGGCATTGGTGTTGGTTCGGGCGGCTCACGTACAGGCCAGTACGCAGGCATTTCGAACTATCATGCGGCGGAGTTCGCGCTTCACAAACCAACCAGCCATGGCTTGTCTGCCGAACTCGGTTACACATGGTCGCGACTGTATGACGACATGGATGCTTCTGGCTGGGGAAACCAATTCGGCCAAGTGTACTATCAGGACGCTTACAATCTCTCAGCCAACTATGGGCCGTCGAATTTTAACAGGCCAAACTCCTTCAAGGGGACGGTACTCTACGCGTTGCCGCTCGGAAGAGGACACCAATACTTAAGCTCGACTCTAGCCGATGCGGTGGTGGGCGGTTGGCAAGCGTCAAGTGCCGTCGTAGCCCAATCGGGAAGTCCATTTACGGTGATTATGAACAGCTCTATCCCGGATGGCTCACTGGGTGGAAGTGATGGCAATAGTGCCGCAGCTCTCTATCCTAACCTGGTGGGGAAAGCGAGTGCCTCGAATCAGTCGATCAACCAGTGGTTCAATCAACTCGCGTACGCGGCGCCGGCAGTGAATACCTTTGGCACCAACAAGAGAAATTCGCTCCGTGGACCTGATCTAACCGATGTCGATTTCTCATTGGCCAAAAGCTGGGGCCTGCCCCATTGGGAGTCAGGCAAAGTGCGGCTTCGGATAGATGCGATCAACCTCTTCAACCATCCAAGCTTCCAACCTCCCAGCAACAGTCTCAATCCGACTGCGCTAAGCTCAGGGACCCCTGACCCAAGCGTTGGTCAGATTACAGGAACCACCATGACCGGTCGAACCGTTCAGCTGTCGGGTAGATTCTCATTCTGAGAAGCAGAAAGCAGGCGTAGCTTGACAACAATGAGGGTGGGGTTCAACGGCCCCGCCCTCGCTTCACAATTGTAAGCGGCGCATTTGATCAGTACTTCCTGGAAAGAGTAGCGGCACTCGCACATTATCGCGCTCTGAGGACAACAATCGCTTGTCTAAAAGGCGATAGTGAATTTGCTTCTTGACAAAAGCCGTGCGAGCAGCATATTTATTTATCTCGTTCAAGAGCGCAGGAGATCAACATCGGGGCGGTTGTTGATCGCCCGGACTTCCCAGCTTGTCCAACAATTGGCTGCCAGTTCGTGTGCGCGGTGTGTTTGGACGGAGGATCCCAAAATGGCCGAGAAGACCTTGTCTCTGACTGAATCAGTCCGGTTCTCACCACGAGGCGTCTACGCTCCCACCATCACCGCTTTTGAGAACGACGAGGAAGTGAACCTCGGCGGAACCCGCGCGTTTGTAAGATTTCTGTTGAATCAAGGCGTGGACGGACTCGTTCCCTTGGGAAGTTCTGGGGAGCCTCTCGCCCTTGTCATGGACGAGAGGAAGGCTGTATTGGATGCGGTCACGGAAGAAGCAGGCGGACGGGTTCCCATTATCGCTGGTATCGTGGAGTACAGTTCACGAGCTGCCATCGAACTCGGCAAATACGCAAAGTCGACCGGGTGTAACGGTCTTATGGTGATGCCGCCGTACGGCGTCCGCCCTCCAAAGCGCGATGTATTCGCTCATTTCCGCAGAGTACGTGAAGCGGTGGATCTCCACATCATGCTTTACAACGTTCCTGGCACGAGCGGGATCGATTTCACGCCGGAAGAAGTGCAACAGCTGGCCGAAGAGGGGGTTGTGCATTCGGTTAAATGGTCAACGGCTGAAGTCAGCAGAATTCGCGATACAAAGTTTCTCTGTGGCCAAGGATTCACAGTATTTGTGGGGAACGACTTGATTGCCTTTGAGGGTTTGGCAGCTGGTGCCGATGGCTGGATCAGCTGCCTCCCAATGATTGCACCATCCTGTGCCCTGAAGCTATTCCGATTACTAACGCTGGAGCAGGATCTCAGTTCCGCGCGTGAGTTATTTTACCGTTTGGTTCCTTTGATCAGGCTTGAGTTTCGTGCATTAGCGTCAGCCGATAACGATCCCCATTGGCTGGCCGTTACCCGCGAATCGGCTCTTTTGCGCGGGATTCCGGTTGGGCAGAGCCGAAAGCCTCTTTCGCGGGTTCGTCCCGACTGCTCTGATCAGTTGAAGAAGTTGCTCGTCGCATTGGATGAGATAGAGGACAGTGCAGAGGAGCGAAACCCGGGCTCGTTCTCGGTGCCCGCCCGACTCGAATAGGGCCCAAGAGCGTTGACACAGAACCGGTCGGATCACTTCGATTCTCATAACGGAGACCAATAGCCCGGCGCGGGTCATGGTGGAGCCAGATTCAGCATTTCTTGAGAACAGGCAGGTGCACAATCTTTGAATTTAGACTTGAGGCATCGCACAATTCTCGTCACAGGAGCCGCCCAGGGCTTGGGTCTTGGTATTGCTAAGAGCCTGGCGGGTGCTGGCGCACGCCTAGCGCTAGTCGATTGTAATCCGACGGTCGTGGATCAGATTGCCGACCCCATATTTGCGGATTCTGCGATTGCTCTTGTCAAAGACTTGGCGGCGCCTCATGCCGCCGGGGAGTTGATGTTTTCGGCTTTAGACAAGCTTGGGCATCTTGATGGCTTGGTAAATTGTGCTGCGTTGAGCTTTCATAAGCCGTTGACGGAAACGACTATAGCTGAGTTTGATCGGGTGATTGCCGTGAATCAACGGGCGCCCTACTTTCTGGTCCAGGAATTTGTCAAGGCGCTCGATGAAGATACCGCTGATCCGTGCGTCGTAAATATTGCTTCTGTCAACGCGGTCATTGGAAATAGAAACCTGACTGCTTATGCATCCACGAAGGGAGCCTTGTTGGCCATGGGTAGGGCGATGGCAGTGGAATTGGCGCCTCGGATTCGCGTCGTGACCATCTCACCAGGTGCGGTCCTCACGAAATATACCGAGAGCCTGATCGCCCGAGGCGAAATTGACGTCGAACGTCTTTTGGATCGTCTACTGCTGAAGAGATTCAGCACCGTTGACGAGATAGCTGATCTGGTGGTGTATTTATTCGGCCCGTCTGCCCGATCTATCACAGGGAGCAATTGGATCATCGATGGCGGAGTTACGGCGCAATAACCGCTCTTACCGCATGTGGTGAATGATGAGGACACGCTGGATAGAACGCGGAGCTCTCAGAAGCTCGTGTTGAGATTGAACAATGGCCTTCTCGCTCGGTTGGGTTGACTGGTGCATATGTGGCCTGGTTTCAGGCGCAACTCTCTTTGTCGGTCTATATCTCGCCATTCGCAGAGATTCGGCCGCAAACAGCAGCGGTTTCTTTCTTGCGGATCGAAGCCTTTCCTGGCCCCTGATCGGCGCATCCCTATTTGCGACCAATATTGGGGCAGAACACCTGGTCGGCTTATCCGGCGACGCCTATCGTTACGGGCTCTCCGCAGGGACCGTCGAGCTCACGACCTGCTGGACCTTGGGTTTCGCCGCCTTGTTCTTGTTCCCGTGCTACATCCGCAATCGAGTGTTCACAACTCCAGAGTTCCTCGAGACGCGTTTTGATCCGATGGCGCGAGTCCTTTTCTCGGGCTTAATGCTGATTATCTCGATTGCGACCAAGATGGCTTTTCATCTATATGCCGGCGCTCTGGTGTTGCGCGGGCTCGTCGGGTGGGATGTCATGACTGTGGTTTGGGTCATGGGCATTGTAGCCGCTCTGGTCACCATAATTGGGGGCTTTTCCGCGGTCGCGTATACAGACGGGATTCAGGTCGGAATTATTGTCGCCGGATGTTTGGCGATGCTCGTTACGGGGTTACACCGAGTAGGGGGGTGGCAGGCTCTAAGCACCCGTGTTCCCCAAGCCATGCACATAGCCAAACCGTACTACGACCCAAACTACCCATTTTGGGGAGTTCTGCTGACGGCAATCTATGGAGGGACATTTTATTGGGGCGTGGACCAGGTCAATGTTCAACGCGTGCTGGGCGCGCGCAATCTGGATCAGGCGCGTTGGGGCGCGATGTTTGCAGTCGTCTTGAAAATCTTGCCCGTATTTATCTTTGCCGTCCCGGGAGTCATTGCTCTGGCGTTGTTTCCCGGGAGAGATAGCAAAACCACTTTTGTCACCTTGTTGAACGAGCTGTTGCCCACGGGCGTGCGTGGCCTGGTCCTCGCTGCACTTTTCGCTTCATTAATCAGTTCAACGCTGGCGGTCATGAATTCCGTATCAACGCTGGTGGTGCGCGACTTCATCCTCCATTTCCGTCCGAGCACCGGCGAGCGCGCTCAGGTCAGACTCGGCAGACTCGCCATCGCTGCTGGTGCCTTGCTCGGCATTATTGCAGCTTATGCCGTTTACAAAACACCGGACGGACTCTACAAGTATTTGCAGGCGGTGAGTCTTTATCTGACATTACCAGTCGCGCCGGCGATCGTATTTGGCATTCTAAGCAAACGGGTCACGGTGGCAGGTGCGCTCGCCTCAGTCGTGGTCGGATCGTTGTTTTCCCTCATGTTCATGATCGATCAGTTGATTGGTCCTCAAGCCGGCAGCAGGCTCTTCCCGCTGATGCACGTCAGCCCGTTAACTCTCAATTACACGTATCGCGGATTGTGGGCATCAATTGCCAGTGTCATTGTGCTGTTTAGCGTATCGGCCTTTACGAAAAAAACTGATCCAGACGCTCTCAACCGCTTCACCGTAAATTGGAATGGGCTGGCAGAGCGATTCCGTGGAGCATCGGACTGGCGGTTGCAGTTGGCTATTCTGACTGCGATCACGTTTGCTCTCTACTGGATGCTTGCGTGATGCCCCTGTTTTGGGCTGGTTTCTGAGGGGTTGTTCGCATTGAGGTACGAACCGGAAATGGAGAAAGAATGCATAGACTGCGGAGTGCGTTCTGGTACGGAAGAAATGATCGCGACGGGTTCTCACATCGAAGCTGGATGAAGAACCAAGGCTGGCCTCATGACGTCTTTGGTCGCCCAGTTATTGGAATCTGCAACACCTGGTCTGAACTGAATCCGTGCAATGCTCACTTTCGCGAGCTGGCGGAATGGGTCAAGCGTGGTGTGTGGGAATCCGGGGGCTTTCCGCTGGAGTTTCCGGTGATGTCCCTGGCTGAGTCGCAACTGCGTCCCACTGCAATGCTCTTCCGAAATCTCGCCAGCATGGATGTGGAAGAGTCGATTCGGGGAAATCCAATCGATGGTGTAGTTCTGCTGATGGGCTGCGATAAGACAACGCCGTCCTTGTTAATGGGCGCGGCTTCCTGTGATCTGCCCACGATTGGCCTGTCTGGCGGGCCTATGCTGAACGGCAGATTCCGTGGATCCGAACTAGGCTCCGGAACCGGCGTGTTCCAGATGATTGAGAAGGTCAATGCCGGCCAGATGCCACAAAGCGAGTTTTTTGAAGCCGAAAGCTACATGAACCGATCGAAAGGCCACTGCATGACCATGGGTACTGCCTCCACAATGGCCTGCATGGTGGAAGCGCTCGGCATGAGTCTACCCGGAAATGCAGCTATCCCTGCGGTGGACGCACATCGTAACACTCTCGCTCAACTTACCGGCCGGCGCATCGTGCAAATGGTGCAGGACGATCTCCGCTTATCGAAGATCATCACCAGAAAAGCGATGGAAAATGCCATCTTCAACAACGCGGCCATCGGCGGCTCGACCAATGCGGTGATTCACCTGCTCGCGATTGCCCGCCGCGTCGGTGTGGGGCTGAGCCTCGATGATTGGGATCGGCTAGGGTCGAGCCTGCCTTGCCTGGTCGATCTTCAACCGTCAGGGAAGCATCTTATGGAAGACTTCTATTACGCTGGAGGTCTTCCTGTCGTACTGCGGGAGTTGGGCGACGCGGGTGTGCTCCATCGCGACGAACTCACCGTCAATGGAAAGACCATATGGGAAAATGTCGAGAACGCAGAATGCTGGAACCGAAACGTGATTCACCGATTTGCCGAGCCGTTCAAATTGGAGGCCGGCATCGCGGTTTTGCGAGGAAATCTTGCACCTAATGGAGCGGTCCTCAAACCCTCAGCGGCCAGCGCGCATTTGCTGCAGCATCGCGGTCGGGCAGTAGTCTTCGAGAACATAGAAGATCTTCATGCTCGAGTTCACGACGAGAATCTTGACATCGATCAAGGCTCTGTAATGGTCCTCAAGAACTGCGGGCCTCGAGGGTACCCTGGTATGGCTGAAGTTGGCAACATGCCGATACCCGCCAAGCTGTTGCGCAAGGGCATCACAGACATGATACGCATTTCTGACGCTCGCATGAGCGGGACAGCCTACGGCACAGTCGTCCTTCATGTTTCTCCGGAAGCAGCCATAGGAGGGCCGATATCGTTGGTGCAATCAGGAGACGTTATTGCCCTCGACGTGCCCCGGAGAACAATTCATCTAGATGTCGACGATGCCTCGCTGGCTCTTCGCCGCGCGGAATGGACCCCTCCGTCTTCGCCTGAGCGCGGATGGGCAAAGATGCATTGGGACCACGTCCTACAAGCGGATGAAGGCGCTGATCTGGATTTCTTAACCGGATGCAGCGGCGCGCCAATTCCGCGGGATTCCCACTGAAATGCTTCCGATTCTGCCGAGTCTGTGGCAGTACCCGCATTGACTCGCCATTTTTGCCGCTGAGCGAGGGGTCGTTGCCTCATTGAAAATGTTACCCGAGGTAGTACCTCCGGGGACGAAAATGAGGAGACAGATCAAACTGGCTACACGTCGAGAACTGACGGCGGCAATCGGCCATCGCTATCGAGCGGCGGAGTAGCAAGAGCGGGCCGTCTGTTGCGTACGCAGAGACCAGAGCCCGCACCTGGTGGTTAAAATCCGCGACTGCTTCTGGCTACACCAGAGGCGGCAAACACATGAACGCAGACTCTGGGCGGAGACAGAGTTCGTCGACAGAGTGCGTGGTCTGTTCCTGGTTCCAGCTTGCGTTCAGGCCAGCTTCTCAGCCGCCGAAAAGCTGGCGCTCGGCATTTACCGACGAGGCGTTTCATGGAACAGATCACGCGAGCAATCCTGCTGGGATGTGCCCGTAAGTATGTCGCCATGCTCAACGCCGGAACCCGAACTCCGATCACCAGCCTGCAATACTTCGCCGACATCGTCGAAGGTTCGATAGGTCGCAGAAATTGCCTAATGCGGCGCTACAACCCGTGCGCTCGTTCCGCCCTTCACCGCCACCCTGATCCAGCTCACCTCGTGGCCAAGATGTCCCGACTCAACATGAGCTTCGACAGATCTTCCATCTTGAATGAGCGAGAAAAACGACCCGGGAAATGCGGCCTCCCAAGTCACCTCCGTTGTTCCCTTGTTGGTAAACTTTGTTGCTGTATTCCCCTCATGTCGTACCGAGACTGCTCCAGATCTAATTGGCACATTGCGCACTTCAACCCAGGATGTCTTTGACGTCAACTGCGGCAATGTCTTTATGACTATTGCAAACTGCTTACCTTGCGCGACATCTTCAATGGGAACGGCCGGTTCAACTTCAATTCCCACAAGCCCGTTGACGATCGCTCCGATCACCGAAAAAGATACTTCTGGGTACTCTTGGCGGTCCCGACCGGTTCGGGAAAGGTCCATGATCTCGGTGTAGGCTGAATTGGGCTCGCCGTATCGGTAAAGAATCTCCGCGAAGTGCGACGCTGGTTCGACTGCGCCAGCCGGCTCGCTTCGCATTTGCTCCATGAGGGAATGAAGAGCACTTCGTACCTTGGGTCCGTCATCTGCAACATCGCGATAGAGCAGGTCGACCCCCGCGCGGCCGCGAAATTCTCCGCCCCTATCAAGGAACGCATAAAAATAACCCTCGTGCGAATTCCACCAGGTTGTGTTGATCAGCCGCTTGATGTCCACTGCGCTTGCAAGATATGCCCGCGCGGCTCCCTTGTCACCGCGAATTGCCTGGATCGCGGCGAACGACCGGTACCCAGCATATTGCGTCGCGAGTAGGTCGACACCGAGCAGTAAGTCACGGCGACTTTCTTCATAACTTGGGTCGCCGCGGAAATAAGTAGTACCTGCTCCCATGTTCGTGCGCGTCATGATGCGGTTCACTCCTAAATCCCATCGTGACACGTAGTCGGTAACAGTGCGACCGTAGAAATTCAGGAACGCTGGATCGTCGATATATGTCGCATCTCCAGTCAACAGAAACATCCGGTAACACGCGTCTAATACATCGAAGTTTGCCGGCAGGTTGTACCAGAACTCCGCATCGTTCTTGTAGTCAACCGGCGCGGGTTGGTTCATATAATTGATTTCCCAGTAACTGCACCAGTCTCTTGAGGCCGATATATTCTCGGCAAACCTGTGGAGCATATTGTGCGTGTATTCCGCAAGTCCCAGGGCTTGTGCACCGGCGGCCTGATGCGAGACATCGCGCATGCAGAAGGCCCGTCGTCCGGGAAGAGCAGCCTCATACCACGGCCCCACCGGATCGCCATCGAAAACATAGGACATTGCTTGCCTCTTGGCCCAATCAAACGCAGCCACTAAGCGCGCGTCAGACGATCTGAGTTCGAGATTCGAGTCGCGTCCGGGATGTTCCGGCTCGGCCCTAGCTGAAGACAACGGCGTGAGAACGGCAAGAGCAGTAAAGTAGACAGCGCCGAAGACGATCTTCGTCCAATTGCAAACACTGATCAGGCGAGCTTCAGTTGGCTTGAAATACGAGCCCATCAATATCATCCTAAACAATGTCAATTACCAATCCAGGCGCAGACACATCGCCCGGTGTTCTCTTCTGAAGCCCGACTTGGCGGATCACCTTTCCTGGAATGTTCAAGCTTGTCCCGCTGCGCTGCACTTCGTACGAAATATCGATCACTTCATCGCCCGCGAGATCTTGCGCCAGTATCCGCTTCCCCTGTAGGTGGGTGTCGAGAACAAGGGTAAGTCTATCGAAATCGCCAAACACTCCAAAAGGGCCGGGTGCGTCAGACACATTAAGTGTCACTTCACATGCTGGCAGATACCAAGCTTTACCAGGTTGAGTTCGCTCCTGCGCAGCGATTGCGACGGCGCCATTTCGAAACCTTGTTGCGAAGACAAATGGCTTGCCGCCGCCCTTCGCTTTCACCTCAGGCAAGGCGAGGTTGCGAGTGATACAAGCTGGCGCTCCTTGCCGCACAGTTGCCCCGATAATCTCCTTTTGCCAGGTTTCACCTCGTTCAAAGTTCCAACTGTCGGTGAGAATCTCATTGCTCACCTTGACTGAACCCTGACCCGCTGAGAAGGGTGGAGCGATCCGCTGCCAGCGAATCGCTCGTACAACCTCATCCATCCGCCTTTTAGCCTGCCGAGAGCCGTTGAAGAACAAATCCGTATCTGGTCCGGGCCTCAATCCGTTAAGCGGGTGCCGTAGAATTCCCATCGTGCATCCCATCACCGCAGCAACATAGACCTCGTCTTCCACGTTGAGCAGGCTATGCACCTCAGCGTTACCCTCTGCTCCTCTTAGCATTTCGGCAACCCGATCGAGCGTCGTCGCCAAAGAGAGAATCGATGTTACGTCGTAAGTTCGATAGACGTCAGTGTTCCTCAGGATCTCCAGTCGCTTCGATTCAAGAGACTGCGATCCGAATCGGCCGTCCTTTCTCCAATCTCCGTTCACGGGCCATTCACCGTGCACATGCTCTAACGTGAGCTGTATGTGCGTCTCATTCCGTAGCCGGACCAAGTTGAATTTGGGATCTCCGATGTCTACTTTCCAGTACCGGATCCCTGCAGACTCACTAAGGCTCTCGAGGCGCCGATCCGTAGCTCCTCCGGGTGTGTTTCGGCACCACAGTGCAGTACCGCCCCAGCCAGCAGTTCGAATTGCGTCATTAAGCTTCCTAAGCCGTTGGTCGAAGGATCCTGAAAACGAAGGAAACTTCACGTTGTCCAGTTCAAAGGTGGAAGTACCCCCAACTTCCCACCCGTCATCCAGCAGAAAGAAAACATCCTTACGAATCTTTGGGAAAAAGTCTGCCACCCATCCTCCCTCGCCGAACAGGACCTTTTCCGACATGGCGTCGTGAGCAAAGCGACTTCCAGAGTCTCCTTCAAGAACCGTGGGATCGAGATTCTGAAGACTATGCCCGTACATATAGTTCTGTGCTGCCCAGGTGCACCAGTAGTTCGGTGCCGTGGAAGGCTCGTCAGGAACCAGGCTGTGTCCCGCGAGCTTTGACGGGCTCGAACCTGCGGTGGCCCTACACGCCTTGGGCACTATAGCTGCGGCAATGAGGGCGGATACAAACTCTCTCCGATTTACCAACTCTCTTTTCCTTCCCATGATCTGCAATCCAGCATCGGGCTTTGCATACGAATTTCTCTTCTGCGCTTCTACTGAGACAGACCGCCGGTGTCCCTTCTCATTTCGAAATGACACCAGCATCCAGGGTGTGGAGTGATGCTAAAAAGTGAAATGTAAGCCGAGCTGTATCTCTCGGGGTGCCCCATTCGTCCCACCGATCTGACCGAAGTTGGAGTCCCCGAGGCTCGTATCGGGATTCGAATAATGGGGCGTATTGGAGAGGTTGAAGGCATCGGCCTGGAATTTTATTCTCATCCCCTCACGGATGCTGGCCGATTTGGACAAGGAGAGATCGGAGTTGTAATAGCCCGGCCCCCTGACCTTGCCAATCCCTGAGTTGCCCAACTGAAGCGGAGCCGCGTATGTGAAGCAACTAGTGTCAAACCATTCTGAGACGGACCCTCTTTTCTTGACCGAATTGCAGGTCACGTTCGCATGGTTCGTGACGCCGCTGCCCAGATTATCGGTATCAGAATTGAAAGTGAGGGGTTGCCCGGCCTGTAGGACGGTGAACGTGCTGAGTTCCCAACCGCCTAGCAACAGCTCCGATGGACGTGAGGCAGCCGAAAGCCACCTTTGCCCTCTGCCAAATGGGAGCTGGTAAGTAAGGATGGCAATGGCACTCTGAGGAATGTCAGGCGCCTGGTTTGTGCCCTCACCTCGATTCAGTCTGTCATCGAGCGCCCACCAAACACTCATATCATCAATTTCTTTGGACCATGTGTACGCAACCCTACCTTGCAATGAACGAGAGAAGTTCATCTTCAATTCCGTCTGCAATGCATGGTAGATGGAGGAGCCGTTTGCCGCCGCGTAGCCAATGTTTGTTGCATATTGCTGTCTTTGGGAATTGAAGTATTGGTAAGGCAGGCGTGAGTCATACGGCGTTGTACCTGGAGGAGGTGTATTCAGTCCGTACCTGCGGAACAGATGTGTGCCCTTGGTTCCAACATATGTGATGGTCAGGGCCGTCGAGGTGGAGATCTTCTGCTGCACTCCGAAATTCCAGGCATTGGCTATATCAGGCTGCATTTGCTTCGACATCAGTTCGACGCCAACTCCCACCGGAGGCTCAACAGGCGCGGAAGTAGGTGTCGGTATGTAGGTGGGAAGACCAGTGACGCTTAGCGGGGCGAGGGGCACGTTGAGAAGCTGCGCTTGAGTGTTGAAAACTTCGAAGAAAGGGAAATTCCTTTCCAGAAATCCACCCATGGCGCCAAAATTGCCCGGGAAATTCGTGATTCCGAAAGCGCCGGTAATCGACGTGTTTCCGTTGTTTGGGGAAAAAGCGAGACCCACTCTTGGAGATGCTCCTCCGTAGTACGTGTTCACATTGGGAGCCCGGTTTCCTGAGGTCGCAAAGTCGAGAACGCCATTCGTCAGGTCGAAATTGGATTGATGGTTTTGCTTATCAATCGCAGGAGTAATGAGATCCCATCGGAGAGCAAGGTTCAAAGTCAGATTCTTCGTCACACGGTATTGGTCCTGTCCGTAAGCGCCAAGGAGGATAGCGCGCGTGGCCGGATCCGTAGCAACGAACCCGCGGTCCACATAAGATGGCAGGCCGAGCAAGAAGCTGGCAAACTGGTTGCCGCCTACGTTGCCTGTACATGTCGGCTGCATCGTGCAACTGCTAGTATAGTTTGACGAATATGTGAAATCTCCATTCTTGTTGGCGTCTGAATTCGTCAGAGAAGCTTGCAATCGGCGGTAGTCTTCACCAATGGTGAACGTGTGTTGACCGAACACCTTGATGAAGTTATCCGTAAGTTGGTAGGAGTTACTGATACGATGTGAATTCGTCCAGCCCTGGGAACCTGTATTGGCTATGTTACCGATACCGAAGTTCCCGATCCCCGTAGCGCCAAATGCGGCATCATTCCCGTTGGGAATCCCCAGAGCCGCATTCTCGTTTGTCCCAAAGTCATTTCCGAAGTCCTTCGTGTAGAACCGGTCAAACCCAACTCGAAGTTCGTTCGTTGCTGTGATTGAAAATGTGTGGTTGTAACCGATCGCCGCATTATGGTCCCTGGAAAGAGCATTGACGTCCCCAACCTGGATGAACCGTGTGCCAGGCGACGGAGCGGACAGATCGCGTCGTTGATAGGACTCCCGCCCGAAGAGCCGATCGCCATTGGAGAACTGATAATCGGCCTTCACGTCAAACTGGTGATTCTTGTCGGGCTCGGTCGTGTTCGCGTTGAAGTTATTGCTCGTGCTGCTTTGATCGGTTGCCGTCGGCCAGATAGTCGCGCCTGAGGCCATCTTCGCCGAAACTGCATCGAAACGTGAAGCGGGGATCTGCCAAGCATCGCCCTGGCTGGTCGTGACCGTTGGAAAGGGCTGCTGACTCGATGGATCATAGATAGGACTTGGGAATTGGCTCTTGAGGAACGTTCCCTGCTTCATCAGATCGGTCGGAACCGTCAGGATATAGCTGATGCCGTGCTGAAGCAGGAGCCCTTGGTAATCCGCGAAATAGAATGCTCTGTTCTTGATGATCGGGCCGCCGAACGAGCCTCCAAATTGATTCCCCTTGTAGGGAGCCTTGCTACTAGCTCTCCATTGGTAAGCATTCAGGGCATCGCTGCGATAGAACTCGTATGCCGATCCGTGAATCTGGTTTGTACCTGATTTGACGTAGGCGTTTACTTGAGCGCCACCATATGTGCCGACCGTTGCCTCCGCATTGTTTGTCGATACTTTCAACTCCTGAAGAGAATCCAAGGGCGGAGTCACATTGATGAATGCGTTCAGGAGCTCCATGTTGTTTACGCCATCCAAAGTGTAGGTTGTGCCACCCCAGGGCATCCCGTTCACACTGGCGGTGATTGCAGTGGTGGTCCCAGCACCGGCCGCTGCCTCGGGCGCGCTTCCGAAACCCGCTGCCACCGATCCAGGGACGGTTTGCACAAGCTGCGAGAAGACCCGGCCATTGAGCGGCAGGCTGGCGAGGTCCTTCTGGTCAACCACTTCGCTAAGGGACGAACTTGTTGTGTCAACCAACGGTTCCATGGCGTTGACTTGCAAGGTCTCACTGGTTGAGCCCACCTCGAGCGTGATATCGACCCGGGTGGAGTTGTCTACCGTAACCTCATTTCCCTCAGAAACCACCGCACGAAATCCGGGAGCTTCGAACTGAATTCGATAGTTGCCCGGCGGCAGGTTGTCGACGCGATACTCGCCACGGGAGTCGGTCACTGTTTTCGCTGTGATTCCGGTGCCCTGATTTGTGATGGTGACGCTCGCCTTCGCGACGACGGCGCCGCTCCCGTCCTGGGCCGTCCCCAAGATTCGCCCGCTCACGCCCTGCCCAAAGACCACAGGGGCAATTAGCAATATACAAATGGGGACTAACAGTCTGCCTGAAATGCTCGGCCACTTGTGCTTGGTGGTCATATTGGGGATGTGGATTCCGGATTGCATATAGCCTCCTACGGCGTTTCTTCCCTGACTTGCGCTGACTTCAGACGACCAACCTGCATCGAAATCTCGGAGCGCTCCGGCACCTGTCCTTCGAAGCTGTACGAGCGAGACCAGCTGTTTGCCTCTCACCCCGGCCATGCTGAAATCAAAGGGTTCTGAACGGGGTCGTTCAGAACCCGATAACCGTAGAGAGACAACGCGGCATTTGGCTAGTTACGGGAGGGAGACGGCATTCTGAAACGCCAAGGTTACAGCTGATTTTCGGGCAATGTTTCACATACGTTACACCGCTGTTACTGGAGGATTCGACGCGGTTTTCGAAGCGCTCCGCTTCGGAAGCGGTCCACTTTACCGTCTACCTGGCGAATTGTGAATTGCTACGGGCAGATGCGATCGCGGTGAGGCAATTGTGAACTGAAGTCTCGGTTGTTGGCTGGCCATGTCCGACGGTTCGTGAAATCCAGTCCACCAGCAGGCACGTCGATGTCTCTGGGAGGACTCAGTTATGCCTGTAGGAAAACAATTCCCTGCCCCGAAAGACGCTCCCCTCCGAGGCACTATGGTAGTCGTCCGGGCGGACTGACTAGGCCTTAGCGAGCCGGAGTTTGAGGAGTTGCACCTTCCCCGTGTCCATTCAACGGGAGTCTGTGCACGGATACGAGTGAGGCGCCCAGCACTTCGTAGCCTTTTGCGATACGGACACGGATAAGGGCCTGAAATAACGGAATCTCATTCTTCGGGCCAAATTGCCCGGAGGCTGCCAAGGCCCTCGAGAGCTCCTCTACGCCCGGTTTTGAGATCGCAAACAGGGCAGCTCCCTGAGTTCCGGTCGTGTCCAAACCACCCAACATCATGATGTAACGTCCTGGTACCACACCGGACTGTATCGTCACCAGGCTGTAATCCGTCTTCAACGCCTGTGTACTCGGATCGCGCTCCGTACGGTAGATCGATTCCTCATTTGGACCGAGGCGGGAGTTCACGATCTGAGCTCTCCACTGTTCGAGTCGCGAATCGGGATTCTTGAACTTGAAGTCTCCCGTGGTAATCAGTTGAGCAACGGCAACATTCTGGAATGAAGAACCGAATAAGATCACATTGTGTTGCCTGAGATCGTCCGGAGTGATGTCGCGGCTGGGTTTGACGGTAGGCTTTAATCCCATTTGGCCAAAAAGGCTCGACAGCATCGCGATACCCTGTAGTTCGCCGGCACCGGTGTAACCATTCTCGTAGTAGAGTTGGCCAGCCTTGGCAACAAGAGAAGGGTTTGAGGCGAACTGTCGGGCCAGGTGCGGGTCGACGAGAGCACCACGGTCATCACTCGCTCCCTGGCGGTACCGAAAGAGATCGTTCGAATCGTCCAGAAGGAAAACCGCATCTGGAAATGCAATCACGGGAGCTGAATCATTTCCGAGGAAGGCGGACCAGAACGCTTTCACTGGATCGGCCGCCTTCCCGAGAGCCAATTCTGAGATACCCACAGACATCTCTTCATTGGTCTGAGTGCGGTTTCTCAAGTGCGTGTTTCCGAGCCAGAAGCCAGTCGCAAAGACGGCGATCGCGGCCGCTGCGGCAATGGGGCTCCGGGGAGAGAGCAGTTTGCCAAAGCGCCCATTCTCCCGACGTGTTGCCTGGCTGGGATTCTCAGCCTCGCGTCCAACCAAACTAGTCTGGACTCTCTTACCTTCGTCCAGAGGCGAGGCCAAGACCTGATCAGAATCTGCTCTCGGAACCGTAACAGACTCAAAACTGGGTAGGTAGTGTCCTTTGGGAATCTCGATCAATATCTGGTCGCGACTTCCATCTGATTCGTAGTATTCCGAAAGCTTCAGTCTGAGTCTATGTGTCTGAACCCGAACAATTGTATCGGTTTTTGGGTCGAAATCTTCGGGCCGACCAAAGGCTTCAACCCCGATCGTGTATTCCTTCAGAAATTCCGCATTCCCTTCAAAAGCCCGAGCGGTCAAGAATTGAAGCAATTGCTGGAGCGTTGTGGCGTTTCGAAAGGTAGCTGATTGAAGAATTCGCTTGACCTGCTTTTGACACTGATCCATTGGTGGTAAGCCATTTTTCCTGGCCGGCAACTGATCCGCCCGAATCAATGCAGTTCCTCCTCGCTCGTCCAAGACCAGCCGAACGCACCTCGGCTATCTCCTGTATTACCAAAGAGCCCCGCCTTTCCCATGACCCGACGCAATCTGTTCCAACTCCCCAAGTCACCCAATGTTCCACTTGGTATGCAGATTTTACCTCACGGCATTTAAATTGTTCCCGGATTCGCAACGTTTCAACTGGGGCTACGGATATCGCGTTGCTCGTGGTCTTTTCCCCCAGGGATTGCATAGATCGATCCGCTCTGCCGGAAGCTAGTTCTATGTCGTCTGGAGATGTCCCGACCCCGCTATTCGCGACCCGGTAACGGGCTAAGCGACCGACGAACGCCGTGGCTCCCAAAAGACGATCACGCTAATGTCGGGGCGGTGCCCTTGCCGGGGCGAGCGGGACGTTCTTGAAGAAGGGTATCGACGTGTGCGTTCGGAGAAAATTGTTCGATGTTAAGGCGCCAGGGTGGAGCTTGAGTTCGCCCCACAGCCAGTCTCGCTTGAAGGGAGGCCGGTCTCTTGGCGGCCTCCAACCTTCTCGGCTCGGCCCCTCCCGCACAATTACGATCTCGTCCTCGGCTCTCACTCGGTCCACATAATGAAGGCTTTCAAGCGAGTGCCAAGCTTATCGTCCAGGCAGTTTCGTCGTTAGTCGCGAGGCGAGGAGGCGCAGATTCGTCACGGAGACTCACCGGCTGTTTGATTCGATTCAAGAAGAGCGAGATTGCTTCAACCAGTGTCCCCCTTTTGCGGAGCGCTAGAAGTTTCAACCAAACCGCACACAGCCGATCAGATCGGATGGCGCGGTCGAGGTGGGAAATCGAGCGCGTTGAAGCGATGGTGAAACGAGCAATGGCTGCCGACCTGGGGCC
>Ga0210394_10002245_pt1 | contig 27114 bp, 29 predicted proteins | sample IncBWC12MmetaG_FD_160121 | JGI IMG/M metagenome (GOLD analysis project Ga0210394, IMG submission 160121) | Forest soil microbial communities from Barre Woods Harvard Forest LTER site, Petersham, Massachusetts, United States - Inc-BW-C-12-M | ecosystem: Environmental > Terrestrial > Soil >...
GCGGTTGGCGACGAAGTTGATGGCGTCGAAATGCAGTTGGAACTGCTCGTTGTGGGCCGGCCGATAGCGCTTGATGACGAACTCGGACAGGAGCGGCGTGTTCGGTATCGCGATGGGCAGGGCGATGTCCTGGTTGTAGCGCTCGAGGGCGCGATCGACGAACGAGCGCATCATGCTCAAGAAGGCGGGATCCGACAATCGGGTCACGTTAAGTTCAGTCCACGCCGACTCTTCCAGGCCGGCGCGTATGCCGCGTCCGTTCTGCTTTTGAAACCGCTGCAGCGAAGCGAAGGATTCGACCATTTGCCGGCACAGCGCGCCGTCCAGGTTATGATCGTAGGTGCGGACGTAAAATGACAGATCATCGATAGGCATGGGCTGGAAAGATACGCTATGACGTCAGCCGAGCAAGCGCAACAACTATTGCGCCAGGGCCGGATTCGGGAGGCCGAACAGGCGTTTCAGAAGCTGCTCGAGGCGGAACCGCAGCATGTTCAGGCATTGAACGTCCTTGGGCTCGCCGCCTTTCGTGGCGGGGACCTGCGCCGCGCGCGCGAGCTCTTGGAGCGGGCCCGCGCCGCCGATGCCCGTCATGCCATCACGCATCACCACCTGGGGCTCGTCTTGGAGGCGGCCGGCAATGTCGCGGGCGCGGTGGAGGCGCAGCGCCGAGCACTCGAGCTCGAGCCCGAGCTGCACGCGGCGCGGCTGCATCTTGGGCGGATGCTCGATCAGGTCGGTCACGCGGATGAAGCCTTTTTGGCTTATGCCCGCGCGCTCAAGAGCGCGCAGGAGCAGGGCCGATGGCTGGATTCGGCAACGACGCCGCCGGCGCTGCGGCCGCTTGTGGAACGCGCGGCGATCCGGATTCGCGAGGGCCGGCGCGCTAGCTTCACGCGCATCTTCGAGCCGCTGTGGGCCCGGTACGGCCGCGATTCCCTGACGCGGGTCGAACGCGCCCTGCGCATTTATCTCAATGAAGAAGAACGCGTCTACGCCGATCCGCGCCAGCAGCCGACGTTCCTGTATTTTCCCGGCCTGCCGCCCGCCGCGTATTTGCCGCGGCAGCTCTTTCCCTGGATCGGCGCGCTCGAACAGGCGACCGGCGACATCCGCGGGGAACTCGTGGCGCTCTTGCCCTCAACGGAAGGACGCGAGCGCGTCTTCACCAGCGAGGCGCTCGAGGAAGTCAATTTGCGCGGGCTCGATGCGCCGCCGTCCTGGAACGGCTACTACTTCTACCGGCATGGCGAGCGGCGCGAGGACAATTGCGTGCGCTGCCCCCGCACCGCCGCGGCACTCGATGTACTGCCCCTGTCGCGTGTGCGCGAACACGGTCCGGAAGTGCTGTATTCGGTCTTCACCCCGGGCACCCATCTGCTGCCGCATCGCGGCGTCACCAACACCCGATTGGTCGCGCACCTGCCGTTGATGGTGCCGGAGGACTGCGCGCTCAGGGTGGGCGGAGAACTGCACGAATGGCAGGAAGGCCGCGTCGTGGTGTTCGACGACACCTATGAGCACGAGGCGTGGAACCGCAGCAAGAAAACCCGCGTGGTGCTGATTTTCGACTTGTGGAATCCCTACTTGACCGAAGCCGAGCGTGCCGCGCTCACCGACCTGATCGGCGCGATGGGCGATTTTCGCCACGCCGTGGAAGCGGCTTGAAATGCGGCTTCCGCAGCCGTTCTATCGATTGAACGTGTGCTTCGACGCCGCGCGGCTGGCGGCGGAGGCGGCGGCGCTGCCCGAGTCGGCGTGGGCCGGGCACCCCAACGACCTCGACGGCAACAGTTCCGTGCGCCTGGTGAGCGTCGAGGGCGGCGAGAATGACGCCGTCAACGGCCGCATGGCGATGACGCCGCACCTGCGTCGCTCGCCGTACATTCGCCAGATTCTCGCGAGCTTCGGCGTCGTCTGGGGGCGCTCGCGGCTCATGCGCCTCGCGCCGGGGGCATCGGTGCCGCAGCATGCCGACATCAACTACCACTGGTTCACGCGGGTGCGCCTGCACATTCCCATCATCACCCGCCCGGAAGTGCGATTTTACTGCGGCGATGAATCCGTGCACATGGCGGCGGGCGAAGCCTGGCTGTTCGACAACTGGCGCCTGCACCGCGTGGAGAACCCGACGCCCGACGAGCGCATCCACCTGGTTGCCGATACCTCGGGCAGCTCGAGCTTCTGGCAGTTCGCCGCCCGCAGCCAGCTGCCTGACACGGCGGCCGAGGAACATCGCTTCGATGCGCGGCGCGAGGCGTTTCCGATGACCGAGCAAGCGCTGCTCGCGGCGGTGATGGCACCCGCCGAGGTCGACTTGTTGATCATGGATCTGCGCGCCGAAATCGCGGCGTCCTCCGACGGGCCGGACGCCCCGGCGCGGATCGCGCGCTACCACGCGCTGCTCGAGAACCTGTGCCGCGACTGGCGCCAGCTCTACCTGCTGCATGGTGCGGGCGAGTCCGGTTGGTCCGACTACGCCCAACTGCGCGACACCATCCGCGAGGCCTCGCGGCAACTGGGCGAAGGCCTTGTGATCCGCAGCAACCGCGTTGCCGTGCATGCGGTGCTCGAAGGCCGCGTGCTGCGCCCGATGCTCACGCCGGACGCGGTCGCGGAGGAATCAGCCAAACGCAGCGCTCGCGCTTCCGCGGCACTGCCGCGCGCGGTGTTCATCGTTGCGGCGCCGCGCTCCGGCAGCACCTTGCTGTTCGAAACCCTTGCCGCCAGCGAGGAGCTCGTGACGGTGGGCGGCGAAGCGCATTGGCTGGTGGAAGGCATCGATGAGCTGCGGGTCGGCGCCCCCGGGGTCGATTCCAATCGCCTGAGCGCGGATGTCTGCTCGCCCGCCATCGCGCGGCGCATGCAGGCCATGCTGGCCGCGAAGCTTCAGGACTCGACGGGCCACGCCGTGAGCGCGCAGGACGGCCGCCGCTTCCTGGAAAAGACGCCGAAGAACTCCTTGCGCATTCCGTTTTTCGAGCAGGTCTTTCCCGAGGCTCAATTCATCTTTCTGTGGCGCGACCCGCGCGAGAATCTGAGCAGCATCATCGAAGCGTGGCGCTCGGGGAACTTTCGCACCTACCCCGAGCTCGACGGCTTCGAGGGAGCCTGGTCGCTGGTTCTGCCGCCGGGTTGGCGCCAGTTGAGCGGGCGCCCCTTGGAGGAAATCGCCGCCTTTCAATGGGAGTCGGCGAACCGCATCGTGCTCGACGATCTGGCGCTCCTGCCCGCGCGGCGCTGGACGGCCGTTCGCTATGCTGATCTCATCGGTTCCCCGCAGGCGACGATCGAGCGCCTGTGCGAATTTCTCGGCATGGATGTAGACCCTGCGCTGCGCCGGCGTCTCGAGGCGCCTCTGCCGCCTGCGCGCTACACCCACACGCTGCCTGCCGCGCAGAAGTGGCAAATGAATGCGGCCCTGATCGAGCGGGTGCTGCCGCGGGTCGCTTCGACCTGGCAGCGTCTGCAAGCGCTGCGCTGAATGCCGTCGCGCCTGCTGTTCGCCGCCGATACCTTGATCCGCTTCAAGAAGGGGCGAATCTTGGTGCACACGACCTCGAGCTCGATGCCGGCGTTCGACAGCGACAACCCGGTGCTGATCGGCTGGCTGTGCCAATTCGCCAAGCCCACGGATCCCGACGAGGCGCTGGCGCGCTTACAGCCGGCCGATCGGGCCGGGGTCGGTCAAGTGCTCGATTATTTGCGCAAGAGCGGTGCGCTGGTCGCGGCCGATGCGCCGCAAGCGGAGCCCGCCGGCGCCGCCGAGTCGGCCGAACGCAGCGGGCAGCATCTGCGGCTGCTCGCGCGCAGCATCTACGATGCGTCCTCGGATCTGCTCGGCCTCGGGCCCTACGCGGAGGCGGAGCTCGCGCGGCGCAGCGGCGTCGGTGTGGAGCGCCGCCTGATGGCGCTGCTCGCCGCCTCCGACGGGCTGATCGGCGAGTTGGCGCAGCTGCGCGGCGCCCATCTCGCCGAACAGCTGCAAGCGTTGGAGATCAGCGCGGCCAGCCGTGAGCTCAAGTTGCACATCGGCTGCGGCAAGGGAATCTTGCCGGGCTGGGTGAACATCGACGTTCATCCGGCGCCGCTCGCCATGAACGTGCTGCGTGGGTTGCCGTTCGCCGCGGGCAGCGCCCGCTACGTGTTCGTCTCGCATCTGCTCGAACATCTGTTCTTTCCGCGCGACGTGAAGCCCTTTCTCGCCGAGCTGCGCCGCGTCGTGGCGCCGGGCGGCACGGTCCGCATCGTGGTACCCGATGTGGAACAGTGCATCGAGGCCTACGGCACCCGCAACGCCGCGTTCTTCGCGAGCCGGCGGGAGACATGGCCTTGGTGGCCGGAGAATCCCACGCGGCTCGAGGACTTTCTCGCCTATTCGGGCGCCGGCGCGGAGCCCGCCTATCTGTTCGAATCGCACAAGTATGGCTACGACATGGAAACGCTGCAGCGAATCCTCGAGGAGGCGGGATTCACGAACGTCGAACGCTCAGGCTTCATGGCGAGCCGGCACGAATCCCTGCGCGTCGACAGCGTGAGCGATGTGGCCAAGGCGACCTATGGCGATCGGCATTATTCCCTGTTCGTCGAGGCGACGGTCCCGGACTGAACACCGGCTTCGAAACCGGCACTCATAGTCGGCCGCCTTACTCGCCGAACCGATACTGGTGCCGCGCGATGATCTCCTCGTCGCGCTTCGCGACGAGATCGCGCAGCGCATCGCTGTAGTACTCGGTGTACGCGCGGTGTTGGGAAACGTTGCGCGGCAATGCCTCGGCGATGAAGGCACGCATCTCGTCGCTCGGGGAATGCCGGACTTGCTCGAGCATCGGCAGCAGGTCATCGCGCATATCCTCCATGCGGCCTACGATCACCGGTTCGTTGCCGCCCTGATAGAGGTAACGATACAGATAGGTATAGAAGCCGAGCCGCGTGTCGCGAATGGGCGCGAGGGCGAAGTTCGGCAAGTTCAATCCCTGGTTGCTGTACGCCGAGGGCAGCGCACGCAACAGCATCTCGAGGCGCACGCTGCCGGCGCCCAAGTCCAGCATGTTGCGCAAGGTCGTGTCGAAGTCGAGGCGTCCGTCATCGCTCAGGATGCGGAACAAGAAATTCGGATTGGGCCGCTCGAGCTGGAACGCATACCAGGAGACGTAGTAGCTCCACGGGTTGCGTACGAGGCCCAAGGCCGGCAGGTGCGCGTGCTCGGCGGGCACCATACGCCGAGGCAGGTGATAGCCGACCTGGCGAGCGCCCTCGACGTAGTTCAGCAGGCACTCGTTGACGAACGTCCCCCCCGACTTGTGCAGGTGCAGGAACACGAACCGCGGCGTAACGATCATCGGTTCGAAACGGCTCCGCGCGGACGTGGTTCGCTCGTGTACTGATCGACCTCCGCCCGCCGTATGCCCAGGTTGCGCTCGCCGCGCGCCAGCAAATCCAGGAGCGCGGCGCTCGGCAAAAAATCGCAGATCAGATGCGTGCGCGATTGCGTCGGATGGGCATTCCAAACCGCGTGTTCGGCGCTGTTATTGAGCACCCAGACTTCGCCGGGCCGGATGGAATAACTGAGTCCCCCCGCTACCATGAAGACCGAGTCGTTGGTCTCCACTGCCACGTGCACACGCAACGTCTTGCCGAAATACGGGGCTCTGTCCACGTGCCGTGCCACGGCGGCGCCGGCCGACAACCGCGCCAGCAGGCAGCGCAAGGGCGGGGCGGGAATCATCTGTTCGATGAGGAAGCGCGTGTACGGCAGCAGTTCGAGCGCCGGCCGATCCTCCACCGGCAGGTCCCCTTCGGCAGGCGCATGGCCGCGCAGGAAGATCGCCTCGGCGTCATTGTGCACGCCGACCCGGCCACCGCGGGTTCCCCAAGCCGACACCGGCAAACGGGAGACCTCGTCGAACAGACGCGAGGCGTCGACCTCGAGCGGCAGCCTGACGCAGCCGCCCACCAGCGCGGCCTTGTCCAGGTAGGGAGCCGCGGGAATGTCGAGCATGTTAGGCGGCGGTCATTTGCCCTGCGGAGGCGGCGTTTGCATTTCGAACGTTTGCAGACGTCGCTGCGTCTCTTCCCGCAGGTCGTCCATTTGCTTCTGCGTCAGGCAGGTCGTCTCATTCACCAGGTGCGAGCCGGTGCGCGCGTCCTTGTGGCAGAACAGCGTCTGGCCATTTTCGTTCACGACGGTGTACCCGCGCCGCTTGGCGTCCAGCACCATCTTCTTGGTGGCCTCGCTGGCGTCGGTACCCGCCGCCGGCGCGGCCACGACCGGAGCATTCGATACGATTCGGGTCGCCGGCGCCGCGGGGGGCGGAGGCGAACTCGGCTGGCCGGCACATCCCGCCATGATCAACAACGAACCAATTATGACAATTCGCATGGAAACCCTTGAATTTGATTGGACATCCCGAGATTCACGTAGGCACCAGCATACGTGAGCGCCGCGCGTATTGGAATCGGGTCACCGCCCCGGGGCGGGCCCGGAAAGAAGGCCCTTGGTGCGTTGCATACGCCTCGGGCCCAACCACGGCATCCCTGGATCCGCAAGGCGGGCGTCGCCGAAACCTTCATGAACCGCGGATAAGCTTAATGAACATAAGCTCATGCAGTTGGGTAATAATCCCCCGGTTGGCCGGGTCTTACGTATGGAGCAGCAATCTTGCTGCATTCAACAACTATCGAGGAAACTACTATGCAGATCAATAAACTGTCGAGCGCGACGATGGCCGCTGCAGCCGCCATGCTGTTCACGTCGGGTTTTGCCACCGTGTCGATGGCGGCCGACACGGCGACTGCCCCGACCATGCACTGTTCGGGCGTGAATTCCTGCAAGGGAACCTCCGAATGCAAGTCGGCGAAGAACAGCTGCAAGGGCATGAACAGCTGCAAGGGGCAGGGCTGGGTGTCGATGTCGAAGGCCGACTGCACCAAGGCAAAGGCGGCCGCGAAGTAATCCGGACTGGTTTGACACATCGGGACCGGGACGCGCCCTTGGGGGGCACCCGGTCCCGCTTCCCGGACGCATTCGTTTGAACGATCCGTAACACCCTTCGCCCGCGCATGACACCACTTGCCGGCTTCGGCCTGGGCCTTCGGACGCCGCATTACGAGGCCATACTCAACGAGCCCCACGCCATCGATTGGCTCGAAGTCATCACCGAGAACTACCTGGTGCCCGGTGGCAAACCGCTGGATTACTTGCAGCGGATTCGCGAACGCTTTCCCATGGTCATGCACGGCGTATCGCTCTCGATCGGCAGCACCGATCCCGTCGATCCGGGGTACCTCGCCGCGGTCAAGGCGCTCGCCGCCCGCATCGAACCGCACTGGATTTCCGACCACCTGTGCTGGACCGGAATCGAGGGGCGCAACCTGCACGATCTATTGCCGCTGCCCTACACCGAGGAGGCGCTCTCGCTGGTCGTCGCCCGTGTGGCTGAAGTGCAAGAGGCGCTCGGCAGGCAAATTCTGCTGGAAAACGTCTCGAGTTATCTCACCTTCCACGCCTCGGAAATGACCGAATGGGAATTCTTGCGCGAAGTGGCCGAGCGCGCCGACTGCGCGATCTTGCTCGACATCAACAACATCTATGTCAGCAGCGTGAATCACGGCTTCGACCCGATGACCTACCTGGCGGCGATCCCCAGGGAGCGGGTGCGTCAATTTCATCTCGCCGGCCATAGCGACGAGGGCGGGCATTTGATCGATACGCACGATCATCCCATCGTGCAGCCGGTGTGGGATCTTTATCGCGCGGCAGTCGCGCGGTTCGGCGCGGTCCCCACCATGATCGAGCGCGACGATAACATTCCGCCTTTAGCCGAGTTGGTGGCGGAGCTCGACGTCGCCCGGGATCTTTGCACGCGCGGTGATCGGGAGGCCGCATGATGCCGCTGCGCGAATTGCAGCGCGAGATGCAAAGTCACCTGCTGGGCGAGCCCAGTGCGATTGCCGCGGCCATCGTCGATGCGCCGCCGTTGGCCGTGGCGGAACGTCTGGGGATCTACCGCAACGCCTACCAGGAGCGGCTGATCGAGGCGCTGGACGACACCTATCCCAACCTGCACGCGGTGCTGGGCGATGAGGTTTTCGCCGCCTTGGGTGAGGCGTACGTCGCCGCCCATCCCTCCGTGTTTCGCTCGATCCGCTGGTACGGCGCCGAGCTCGCGCAGTTTCTCTCGGACAACGCTCCCTTTGCGGAGCAACCGATTTTGGCGGAGCTCGCCCTGCTGGAATGGACGCTGGCCGAGGTGTTCGATGCCCCCGATGCCGAACCGGTGGGGCGCGCGGCCTTCTCGGCCATCGACCCCGAGGCCTGGGGCGAGTTGCGGTTCGAGTTTCATCCCGCCCTGAGGCGTCTGTTCCTAAAATGGAACACCGCCGCGGTCTGGCAGGCGCTGAGCAGCGGCGAGGCGCCGCCCGACCCGCAGTGCGCGGACGCGGCAGCGCCGTGGCTTTTGTGGCGGCAGAACCTGCAAAACTACTTTCGGTCGATGCCGGCTGACGAAGCGGTGGCGCTCGACTGCGCGCAGCGCGGCGAGCGCTTCGCCGACATGTGCGAAACGCTCGCCGAGTGGCTGACCCAGGAGGAGATCCCGCTGCGCGCCGCCGGGCTCCTCGGAGTCTGGGCCGACAGCGGGATCATCGCGGCCATCCACCGCTAGGAGTCTTAGAGGAGACTCCCCTCCGCGCCACCCAGCATCTGCTTTCGGACCAAGGGGATCGGCGGCCCGCCGTACGACAGAAACGCATCGTGAAATTCCTGCAGGCCCGCCCCCGCATGCTGGGCGAGCCAGTCCGCTTTGAGCTTTCTGATCATGAGCTTGCCCAACGTATAACTGAGATACGCCGGATCGTAAGTCCCGCGGGCCGCCTGCTGGCGCGCGTTGCCCGGGTCCTGGAACGCCTGCTCGCGGAACATCTTCTCCGATTGCGCCACCGTCATGCCGTGCGTGTGCAGACCGATGGAGGAGACCAGCCGCACGTCCCGCAGCAGCGCCTCGGTGAGTTGACCGATGTGCTTCTCCGGATCGCCCTTGCCGAGACCTTGCTCATACATCATCTCCTCGCTGTAGTGCGCCCAGCCTTCGGCGAAGGCATAGCCCACCCACAGTCCTTCGAGTTTCTCGGGATTGGCGTTCGAATGCAGGAACTGCAGGAAATGCCCGGGCCACACCTCGTGAACCGACGTGAATAGCAGGGTCGCCTCGCCCGGAATGTAGGCTGCCTGCTCGGCCTTGGTCCAATGGGGGTCGGGCGGTGCGATGTTGTACACGGAAGCGACCCCCTTGTCATAGGGCCCTGGCACCTGAATGAACGCGAAATTGGCGCGATTGTAGGGCGGCGCCTCGGCGACCAGGGCCTGCTGGTCGCCCGGTATCGACGCCACCTTGTTCTGGATGATGAAGTCCTTGAGCATCGCGAGCTGGGCCCGCGCCGCCTCGAGGGGTCCTTCCTTCGGCTTGCGGGCGGCCGCTTTCGCCGTACATTGCGCCAGCGTTTGATTTGGCGCGTACACGTCGCATTCGGCCTTGAGCGCCGCGCTATTGCGGTCGAGATCGGCCCGCCCCGCCGCTTCGATCTGATCGATCGGCAGGGTGACCGCTTCGGTCTGCGCCAGCATCTCCGCGTACAGCTCCGGTCCCATCGCAAACATGTCGTTCGCCTTGCCGCGCTCCGCCACCAGGGCCTGCTTGAGGCCCTCCATCGCCTGGGCCGCCACGGCGTCGGCGTCTTTAAGCTGCTTTTGCAGCTCGGGATCGCTCACTGCGGCGAACACGGGCGCCACACTCTTAGAGTAGAAATCGGCGAATCCGGCGAACTGCCCGATGCCGAGCTCCAGAAATGTCTTGGGCAAGGGCCCCGGCAAGTTCGCCTTGATGTCGTCGACGACCTTCGGAATACCGCGGGCGTACTTGATATAGGCCTTCATGCGCACCTCCAAGGGTGCGTAGTTGCGGTTCAAGTACACGTCCGGATCGATTCGGTCGAGGTACCAATTGGGGTTGCTGAACGGAGACTTGGCCTTCTCGATCCAGAACAGCTCGCGGTCGGACACGGCGAGCAGGTAGTCCCGGTCGAAGCGCTCGCGCGGCTCCAGCGTCTGCGGATCCACCGCCGCGATTTGGTCGCGCTGATCGTGCAGGCGGGCGATCTCGCGCCGGATGCCGTGATTACTGAGATCCGGCAACTGACCGTCGAATTCGTGGCGGCCCGCCTGCGCCGCGAAGGAGGGCCGGGCCTCGAGAAAACTTTCGATAAACCCTGCCGCGAGTTTTTTCCATTGCAGGCTCGCCTGCGAGGGCGGTTTGGGACCCTTGGGCGGCGGCGCCTGACCGCACGCGCTCAGGCCGAACAGCAAAATAACCGACAGCGCCGCGCCAACCTTCAGCGACTTTCGCATGGCAACTCCCCCATTTATTTATCGAGACTTTGACCGACCGGCTCCTAGTACGAATAGGGACCGCCGCGCTCGAGGGCGCGCCGGTAGGCCTCGCGCGCATGAATGCGGTCGAGGAAACCTTGCAAATGCGGACGGCTCGAGTTCAGACCGGCACGTGCCGCGGCAGCCTCCAGCGGAAAGCTCATCTGCACGTCGGCCGCGGTGAAATCCCTCCCCGCAAACCAGGGGTGCGCGGCGAGCTCGCTCTCCAGGTAGTCGAGGTGGCGCTTGAGCTGCGGGACGATGAAGCTGTTCTGCACGGTGCCGGCGATGCGCCGCGCGACGGCGCTGATCGGCCAAGGCGCGGGACTGTTGGCCACCCGATCGAACACCAGCTTTAGCAAGAGCGGGGGCATGGCCGACCCTTCCGCATAGTGCAGCCAGTACGTGTAGCGCAGGCGCTCCGGCGTGCCCGGCGAGGGAATCAGTCGACCGGCCCCGTAACGATCGACCAGATACTCGATGACGGCCCCGGATTCGGCGACAGTGAGGGCACCATCGACGATGACCGGAGATTTTCCCAACGGGTGGATCGAGAGGAGCTCGGGCGGCGCCAACATCGTCTTTGCATCGCGCTCGTAGCGCTTCACCTCGTAGGGGACGGCCAACTCCTCGAGCAGCCAGAGCACCCGTTGCGACCGTGAGTTGTTGAGGTGGTGCACGGTGATCATGCCGGTATTGTATGGCATTCCGGCGCAAGCGCCCCGCTCCTGTCAGGCCGGCTCGCCGGGCGCTATCCACTCGGCCTTGATTGCGGCAAACTCCGGCATGCCCTCGCATCGCTCGACGATCGCGGCCAACCCGGGATAGGCGGCACGATCGATGTTGAGCGCATCGGCCAGAAAGGTATAGACGCAGGTCGCAGTGATGTCGGCCTGCGTCATGCGATCGCCGATCAGCCAGTCGCCCGCTCGAACCGTGGAGGCGCGGTCCAGCTCAGTGAGCGCCGCGTGCATTTGCGCGCGGCAGCGGTCCACCCAAGGCGGATAGCGCTTCTCGGGGGGCCTGAATGCGACCTCATAGACCTGAGCCACGCCCTTTTCTGCGGCCCCCGTGGCAATCGCCGTGAGTCGCAGCACCTCGCGTCGAGGGGCGCCCGACTGCGGCGTGAGTGCGCGATCGGGCCCAGCGCTGTCATCGAGAAAATCCAGAATCGCGGCGGACTCGATCAGGGTCTCCCCGTCCGGCTGCACGAGCGTGGGGACTCTCCCCAGCGGATTGAACTGCCTAATCAATTCGAAATCCTTGCCGACCGACCAATTGCGATGCTCGAAGGGGATCTTGAGCAGATTCATGCTGACCGCGACGCGCCGCACGAACGGAGAATCAAACATGCCGATGAGAATCAAATAAATCCCCTTCAGTCCCTAGTGTCCACCTCTGACCAGCAACCCCGCCGACCTCAGGGCCAACGCCAACTCCACTTCGATCCGAGCCGCCTCCGAGCGTTTGATGTATTGCAAGTGCAGGGTGGGTCCGGTCAGAACTTCAATTCCCCGCTTCAATACGCTCCCAGCCGCACGGATACCCGCCTTGTGTTGATCGAACCGTTGCGCCGGACCGTACCTGCTCATCCCGACGTAAATCCCGTACCCCGCCTCGCGGTCCTGAAAATCGAGCAACACCAAATAGATGTTCGAGCGCCCCTTTGCGGAAGCTCGAAACTTCATTGCAATCTCGTATACGCTCGGCAGCCACTCGACGTAGCGCATCGGCAACCATTCAGGAACGGACGCCGCAGCGCGGGTCCATAGTCTCTCGAGCGCAACGTCAATGTTAATGGACATTTCGCCGCGCATCCAGAGCTCATGGATGCAATGAGCCCCCAGCAGGCCGTCGGCGGAAACCAGCGCGCGCTGTAAGCAAATGCTTACATCGCCGGGACTCAAATCCTGAAGGGGGCGACTACCAGGTGGAGATTTTGAGTCCGGCAGCAATCCACAATATTGTCACCTGCCGTTCGCGATCGTCAATTGAATCAGCGCGACAGATCGTCATCAGGGCGGCGATCCAAAGTGACTGGCGGCGTCGGCTCGGTGTAGCCTTGGGCGAAGCGCAGGCGCAGCCAATTCTCCCGAGCTTCGCGTCGAATGTCCTCGAGACTTTGCGGCTTCGCATCCGGCGCCTTCGGCGCACGGTTGGCTCCCTGAGCTTCCAAAGCGCGATGATCCACGCGAGCGGCGATATTCGCCTGTTGCAGGGCCGCGTTGGTGACGGTGGCCCACCGTTCGCGCACATGGAGAAGCTCGTGGATCGCTGATTTCAGGCCGAGTTTGTGACGATTTCCGTCGCTCAGTTCGAGCGTGGTCTTTGCACCCAGGCCCTGCGCCGTAACCTCGCGGGTCGTTGCAAGCAGATGCGCATGAAAGTTGCGCGGGTCGCTGCCGGGAAAATCCCGCGGCGCATGGATGGCAAAATCGATGGCGAATCCGTAGCGGTCTGAAAGCTCTTGCGAAAACTCTCTCACAAGAGCCAACCGCTGCGGCGGCGAAAGCTCTGCCGGCAATGCGACCAGGTATTCGCGCGCAACACGCGCGTTTTTGCGGGTCTCGGCGCTCTCCGCCGCGTTCCAAAGGGTGGCTCGATCTCGAGCCCACGCCAGATCATCGTCCGCGAACCTGCTCGGCAGCACGATTTCCTTGTGCATGACATCCTGCCGCCCGGAATGGTCGTAGGTCTTGCCCGAGCGCTCATCGCGGATCCGTTCGCCGGCACGATACGCAATGGCGCTGGCTGCATTGCCGCCGTTGGCGCGCCCAAAGGTTTTCAGATTCAAGAAGTAAACGGCCATATGCGCTCAACTCCTGCGCATGAAGCCGAAGAACTCGGGTTCGACCGCGTAGCCGGCCGCATCCGCAAGGAAAGGTTCCGATATTTGTAGAAGGTGAATGTCCGCCGCTGCAGCCGGACTCGAGGGCATGAAGCCGCCATCGGGTTCGCAATGCAGATCGTGGTCGTCGAGTTGCGCTCCGCACCGCTCGCAGTGGTTCGCCCAGTGCAAGCTTGGGTGTGCTGCGCTTTGCGCCAAACGATAATTCGGCGACAGCTGCTGCATCCGGTGCCGCACATCATCGGGCAGCCGAAGTACGTAAAATAGGAACGCATTCGCGTCGGCCCGCTGCCACGAGTCCGCTCCGCCCCGATCCCCGGGGTCGCTTTCGGCCTCGATGTCGAAATCCTCGATGTCGACATCCAAGGTTTCGTGTGCCGGAGGCACCGCCAGCGCCAGCACGCGGGTCGGGTGGCCGCAAGACGGACACGGCGCCGCTGCGTGCGCGACGTAGTAGAGTTGAGAGCGGACGTTCGCGTGGGATATGGGTGTGTTGGCGGGCATTGCGGATTTCCTCTCAGGGGCCACGGCGGCGGTCGACGTGATGCCCGAACTTGACTCGGAGCCATAGGGGGGATGAGGCACGCTTCAAGAAGCCGCAAAGATCCGGTAGCTGCTCGAGCTCGGAAGGCATCACGGCCGGCTCCGTCACCTGTTGCTCGGTGATGCTGCGCGAGCGGCGTACGCCTCGTGTGGACAGTCCGCCGTCCCCGTCGCTGCCGCGGGACAGTTGCCGCCTGAGAATCTCGCGGTCGCCGATCAAACGGGACGCGAACTGAGAGGTACCGCCGTTCTCACTGCCCGAGCATCGCAGAATGACCGTATTCCCGCAGTTTTCGACGATGGTCTGCGCGTCGCTTTGCCCGTAGGTGCGGGACACCTGGGCGATGGATTGGAAGCCGAGCACGCATCGGCCGCCGAATTTTCGGAGCCTCGCAAGCGCGTCTTTGAGTCCATCGATGGCACCCAGGGCATCCAGTTCGTCGACGACGAACCAAAGGCGCTGGTCTTGATCTTCGGGCTGATTCATCGCCTCGAAGATTGCTATACGCATCCAAGTCGCGATCATTGAACGCATCGCCGCGATTTGCCCGGCCTTGTAGGGAACGAAGAGCACGCTGGAGCGGCTCCGCGTTCGCACCCATTCCCGGACCGAGAACGGCGTCGCGCGCTGGCTCTGGATGTACTCGAATGCCGCGATGGCCGAGCCGGTAACCGAGCGGATCGAACCGAACATGCGCGCGTTGTCGGGGTCAAGAAACGGTTGCGCCGGCGTACCGGCCACAAGGGGGCGCAGTTCGTCCATCGAAGCCATCGTCAGCAACCGCCAGAGAGCGGCCATATCCGGGTGCCCGTCACGGGCGCATCGGCGTACCACCGAAGTCAAGAACGTTCGTGCGTATCCGCGCCATTCGCTCGCCGACGGATCGTCGCTGGCAGGAATCATTCCGGCGGCCAGCTGTTCGACGTCGAAGCTCTCGCGGATTTCGGCAAACAGGTCCCATTTCACGGAGTTCCGCTCGAACGGATTGAGGACGACATCCCCTCGATATCGGTCGTAGAACCGCGCCATATAACCGCCATCCGGATCGGCGACCACAGCGCGATCTCCGCGCCTGATTGCCGCGCCGAGAAGTTCGCGGATGGCCGTTGATTTGCCGGTCCCGGTGGTACCGATGAGCTTGAAATGTTTGGCTTCGTCCGCGGCGGCTACGGCGATTCCCGCCAATGTCAGACACCGCGATCCGAATCCGCGCGATCGCCCCGATCGGGAAAGCAAGGTTCCGCCGTTGCGGAGCAGTGCGCCGCGCTTGTACCCATCCGGCAAGCGCCGCAAAATCTTGGCGCTTCCGACGAGGCCGACCGCCAGTACGGCCGCGATTGAGACCGCATGTTTTCCGTGGACAAGCCCGGTGAAGGTCGACCAATCCATCATCTCAATACCCTGCAACCACGACGTAGTCTGCGTTCTCTCCGAAAGTCGGCGCGCTGCGATCGATGCGAACGCACAGCCGCGCCGTTGCGCCGCATCGGCGCCAGTCGATTCGGCCGCCACGGCTCTCCAAAGCGGCCACGCTGGCCGCCAATTCGTCTCGGCGCATACGGAGCGCGGCGAGCTGCCGCTCAGTCGGTATGAACCACCCGACAATGGCCGTTGGAATGCCGGTACACACGACGGACAGCACGATGCTCCAGATCGTCCCGCGCATGAGGGAATTGCGGCGGATCCCCTGGAGAACCAAGGCGGCTCGTCTGCTCTCCGCGGACAGCATCTGCAACTCTTCCACCAAGGTGCGTCGAATTTCGTCGCGCACCACTCCGTCCAGGTCCTGCACATGTGCGTTGAGCTTCTCGAGCTGAGTTTCCGCCAACTTTTGATGTACCTGCGCACTTTCCATGAGCAACCCGAATTTCATGGAGGAATCTTCCATCGCTTGGGCGCGCTCACTCACGAGAGGCACCCTCATGGCGCCGGCCGCTGGAATCGCGGCCTTGCGATCCATCGACAGTGGCGTCGCGCAGCCGCTTTTCCCACGCCTGTGCGGCCTCGAGGCGCACTCTTTGCCACCGCGGATCGGACGCATACTTGAGGTATCCGGCAAGATCCGGCAGCTGCTCGATCTGCGAGGGCAGGATGGCGGGCTCCACCTTGAGGTGCTCCGTATGAGAGACTGAACCGGCGATCTCCGTCACTCGGCGGCTTCTCGATACCGTAGTGTGAGTGACCTCCCGCTCGCCTATAAGCTGCGAAGCAAACCGAGCGGTACCACCGCCTTCGCTGGCAGAGCACCGCAGAATCAACGTGTTGCCGCAATTCTCGACGATCGTATGCGCGGCGCCCTGACCGTATGTACTGGACACCTGGGCGATCGATTGGAAGCCGAGCACGCATCGGCCGCCGAATTTTCGGAGCCTCGCAAGCGCGTCTTTGAGTCCATCGATGGCACCCAGGGCATCCAGTTCGTCGACGATGAACCAAAGACGGCTGTCCGAATCGCCCCCTTCCCGGCCCTCCTCGTCCCGTTCCATGGATTCGAAAATTGCCAGTCGCATCCACGCGGAAATCGTGGAACGCAGCGCCGCGATCTGATTGGCCTTGTAGGGAATGAAAAGAACTCCGGGCGCCTTGTTGGCGATCCATTTGCGCACGGAGAAAGCCGGAGCTCGTTGCCGACCGAAATACTCGAGCGCCGCCACGGCCGAGCTTGTCACCGAGCGAATCGAATCGAACATGCGGCTGTTGTGTTCGTCCAAAAACGGTTGCGCGGGTGTTCCCCGGACGAGTCCTCGCAGCTCGGTGCTCTCCGCCACCACCAACAGCCGGTAGAGTTCATCGACGTCCCGGATTCCCGCCTCATGCGCCTGTCGAGTGACCGCGGTAAAGAATGTCCGCGCGTAGCCTCGCCAGCTGCGATCTTGCCCGTCGTCGTCCGGGACGAGCGATCGGGCCAACTGCTCGACGTCGTAGCCGTTGTCGATTTCCGAGAATAAATCCCACTTCACCGAGCGTGCGTCGAACGGATTGAGCACGAGGTCGCCGCGCTCCGGTCGATAGAACCGTTGCAGATAGCCGCCGTCGGGATCGGCAACGACGGCGCGGTCGCCGCGCGCCAAAGCGCTCGCCAAGATTTCCCGGATTGCCGTGCTCTTGCCGGTGCCCGTCGTGCCGATCAATTTGAAGTGCTTGGCTTCGTCCCAGGCTGGAACGGCCATACCGGCCAGCGTGATTCCCGCATCACCGACGTCACGAGATATCGAACTTGCCGTATCAGGAGAGTCGGCAACAAGGGTACCCCGACGATGATATTTGTCCGGCTCTCTTCCCTGCACGAGAACCTTGCCGCCGGCATAGCCCAACGTCGCGCTGAGGCAGGCGGCAAACGTCAATTGCAGCAAACCGTGGTTCGCGACTCCAAGCCGGCCAAGACATGCGCTCGATACGACGGCCCCAACCGCCGCGACGGCTGTCAATGGTATCGCAGCGATCGGAGACAGCATGTAATGCGTCAGTCGTCCACGCGCCCGCAGCACGCCCGCTATCATCGGCGCGTGAACCGCCGTGTAAGTCAGGACAACTCCGGACCAGCCATGCGTGAGTGCGGCGTCGATCATCGTCGTTTGCGCTCCGGATCGAACCAGATTTCCTTGATGAAGCGCTGATGCCGCTCGATTCCGAATTGGACGACGACATCGATCAGGAGATACAGCAGACTCTTGATGTCGCTGCGCGCGAGATCGCGGCCGCCCGGGTTCTGCTTGATGAGCAGTACGAGCTGCTCGAATGCCAGTTCCGCGCTGGTTGCATGAATGCTGGTGATCGACCCGGGGTGTCCGGAATTGACGTTGCGCAAATAGTCGAACGCCTCGTCGGAGCGGAGCTCCGCGAGCAGAATTCTGTCGGGCTTCATGCGCAGGCATGATTCCAGGAGTTGCTTCGGTGTTACGCGTGCAAGCCCTTGGTCGTCCTTGGAGTAGAACAACCGCACGTGGTTCGGATGCCGGTCGAGCACCAACTCCTTGGCATCTTCGATGGTCACCAGGCGCTCGTCGATGGGAATCTCTCGAATCAGGGCCTTGGTCCAGGTTGTTTTTCCCGAACCGGTTGGCCCCGACACAAGAATATTTTTGCGGCTGCGGACAGCAAGACGCATGAAGGACCCGTAGTTGGACGCGGACAGGAGCTGCAGCAGCTCCTTTTCGGTGTCGTCGAGCGTTTGCACCGCCGTCCGTGTCGCGCGAAAAATGCCGCGCCGGCCCAGTTCTTCGATGTCCCAGATCTGGTCCGCGGGACGGCGTATCGCGATCGCCACGCAACCTGCCGTGGTCGCCGGCGGAATGACGATCTGTACCCGCTCTCCGCTCGGCAGTGACGCCGACAACAACGGCGCCGTCGCGTCGATGCGTTGTTGGGTGGAATTGGCGATCAATTTCGCCAGTCGGCTGCACCAGTCGAAATCCGCGAACGGCAGGGATTCGCGGCGCCAACCGGCATGAGTTTCAAGAAACGCCTCCATCGGGCGATTGATGCAGAGCTCCGTGACGTCGGCGTTCGCAAGAAGCGGCCGCAGCGGGCGGAGCGTAAGACCGAGCGCCGACGAATCGTCCCTGACGCTAGCGGCCGGCAACGACGGATCGAAGCTCATAAACCGACCTGAAGTCCAAATCGCGCGCCACCAAGACTTGGATGCGATCGCCCTGCCGTTTCACCACGGTGGGCGGAATATTGACCGTTCCCTTGAGTACCTCTGTCAGAACTCCTTGCGTGGCCGACGGATTGACAATGACCGTGCCGTTGCCTCCACGGGCTGACTGCACCGCGCCCTCCACGGCGCCGTCGATTACGGAAACCAGCATTGCCGCCCCGAATCGCTGCCAGAAGTGGTTGTTGACCGCGCCAGGCAGCCCGGACCGTCCCAATTCGTCGGCGCCGGGCGACGCCAGCGGCACGATCACACCGGCGGGCGTACGAGCCTCGGTCCAAAGGACGAACACGCGCGCCGATCCTTGCGCCACCTGCCCGCGAGTTTCCCCTATCAATTTTGTGCCGCGCTCCATCAGGACCACTTGGCCGTCAACGCCAAACGTATCCGTCGCCATGACGCAGGTCGTCATGCCGGGCAGCGTCGAATCGACGGCAGTTTCCAAGGTGCAGTCGATGAAGGCACCCTTGGGCAATAGAAGCCGCTGGGTTGGCAGCACTTGCGCACGAACCGTCGCGCTGACGCCGGGCCGGAGCAGTGCACCCAACTCGCCCGATTCTTGCGAACTGCTCGATGCCGGAAGAAGCGGGCTCATCGCCGTCGGTGCAGTGGATACCGTGCTCTGCGCCGAATAGACGACGCCCGACAGCTGCCGCTCCATCGTCGCCTGCTCCTCGGTCTTGGGCCGAGGCAAGGCATTGGCAGGAGGGCTGGCTTCGAGCGGTATCTCGCTCAGGGTCGTCCCACCGGGCACTGATGAAGGCAGGTCAGGCGGCGGCGAGCGTGCCTCGTCAATCGCGGGAGTCGGGGCGGGTGGATCGATCCTTCCCAAACTCGGCAACGGCATTTCACCTTGAGCGCGGCTCGTCGACAAGTCTTGCGCGCTCTGCCGCGTTCGGTTCTGACGGGTCATGGCATTCGCGTAATACCAAGTGAGCATTCCGAGCCCGAGCACGCTCATCAAACCGATCGCCAATATGCTGCTGATACGCGACTGCACGGAGGATGCACGATTGACGGTAGCCGCCTCCCGCTCGCCTCGAACGGCGTCTCCTTCGCGCTCCTGGATCATGGGACGGCTCCGTGCACCCGGCGTTCGACATCGGGCGCGACGGTGCCGGATTCCAGGCGCGAACCGCCGCCGATAAACCCGTGATTCACGACGCAGCCCGTGAGCTTGCCGCGCCGCATAATGAATCGCCTCGCGACACGGTGCACGATGACGTCTCCCCCATCCATGCTGAAATTCAGCAAAGACTCGCTGCCGTCATCATTGCGAACGAAGATCGCAGGTAATTCCACGTTCGCGGCGAACCGCAGCCGCGTATGGACGCCGTCGTCGGAGGCGGCGATCGGTCGAAGCGTCGGTTGGCCGCAGTACCAATAATCGATGTTCCGGGGCCGCTTGGTCGACGCGGTGTCAAGTTGCGAATCCAGCCGCTTCGCCGCCGCGTCGGAAGCCGCCAGCGAGGGCAGCGGAGCGTACGTGAAGCGCAGCGCATAGACAACCCCCTCGTCGCCGGCCGCCGGACGTTGTGAGAACGCGACGTAGTCGAATTGGTAATGGCGCCTGCTCGTCAGCACGGTCAGGTTGGTGGCGACCTTCGCCGCTTTGGGCTTCAAGAACAGGTGATTGTCCTGGCCGACGAAGGATAGTGCTTCCAGATCGCCGGCGCCGAGTCCCGTGAAGGTCTCACCCGACTCGAATTCAAGGTCGATCTGATAGCCGACGTAGCCGCGCAGCTTGTAGACTTCCTCGCTGTTGTAGGCCGCGACGCGAATTCGACTGTCGACAGTGCCCTTCGACGGCACTGTTTCAGCGAGGCCGTTCGAAATCAGCAAACTGAAGATCGCTGCCGCTCCGAGCAGAGCCCATCGCGAGCGAATCCTATGGTTCATGGTGCATCTCCTTCGCAGCCGGCTGTTCCAGCAGTACCTCCGGTTCGGATCGAAAGTCGATGACCTTGAAACCGAGCGGATTCCAGCGCCGCGTCTTCGGATCCTTGGCGGGGTCCGCATACGCGTACTGAATCGTCGCCACCCAGTGGGTAAACGATTCTTGGGCTCCCGGGCCTTGGCGCGCCGCTTTCAGGTACCGCACCTGCGCCAAATCGGACAAGCCGCTGGAGCGAGTAAAGAAGCTCACTGAAGTTACTTGCACTCGGACCGTGCTGCCGTCTTTGTGCAGATTCAGCGGCGATGCCGGGTTGGTGGCGGTCCACAGCGCGTACCAGGCTTGATTGCGCTGGGCAGAATGAAAGGCGCCGCACTCCTCATAATCGCTTTCTGCGGTCGCGAAGTTGAACCGCTCGCACACGGTGAGATAGTGAGTGAGGAAGTAGCGAGTGACCGTCTCCTCCGGAGCCGCCCGCCCGGCATACACCGGTACCACATCGACGATGCCCGTGCTGCTATCCACCCGCACGACGAAAGGATCGACTCGTTTCAACGGCATGAGCATCGCAAGTGCCAGCGCGCTTGCCATGGCACACAGCCAGCCGGCCGCAGCCACCCACCACGCGGCACGCGTACTCCGGCGATACCCTGCCACGCGGTCGGAGTCCCATGACTCGGCTTCGCGAAAATACCCCGCGAGCGCCGGCTCCGTAATCAAGGAGATCTCCGCGCCGCAGCGGCGTGCGCAGTCCCGCCCGTGTCGCCGGCCGCCGCCGGCGGATTGATCGGTTGCAGATGCGCATCACAACGCACCATCGGCGAGGAACAGCTCCACAGCAGTGGAATCAGACAAACGAGAAGACGCATGTTTCACCCTCCATGGTGCCTTTCGAGTCAACGGCGGATATTGCGCCAACCTCGGCCCAGCGCCTCGATGCCGGCACCTGCTCGCGCATGCACGCTGCGCATGGCTCGTTCGGTGCCGCGCACTGCGCCGCCCATGCTCGCCGCCACATGGGGCGCAGCCAGCCCGACGGCCGGCGCCGCAATCTTGCCGGCGCTTCGCAATCCCCAATGAAGACCGCGGCTGACGAGACCGAAAGAGCTCATGGATACGCCGCCCGCGAGGCCAGAGGCAATCGGCATGACTTGGCGCAATACCAAAAAGACCAGCACGGCAATCAACAACATGTGAAGGGCGTCGACGGTCAGGATCGCCGCGCCGCGTGCCGCGGTTTGAGCCGCATAGGATTGGACGACTTTGAGCAGCAGACCGACCACCATCACGGTGAGCACCGTTATCAACGCGTAGTTGGTGAGTTGCGCCACCCAGGCAGAAAATAGTCTTCGGCTAGCGTCGAAGAACAACATCGCGATGAAGAGCGGCCCGAGCGCCAACAGTACCGCCAAGGCGATGCTCGACAGGGCGATCAAAAACATCGCGTAGACGCACAGCACACCCATCAAACACCAGACCAACGCTCCGGCAAGATAAAAGCCAAAATCGCCCGTCAGGAGGCCGCCTTTGTCCCATAGATTGCCGGCCACCGCGCCGCCGCTTTCCCAAATCGTGTCGATCGTGCCGACGGGATCCGCGGCCCCGGCGACCGCTGCCGCAAGCTGCGCCGGAGCACGATAGAACGTGTCGACGATCACGGTGTTGTACATCCAAAGCCGCAGACCCACCCCCAAGATCAATGCCATGGCAATGATGCGTTTGAGACCCGCCGTCACCGGCTCGTCGATCTTGCCCATGAGCTGCAAGTAACCCCACGCCATCACGTACAGCGTCGCCAGCGTGACTGCGACGGGTTCCAACGCCGACGCCAGGTGCGCCGTGTTGTCGCCGATGTAAGTGGCCAACTGGCCGTTGAGCCAGGTCCAAAATGTCGCAAAAAATCCCATGTTGCGTCGCCCCGAGCCGGTCAGGGAGTCGGTTGGAAACGCGATTCGAATCGTCCGTGTCCATCGATGACGTATTCGCGCGCCTGTTGTCGAACGGTCGACTCCTGCGCCTGCGCGGCCTGGAAGAGAACCTGCAACTTGGTCTGTTCATTTTGCAGCATTCCCAACTCGGCGCTGATCCTCGCTTGCAAGTCGAGAATCGCCTTCTGGTCTCCCGCCGCCGGAATTGCGGCAATCAGGCCTTGAATCGAGGCGAATCGGTCGCTCGCGTTCGCGAGCGCTTCGTGGCTGAGCGCCTGCTGCATTGCGCTCGATTGCCGCGCGGCCTGAACTTGCTGCTGACCCGCCGCTGACAGCAGGCCTAGGCGCTGCGGCGACAGAATCGCACCGGCCGTCATCGCACTGCGTACATCCGCCGAGAATCCCGAGTATCCGCCGGTCCCCTGCCCCTGCAGCGCGTTCGTCAATTGCGTCCAATCGGCGGGCAAATAGTTGCGTGGGATCCCGGTCAGCAGCCGCTCCATACCGCGACTGCCGGTCATGGCCTGCAGCGCCTGCTGTGCCGACTGCAGTTGATTGCGGGCAGTCGCCAATTGTTGTTCCATCGTCTGCACCTCCTTGACCAGCTGCGCGATGGCGGGTGCATCAACGACGGCCCACTGCGCCCGGGCCGGCGAAGCCGTTGCAAAGGCCGTGACCAGGCATGCAAGGCCCACGGGGAATTTCCGAATGAGCATGTGTCTCTCCCTACTGAATGAGTCGATTGGTCGGCTTGCCGCCGGGATTCATGAAATGCGGTAGCCAAGCCGCCGGATCGGGTCCCTTCGCGGCCATGACTTCATGCATGCGCCGGAGCTCCGTGGCGCGGCCCGAGATCACCGCCAGCTCGGCATCGAAACCCTGCAGATCCAACTGACACACCACGCTTTGATGCGCCTGTTTGATCAGGAACTTCCTGGAACCCGATTCGAGCTGATCCTTGACGAGGTGGAATTCTCGTTCAGTCAGTCCGAACCCTTCGGTGTACTCGCGGTCATTGGCGCCGGCGTTCGGGAAGAAGACCTTCGTGGGCGTCTGCTCAACCAACGTTCGGCTTATCGAGCTGTCAAGCACGTCGCTCGGGCTTTGCGTCGCCAGGCACATGACACCATTGAGCTTGCGCCAGGTCTTTGGGCCGTCTTTCGCGAAACTCTCGAACGCAGAATCAGCCACCAGCCGCCAGAACTCGTCCATCCAGCACACGAGTCGGCGGCCGTCGAGCAGCTGGCGGACCAGATGAAACAGATACAGAGTAATCGGGGTGCGGATCAGAGGGTGATCGAGAAATTGGGTCACATCGAAGCCGACGACCGCTCGGCCCGAGAGCCGCGGTACCACGGTGTCGCGGGGTGAATCGAAGACCCAGGCGTAATCACCACGACACGCTTCGCACCAGCGTGCGAGTCTCGCGTGCAGGCCTTCCGGGTCAGTCGGGTCGAGAAACTCCACCAGGCGGGATAGGCGCCGCATCTGCGGGTCCAGCGCCAAGGTGCCCCGCAGCGCCTGATCGAGATCGGCGGCGTCCCGCACAGTGCTGCCGCGCCGGGTTTGCGGCGAGACGCCGCAAATTTCTCTCAGCCACAACTTTAGAAATTCGACGTTGGCTGGAGTCGCCGGCAGTTGCAGGGGATTGAAGCCCGTCGCGACGCCATTCTTCAGGGCAAGATATTCGCCCCCCAGCCCTCGTACCAGGATTTCGAGTCCGCAATCCTTATCGAAAACGACCTGAGTCGCTCCCTGACGATCCAACATGGCAATCAGAAAGCCGATGAAGACCGTCTTACCCGAACCCGTCGGCCCGCAAATGAGCGTGTGGCCGGTATCTCTGCGGCCTCCACCGTCGGGATCGGCGGGATCGCCGGCATGCAGCGAAAAGTAATAGGGCGAGCCGGCGCTGGTGCGGAATACGCTCAACGCCTCGCCCCAATGATTACCGGTCGCTCGTCCCGTGGGATAGTTGTGAAACGGCGCCATCGCAGCGAAGTTGCGCGACGTGATCGGAGCCTTTCGGGGCCGAACCGGGAAGTTGCCCGGCAGTTGCGCCCAGAAGGCTGCCTCCAACGCCAGGTCTTCCCTCGCAACCAACATTCCGGTGTCGGCGAGAAGACTGCGCGCCAAGGCGACATGATCGTTCAGCGCCTTTAGGCGTCCGCCGCCGCCGGCGTCGGCGCCTGTCCCGGAAGGCTCCGCCAGCACCTGCAGGGAGAAATGGTGATCCCCCATGACGAATTCGTTGCTGGTGAGTGCATCCAACGCATCCTTGAGCTCTGCTGCCTGCGAGATCGCGAAATCGCCGGCGTTCGCCATTCGATTGAACTGGCGCTGCAGCAATGCCTGGCCCGTGGCCTTCGTGAGATAGCTGAACGATTGGGTCAGAACGAAGGTGAATGGCGCGGACAGGAGCCGGTTGTACATCCCGACCACACTCGGCGTCGGATACTCCTTGATCCCGAGCATCGCGCCCAGCCGCGTTCCGATCGGCAATCGGTATTCGATCGATTCATTGCCGAAAAGTAGCCGGGTGGTTGCCAGCGCTTTGCCGAGTGGGCCGCTCGGCAGCGGCAACCGCTGCCACTCGCCGTTGATCAGCAATCCCAAATACTCGAGCAACGACGAGCACCAACGGCTTCCCGACCGATAGATGCCCAGCAGATCCGGCTCGTAGCGCGCCAGGGACGCGGCGAGAGCCTGCGCCAGCTTTTCACAGCTATCGAGGGCATCGGCAAGCTCCAATCGAGACTCATCGCGCCGAACTCTTGCCAGGGCCTTCGCTGCCAGCCCGGTGGCTACCCCTGACAGGGGCTTGTGCACGATGGCGAGATACACCTCATTGGCCATCAGAGCCTCGCCCGCGAGCCGGCTCCTATACTTTGAATGGAGAGCGCGGGCGAACGAGTCAGTCGCGTGCGGCATCGGCGCAATTCCCTCGGAGTCGGGAATCACCGCCGCTCGGCGACGAATGACCTGGGTCCAGACGGCCACATTGGGTCCGGCGACATTGCGCCACAGCACATTGAGCCGCTCGTGCCAGTTGTTGAGTTCCGCGTCATCCTTGCTCTCGAAGCTGGCACCGCCGAGCCGAAATACCTGCAGATAATGGCCGAACGTAGTGCGCACCACCGTCGGCGCGACGTGGGCTGTGTATGGAACTCGCTCCGCCGTTGCGAACTCCCGTCGTATGGCCGCCGCGCGGTCCCGCGGCGTCACAACCGGACCTCGACAAATTCCGCGGGCCGGCGGCCCCGTGGATTCGGCAGATCGAGCGCCAACGGGCAATAGCTGCTCGCCTTCCAAAGGCGTAGATTGCCCAATAACGCAGGCGATCTGGTCCGTGCCCAGAGCAGCAGAAGATCAAAGAATCGCGCGTCGCGTGCGCACAGCAGCGCGCAGACGCCGTGGATCGGCACGCAAAGCAAGAGCGTCAGCAGATTCTTCGTCAGGAGAAAAATTTCCATGGTAAAGACCATGTTGAACAGCAGGGCCGAATAGGTCACCCCCCAACGCATCGGAGGACGGGTCGCCCCGACGAAGAGGACATCGGCGATCAATCCGGGATTTCGATCGCTCATCGGTCTCTCCTACACGCCGAACATCCCGCGGACCCACGTCACGATCTGCGGTGCGCCGAAACCGATGGCAATGCCGAGAATCGCGCCGATGCACCACCCCCAAGACAGGCGGTTTGCCATCGCCATTCCGCCGAGAACCATCACGAGAATGATGGCGACCGGTGTCAGCCAAGCCAGCAGGTTCGTCTGCAGGGCAGTCGCCCCCGTCATAAAGGGCGAGGCCTGCGCCAGACTCAAGTCGGGAGCGCAGGCCGCAGAGATGACCAGCAAGAGCGGCAGCGCCAATTGTCGCCAGCCGCGGCGATGAGAACGGGGGTGATGCACGGCGGAATTCCTTTTCCGAATTGATTGATACGGCGGGGCTACCGCAGGAGCATCCTCTAGATTTCCGTCTCGAGGGCTCCTTCTCTCTCGTCGCGCCGCGCTGCCAGTTCTTCCCGCTTCAGCTTGCCCGGCGCGCCAAAGCGAAACGTTTGAACGACGAATGAATGGTCGTACTGCTTTGCGCCCTCCTTGTCGATCCAGTTGTTGGAGCGAATCTGCGCCTGAAGAATGAGTTGATCGCCTTTTCGTACGTTCTTCGCAATCACTTCGCCGAGACCTTCGAACGCGACGAACCACAAACTGGTAACCACCTCGCGGGGGTTGCCTTGCTCATCCTTGCCTGCATAGTCGTTGCCGACCAGACAAATCCGTGTGTAGGTGGTATCGCCCTTGACGGCGAGCTCCGGGTCTTTGGCGAGATTGCCGACGGCCGTGACTGTAAAGCTATTCATGACTACTCCTTGTCCGTTGTGTTGCGCGACCTCGGATCAATCCGTCGCGTGACAGGCAGTTTGCAAGGAGCGCCCGAGGATTTGAATCAAGCAAAGTGCCGGCTTTGCGCAGAAACGAACGTCACACTCCCGGCTTCTCGATCTCCGCGAAGGCGTGCTTGAGCCATACCTTGACCCGTTGGCGCTCGAGCAGCCGCAGGCCGCTGGTGTCACCTTCCAATTTGTTGGCGACCGCCCAGAAACTCATGCTGCTGGCGTCGATCTTGATCATCGACGTCATGTGCAGACGCCGCAAGGTGATGATACCGGCACCAAGCGCGAGCGCGCGTTCCTTTTCTCCGGACGCATCGAGAATGCGAAAATCATCGCCGCGCACCTCGTTCAGCACCAGTGTGTAGTTGAGGTGCGTGCCGTGCCGATCCAGCAGCAGCTTCAAAAGATCGACGCTGTCCTT
>Ga0210394_10002246_pt1 | contig 27101 bp, 27 predicted proteins | sample IncBWC12MmetaG_FD_160121 | JGI IMG/M metagenome (GOLD analysis project Ga0210394, IMG submission 160121) | Forest soil microbial communities from Barre Woods Harvard Forest LTER site, Petersham, Massachusetts, United States - Inc-BW-C-12-M | ecosystem: Environmental > Terrestrial > Soil >...
CTCGCCGGTTTTGACCGGCGCACAAGGAGAAAAAAGATGCAAGCCTTTGGAGGTCTCCATCTAATGGCTCCGTGGGCGTCCAAGTCTGCCTCGACAACAAATGCTATGGGAGCCATGGGAATCGTAATCGACGTGCCGTTCGATTTGGTCGTGGGCACCTATAGTCTTGCCGCCGGCGCTTACCGCTTTGAGGCCTTGCGCAGCGCGACTCCGGGAGTTTGCGTGTTAGCGGTGCGCGGAAAAGATGGAGCGGTTTACAAATTGGCGGTGAGCATTTCATCAAGCCGCGGCGCGGCTCGGTCGCGATCGAAATTGGTTTTCCACCTTCGCAACGAGCGGCATTTCCTGAGGGAACTTTGGCTAGGCGGAAGATGCCTGAGCCTGGATTTCTATCGGTCGCTCCAGGACTTTGATACGGAGCAGCAGAATTCGGAAACCGAAGTGATTTTGCTGGCGGAAAACGATCATCAAGGCAACGCAGTTTATGTGATCGAAGATTCCAGCTGCACCGCGTGAACCCATGTTCCTGGCAGACACCTGGAAACTGACTTCGTTTCCATACCGGCCGACTGACTGGCCCAGCACCAGTCAGTGGCCGGGTGTCTGGCCTGGCGTATGGTTTCCCCCATGGGGCGATGCTAGAATCGCGGTTTCGCACAGTCCGGCTGGAGACATGGCGAAACCAACCCAAATCTATAGGTTCGCCGATTTTGAAGTAGATGTTCGTGCCCGCCAGCTTCGTAAACACGGAACAAAAGTAAAATTGCACGGGCAGCCGTTTCAGATGTTGTTGATGCTGCTGGAGCCCGCGGGCGAAGTGGTGAGCCGCGAGCAGATGCAGGTAAAACTTTGGCCAGCGGATACGTTCGTCGATTTCGAGCATAGCCTAAATACTTCGATCAAAAGGCTTCGACAGGCACTGAACGATTCGGCAACGGAACCGCGTTTTATCGAGACGCTGCCCCGCGTAGGCTACCGGTTTATCGCGCCGGTGACCGCCGGCGCCGGCGAGGAAAGCGTTGCTGATTTAGAAGCACACACTCTCCAGAGTCCCTCCCCCGTAAGCGGCATCCCAGGAACCACGGATCAAGCGTCGTCCCCCCGACACTCGTTTGCGTGGTTCCTGGGCCCTGCCTTGACTGGAGTGGCGATTGCAGCGCTGCTCATAGCTTTGAACCTGGCCAGAACGCGTGACCGATTGGCTGGAATTTTCCGGCCGTCTAACAACGCCGCTGCACTGTCGACATCGGCGAAGAAATCACGGCGCTCGGTGGCTGTTCTGCCGTTGCAGAATCTTTCTGCCGATCCAAGCGAGAATTATTTCGCGGATGGTATGACGGACGAGCTGACCACCGACCTGGCGCAGTTTGCGGACCTGCGCGTGATTTCGCGAACTTCGGCGATGCATTACAAAGACGGCAACAAGACCGCGCCGCAAATCGGAAAAGAACTTGGAGTGGACGCTCTGGTGGAAGGCTCGGTGGAGCGCGTGGGAGACCACGTGCGGATTCGCGCGCAACTGATCGACTGCGCCACGGACCGGCATTTGTGGGCGCAAAGCTACGATCGCGAGATGAAGGACGTCTTGTCGCTGCAGACGGAAGCGGCGCGCGAGATCGCCGAGCAAATAAGGGGCTCGGTTGGTTCGCCAGCGTCCGCGTTGCGCCAGGCAAACCCAGCGACGGTGAATCCGGAAGCTTACGAGGCATATCTGAAGGGGCGGTATTTCTGGAACAAGCGAACACCCGATGGGTTGAACAAGAGTATTGAATATTTCGGCCGGGCAATCTCAAAAGATCCGTCGTTCGCGGCAGCGTATGCAGGTTTGGCGGATGCGTATTCGTTGCTGGGATCCGATGTGTTGCCGGCAAATGTGGCCAATTCAAAAGCGCACGCGAACGCTTCCAAGGCAATCGAGCTGGACCCCAATATTGCGGAGGGGCACGCGGCGCTGGCGCTGGTGGAGTTTTATTACGATTGGAACTGGAAGCAGTCGGAGGAAGAATTTCGTCGCGCGATCGAACTGAATCCGAATTATGCGACGGCGCACCAGTGGTACAGCTACTTTCTGACGGCGATGTTGCGCTTTCCTGAATCGGTGGAGCAGGCCGCAGCGGCGCAGCAGATCGATCCTTTATCACTGGCAATTAATACGACGCTGGCGTCACGGTACCGGCATGCCGGCAGGCTGGATGACGCGATGCGGCTTGATCAGCGTACGCTGGAAATGGATCCCAACTTTATCCCGGCCCATATTTCGTTGGCCGGAGTGTACGAAAACCAACGGAACTGGCCGCAAGCGCTCGAGGAGTACAAAAAAGTGATCGCTGTTTCGCCGAGCGATCCTACTGGACTGGCGGGAGCGGCTTTCATTTATGCGCGCCTAGGACAGAACGAAGAAGCTCGCAAGTTAATCGTCCAATTGACGGAATTATCGAAGAAACATTATGTATCTTCATTTGAAATGGCTTCTGTTTTCGCCGGATTGGACGACGCGACTAACGCCATGCTTTGGCTGGAAACGGCGTATCAACAACGCGAGAGCCAAATGCCGTTCCTAAGTTCGGATGACCATTTCGATTCGCTCCACGAGGACGCAAGATTTCAAAATCTAGTGAAGCGGCTGAACCTGCCTTCTCCTTCCAACTAGTTCCCCCACGCTGTTTCAAGTAGCAATCTGGTGCGCCGCGCGCGTTGATAACCCGGTTGGCGGAATTGTGACAGGCTTGTTACAATGGGAATCGCCGGCGAACTAATCCTCCGGCTGTTCGATTCGGGGCGGTATCCCCGCAGGCGGAAAAACCAACCGTATGGCAGCTCGCACTCTCTACGAAAAGATATGGGAAGCGCACACCGTCCGCGAAGAACCTGGACAACCCACTTTAATTTACATCGACCGTCACCTGATTCATGAAGGCACCTCTCCGCAAGCATTTGCGGGATTGAAGGCCGCGGGACGCAAAGTTCGGCAGCCACAGCTTACTTTCGCGGTGATGGACCATTCCGTTTCGACAAAAAACCGTTTACTGCCGGTGCTGGACGCGGATGCGCTGGGCCAGTTTGAGGCGCTCGCACGAAATTGCGAAGAGCACGGCGTGCATCTGTTTGACATGCACAGCAAGAATCAAGGGATCGTTCACATTATCGGGCCGGAGCTTGGCATCACGCAGCCGGGGCAAACGATTGTCTGCGGGGATAGCCACACTTCGACGCATGGCGCGTTTGGGGCGCTGGCGTTTGGCATTGGGACCAGCGAGATCGAACACGTTCTGGCCACGCAGTGCCTGACGCAGTTCAAATCCAAAACGATGAAGATTGAAATCAACGGGAAGCGCCCGCGCGGCGTTACCGCGAAAGACTTCATTCTCGCGGTGATTGGCAAGATCGGAATTGCGGGCGGGACCGGGTACGTTTTCGAATATACGGGCGAAGCGGTGCGCGGATTGTCGATGGAAGGGCGCATGACGATGTGCAACATGACCATCGAAGGCGGAGCGCGGGCCGGGATGGTTTCGCCGGACGAAACTACATTTGCATATCTGGAGGGCCGGCCGTTCGTTCCGCGCGGAGGGGATTTTCAAGTTGCGGTGGACCACTGGCGTTCGCTTGCCACTGATCCTGGTGCGAGGTTTGATGACAGTTTGACGCTGAACGCGAATGAACTGGCGCCCATGGTTACTTGGGGGACGAATCCGGGGATGGTTACGCAAGTGACGGATCGGGTGCCTGACCCTTCGTCGTTCAACGATCCGGTTGACCGCGAGGCGGCTTCGCGCGCGTTGGTTTACATGGGACTGAAAGCCGGAACGCCGATTGAAGATATTTCGGTGGACCGCGTGTTCATTGGGTCGTGCACGAATTCGCGCATTGAGGATTTGCGCGCGGCGGCGAAGGTGGTGGCCGGAAAGCATGTCTCGAAAGATTTGAAACAGGCGCTGGTAGTGCCGGGGTCACGGCGCGTTAAGGTGGAAGCGGAAACTGAAGGGTTGGACAAAATATTTCGCGACGCGGGATTTGAATGGCGCGACGCCGGTTGCAGCATGTGCATCGGGATGAATGATGATGTGCTGCCGAGCGGCGAGCGTTCCGCGAGCACGTCAAATCGAAATTTCGAAGGGCGGCAGGGCAAGGGCGGGCGGACTCATTTGGTGAGCCCTATGATGGCGGCGGCCGCGGCGATCGAAGGGCATTTTGTGGATATTCGCGACTGGAAGAATGCGGATGGAGCGGAATAGATGGAACCATTCATAAAACACACGGGGCTGGCTGGGCCGCTCGATCGCGTGAACGTTGATACGGACCAGATGGTGCCGAAGCAATTTTTGAAATTCCTTACGCGCGAAGGATATGGGCGCGTGTTGTTTTATGATTGGCGCTATTTGCCGGGTGAGAATCCGAATCCAGAGTTTGTTTTGAACCAGCCGCGATATAAAGGCGCGTCTGTGTTGCTGGCGCGCGCGAACTTCGGGTGCGGGTCGAGCCGCGAGCATGCGCCTTGGGCGATTCTGGATTATGGATTCCGTGCGATTCTGGCTCCAAGTTATGCAGACATTTTTTATAACAACTGCTTCAAGAACGGGATTTTGCCGGTCACGCTGTCCAACGAGCAGATGGACGAACTCTTCAAGAGAGCCGAGAAAGAGGGCTATCGGCTGACCGTGGATCTGCAGCAGCAAGTTGTGACCGACGATAGCGGGTTACGGTATTCGTTCGAGATCGATCCATTTCGTCGCGATTGTTTGTTGCGCGGCCTAGACGATATCGGGCTCACGCTGGTGCACGACCAACACATCTCGAATTTTGAAAGGAAGAATCTGAAACAGCCGGTGATGTACGACCCTGTTGACGTGAAGTTCCACAAGCAGCCACATCTGCAGCGCAACTAACGCCTACGGTAAACCCGCCGGCCTGAAGGCCGCCGCTACAAAGGCACATCCTGGATCGATCCTGCTGACGTGAGATTCCGCACAGCTTCGATCAGCATTCGCTCTTGCTGCTAGGAATCTTCGCCGTCACTGATGGCGGGTTCCAGCGACTCCGGGGCGATTGCGGGGGCGTGGCCTTTAAGCTCGGCTAGCAAAATACCTACAAGAATTAAGGCCGCACCTAGCAGCACGCGGCCTCCCAGATGTTCCCGCGCAAGAAGCCAGGAAGTGATTGCCGCGAAAACGGGCTCCAAGCTAATCAGGATTGCGGTGTGACTTGGGGAAGCATATTGCTGCGCCCAGGTTTGAAACGAAAAGCCGATGGCGGTGGAGCCGATGGCGGTGACGAGAACGGCAAAGATTAAATGGCCGGTCCAGACAAGACGCGGCGGTTCCAAACCGGTGACGGCTAAAAACGGGAGCGCTACGGTGGCAAGAATTGCAGAGGTGGCGACCTGCACAACAGCCAGGGCTCCCACGGAGTGGTGCTCGACGTGTCGGCTGATCAGAATCATGTGGACCGCAAACATCACGGCGCAGCCGAACACGATGGGATCGCCCCGATTTAGTCCGCTGAAACCTTCTGGTGGCACGGTGAGAAAATACAGGCCGACTAACGCTGCGAGGGCGCCAGCCCAAATCCAGACATTTATCCTACGGCGACCAAAAACGGCCAGGAGCAGCGGAACGATCACGACGCTCGAGCCAGTGATGAAGGCGGCTTTCGAAGCCGTGGTGTACTTCAGTCCGGCGGTTTGAAACACGTAGGCGGTAAACATGCAGAAGCCGATTTGAGCGCCGGCCCACACGGCTTTGCCGGTTATCCCGCGCAGGGAGCGCCGGAAGAAAATCGCCATGGCTGCTGCGGCTAGCGCGAAGCGCACGGCGATGTAAACAATTACGGATACATCGGCGAGGGCGTCTTTCACCGCGACGAATGTGGCGCCCCAAATCAGCGCGCAGAAACCCAAAGCAAGATCGGCGCGCAAGCGTTTGCTGAGCATGGAGCAGAGAGTGTAAGCGGCGCGTGCGGCAGTGGCAAGACGGCAAAACGGCCAGCGACGACTCGAATTTGACGTGATGAAACAGATTCAGCAATAATCTCGACGCGTATGTCGAAGTTACTTCTAATTGGTGCTATCAGCGCGTTTGTTTTCGCGCTTCCCTTTTCAGGCGCGCGAGTCCCGATCAATCCAGTTTCCGCGGAGCACGTGAAGATCGATGCGGAGGGGCCCGTGGACGACGTGGCTTGTTCGGGCGTTGAACTGACGCTGAAGATTTCGGCTAATAATGGCAGATTCAAATTGCATGCGCGCGACTATACCCGCGTGGAAATCTCGGAAGATGTCCCTTTTGAGGCCGGCGAATTCCGACCCTGCACAGATCTGAACGGAAAGACGGCAAAAATCACTTTCGTAACCGTCGATCGCAAGAACTATGACGGCGAAATACAATCGATCGAAGTAGAGAAGTAAATCCCACGGAAATAAATTGATAACTACGGCTTAGCTTGCTGGTAGACGATTTCGCCTCCGGCGATCGTCATAACTACCGGAATTTCGAAGAGGTCTTCCAGCTGCGCTTCGTTCAGGTCCTTGGGATAAACGACGATGTCCGCCAACATGCCGGGCGCGATGATTCCCTTCCGCCGTTCTTCGAACTCGGCGTAGGCGGAGCCCACGGTGTACGCGCGGAAACAATCTTTCGAGTGCAAGTGTTCTTGCGGCTGCCAGCCACGCTTGGGCGTGCCGTCGATCATGCGGCGCGACACGCAGGCATAAATTCCGCGAAGCGGATTGATCGGGATCACCGGGTAATCCGTGCCAAAGGCGAGCCGCCCGCCATTTTTTTCCATCGTGCGCCAGGCATAAGCACCGCGCGAACGCTCTGGACCAAGGCGGTCAGCGGCCCAACGCGCGTCATCTAGAAGATGCGCGGGCTGCATGGAAGCGATGATGCTAAGTTTTCCGAAGAGCTCGAAATCGCCGGCTTCGACGACTTGGGCGTGCTCGATGCGATCGCGGCGGTCTCGCGGGCCATTCGCTTCCAGGACGGCCGCAAAAGTATCAAGCGCCACGCGATTTGCGCGATCGCCGATGGCGTGAAAGCCAAGTTGAAATCCTGCGCGGTCGCGCTCGATGGCCATTTGTTTCAGCCGGTCGGGATCGATTTCAAGAATTCCAGAGGTGCGGGGGTCATCCGAGTATGGTGCGAGCATCGCGGCAGTTCGCGAACCGAGCGAACCATCCATAATTAGCTTCACTTGTCCGGTCTTGAGCCAGGGGTCACCCGGATTTTCCGGAGTGGAGCTGCCACCGAAGCGCCTCATTTCTTCCAAACGCGAAACCGGAGCGAGGAATGGAAGCCACTCAGTAATATGGAATTTCAACTTCCCTTCCCGCTTGAGCTGGTCCAGAATCAAAAAATTCTGCCAGCCATAATTCGCGCGGTCATCTGCATCCATCACGGAATTGTCCTGCACGGAAGTGACGCCGTATTGCACAGCCTCGTCCATGGCGAGTTGAAACGCGCGACGCCGCTGCTCCGTGGAGTAACTAGGGATGCGCGCGTAAACCAGTGACATCGCGGCGGATTCTTCGAGTATTCCGGTGGGCCCGGATTTTGTGTCGCCTTCAATATGGCCGCCGGGAGGATCTGGAGTGTTGCGCGTGACGCCCGCGATTTTAAGGGCACGCGAATTTGCGACGGCCACGTGGCCGTCGAGTCGACCGAAAACCATGGGGTGATCCGGAGACACGGCGTCGAGGTCCTGGCGCGTGGGAAATTTCTTTTCGGGCCACAGAGTGTGATCCCATCCGCCTCCGAGAATCCATTCACCGCGCTTGTAATCCTTCAAGTGCGCGCGAATGCGGTCTTGAAATTCGGCTATCGATCGCACGCCGGTGAAATCAATCTGCAACTTCGCGTAGGCGCCCGAAAAAAGATGAATGTGGGCATCGTTGAAACCGGGCATGACGAATTGTTTGTGGAGATCGATTACGCGCGTGTTTGGACCGATCAGGGCTTCCACGTCGGCGGTTTGTTCGGACTTGATGGCGTCGCTGATGTTGTAGGCGACGGCCACAATCTTTTCGCCGCGAATTGCAATCATACTGGCGCGGGGATGATTTTCGTCGAAGGTGGCGACGATGGCGTTTTCTATAACCAGATCTGCCGGAGGTTGAGCCGCCGGAGGCGATGGAACCCGTTTGAAAGGGAGTCCTTCAGCGTTCGCGTGAATAGGGCGACGCGACACAAATACCAACGAAAGCACGGGCACGATAAGGATTGCGGCAAGGTTTCGAATCTTTTCGAACATCAGGGCTGGGTCCCGGCGAGGGCGACCGTAATTAGGAAGAGGCGTTTAAGTCCGGCTTCGCGTCCGGTTGCGTCATACCATTCCGCGGGGGTGTGTGAGCCGCCGCCTTTTCCACCACCACCGATCGATACTGCTGGGATGCCGAGCGAAAGAGGAATATTTGCGTCGGTGGAACTACTTTCCAGGCGTGAGCGGCTGCCGAGAAAAGCGTCAACGCTGCGAATGGTATCGAGCAGAGGGGAATTATCGGGAAGTTTGCCGGAGGGGCGCACGCCCAGCGAGCGGAGAGTTGCTTTCAGCGGGTCGCTATTTGCTCGCGCAACAGCATTTTCTTCTCTCACTCCGGATTGCACCGCCTCTTTCAGCGCCGACTCCATCACTCTTACTTGCGATTCCTGTTCCGAGCGCAGATCGACTTTGACGGAGGCGCTGGTGGGAATGGAATTCACGGAAGTACCACCTTCGATGACGCCGAAATTGTAGGAGCTGCGCGGACTCTCCGGAACCGGCACGGAAGAAAACTTCACCATGGCGCGAGCGAGCGCGGTGATCGGATTGGGTGCACCGAAATCAGACCAACTGTGTCCGCCGGGGCCGACGATTTCCACCTCGACGCGCTGCGAGGCTATTCCTTGCGTGGTGACATGTTCCATTGAAGCGCCATCGATAGCGATGACGGCCGCAAGACGCTGGCCGTAATCCTCGACTAACGCGCGAATCCCGCGGAGATTGCCTTCGCCTTCTTCGCCGACGTCGGCAGCCAGCACGATTGTTTTCGTCGTGCGGATGCGCGATTCGGAAAGCGCACGCGCCAGACCCACGAGTGCGGCGAGGCCAGCGCCGTTGTCGGCAATACCGGGCGCGTTCAGGCGATTGCCGTCGTGCTTTACTTTCACGTCGGTTGATGCTGGGAAAACGGTGTCGAGATGCGCGGCAAGAAGGATTACTGACTTCGATTCTGAGCCGGGACGTTCGGCAATCAGGTTGCCGGTTTTGTCGATACGAGCCTTGAGTCCAGCGGATTCCAGGAGTTTTTTGACGAATTCGGCGCGCTGGCCTTCGCTAAATTCAGGAGCGGGAATTTCGGTGAGCTGGATTTGCTGCTGGGTGACCCAGTCGGCATTTTTGCCGATCCAGTCGAGTCCGCGGGCGCAATCCGGCGCAACGGCAAGCTTTTCGATCGAGTCATCGGCAGCGCGCGCGGACAGTGTGACCATCAAAAGAAAGATACAGGAGATGTGCGAGAGTTTCACGCGTTTCGTGCACAAATTTTAGCAGCGCGGCAACAATGCGGCAAGGCCACTGACGCCTCCGCAAAAATTAGAATTGGAGACGCGCGGCGAACTGGATCACCCGCGGGCCGCCTCCACCAAGACCTGGATTACCCTGCGCGACGTCGGGCGTGGAAGTCGAGGAACAGCCTGGACAGGCAGCCAAGGCTTGTGGAAGTGTCATTCCCGGTAAGGGCGGCGCAACCGTACCGCCGGGAAGCGCGAATTGTGGATGATTGAATATGTTAAAGAACTCGGCGCGGAGTTGGAGATTCAATCGCTCAGTAAGCTTCGTATCTTTGGTTACGGAGAAATCAATGTTCCAGAATCCAGGTCCATACACAGCGTCGCGGCCCAGATCGCCGAAGTTGCCGGCAGGCAAGGCGAAGGCAAACGGGTTGATGTAACCGTTCGCGGGATTGCCGCCAAGAATCTGGTTAACACCGGGAACCACGTCAGGCCGCTGATGAAAATTGTCCGAGCTATCGGCGTTGAATATGCCATTCGGTGTAATGATCCCAATCGGTTGACCAGACATAACGGTGACGATCGTGTTCCAGCCCCATCCCTGCGCAAGGCGAGAAGGTAACCTGCTCCAGATCGGAACGGAGTAGTTGAGCGCGGTGGTCCAGCGATGCCTGGCGTCGAATGTCGACGGGCCCTTCTCAGCTTGCAAGTCGTCTGAGTTTTGCGGGAATGCGGCGCTTGAGAAATTGAAATCGATACCATCGGAAGCGCCATCGAGCGATTTGGAAAAAACGTAGGCGGAGAAACCGGAGAAGCGATGCCAGTTGTTGAAGCGCGCCTGAACCTGGAGAGCGTTATAGGTGGAAGCGGAGTTAGTGGCAAACGTGTCGATCTCGCCGTAATTAGTGTTGATGTCGTCCTGGTTCGCGTCGTACAGGCGGACCAGGCGCGTTCCTTTGCTTCCTACATATCCAATTTCAATCGCTGCGCCTTTGGAGATTTGTTGCTGAATGTTGAGATTCCATTCCCCAGCGTAGGGCGTAGCCAAATTATGAGTGGTGACGAAAATCGGGAATGGACCGCTCGTGACGGTGGAGAAAACGGGGCCGGTTGCGGTTCCATTCCAGGCGGCGGTGTTGAATGCGAGCGGCAGCACCGCCTGGGGACCCACTGGATTCGTGGCGATACCAGCGACGGTCGTGAAATTCGCGATCATGAGATCTTGCGGGATGTAATCGTAATAGATGCCGTACCCAGCACGGACCACGGTGTTTTGGAATGGGCTCCATGCCACGGCGAGGCGCGGGCCGAAGTTATTCAGATCGCGCTTATAGGCGCCGCTTAAGCCGTCGGTACCGACTCTTACAAGCTGAGAGTCGGCGGAAAAAGGGCCGGAAAAATTGTAAAGGAGATTATTTTTTTCGCTGATGGGGCCGAAATACTCCCAACGCAGGCCGTAAGTGATCGTGAGATTCGAGCGCACGCGAAATTCGTCTTGGGCGAAGAAGGCCAAGCCATTGTTGTAAGTGGTGCGCTGCGTGTTTCCGATATTTCCTTCCGCGAATCCGGGGCAATTCGTGCCCGTATTCATCATGTCGCAAAAATATCCCAGATAAAAGTTTGCCAGGGTGTCGATGATGGGGTCCGTGGGGTCGAGACCGGTAGGCCCGAACTCGATCAGGCCGCGTCCGAGATTGTCGTTGAAGGCGCTGACCCAAGTCCGGCGATATTCTCCGCCAAACTTTAGCGTGTGAGCGCCTTTGATCCACGTGAAATTATCGAGAATCTGATAATTTTGGCTGATACGCGCACGCGGAACGCTGAACGCTGTGGCGCCGAGATTTTCCATTAAACCACCGAAATCTATTTCCGGGATACCAGGGAGCCCGGTTCCAAAATCGGGGAGGCCGGAAATCGGACTGACTGCGTCCTGCGAAGTAAACGAATTGCGCAAGCGCGTGTAACCGAAGCGCAACTCGTTGATGTGCGTGGCACTGAGAGCGGAGAGGAAGCTTGCTGAAACGACCTGCACGCGCGTGGGAGAAATTTGTTGGAAGCCCGGCAAGCGCGAGCCGCTGCCGAAGCCGCCTAGCGAGCCGAGCGGAAATTTCTGGTCACTTTGTCCGAAAGCATAGCGCACGGCGAAAGAATTGATGGCGTTGAAACGGTGATCGAGTTTCAGGATGAAATTGTCCAAGTCGTTGAAGTCCTTCACCGAGCCTGGAACGGTATTCACACTTGTATTGTTCACAGGAAAATAGCTGAGGATGGCATCGAGCGGTGCGGTATTGATGGCTGGATTTTTGCTGAGCGCGAGAGCGCGAGCAGAGTTTATTTCCGAGACGGTGGGCAGGGTGAAATCAAAGTCCGAGCCGACACGTTCGCGCTGGCCCTCATAGGCGCCGAAGAAAAACGTCTTATCGTGAATAATTGGGCCGCCGAAAGATCCGCCAAACTGATTGTTGATGAATTGCGTATGCGGAGTGCCGACAGGGTCAAAGTAATTTCGCGCATCCCAAAAGGAGTTGCGGGCGTATTCAAATGCGGAACCATGGAAGTCGTTGGTGCCGGATTTTGTGATGATGTTAACGACGCCGCCTGTATTGCGTCCGTATTCCGCGGGAAACTGCGATTGCAGATTGAATTCCTGAATCGCATCGATGGGAAGCAACGTTGCGGGTGCGCCGGTGATGCCTACCTGATTTAGCGCGGAATTGTTGAACCAGGGATCGTTGTTATCGGTGCCATCGAGGGTGTAGTTATTTGAGCGATCGCGCTGGCCGTTGATATTGAACTGGCCGAAGCCCTTCTCCGTGCCGGCAACGCCTGAGCCTTCTACGATCACACCGGGGACGAGCGCGACAAGTTTGCCGAAGTCGCGGCCGTTCAGCGGAAGTTCGGCGACGAGTGTTTGGTCCACGGTGCCGCCGAGCACATCCTCGGTAGTTTCGACCACAGGGGTAACCGTCGTCACAAAATACTTTTCCACCTGACCGATCGGTAGTGGCACGTCGAAGGTCGTCTCCTCGCCTACCCGGACGATGGCCTTGTCGGCAAAAGTAGTGAATCCAGGCGAAGAAACACTCACCGTGTATTCGCCAGCCGGAAGCTCTGGTACAACAAAACTCCCGTCCGCAAGGCTGATTACATCACGAGTGAATCCCGTCGCTGAGCTCTTTACGTTTATTTTTGCTCCCACAATCACCGCGCCCGAAGGGTCTGTGACCGTGCCGCGAATCGAGCCACGAAAACTTTGGGCGCGAATCGGTAGGGACATGCCGGCGAGGACCGCCAGGGTGAACATGGCGACGGCCGTGCGTTTGCGGAAATTGTATTTGAACAAGTCTCGGCGTGCGTGCACGGAGTCCTCCCTGGATTTATTTACTTTTGTGCGGAATAAAGACCGGAACTGGCGGCGAAATCTTATAGGTCTTGGAAAAATCACGCTCGTTGAGTGCGAAGCCCACGCGGCCGCGCGAGTCGATGTAAAGCAAGGCCTGGCCGACCGGCACATCCATGAAGGTTTTCACGTAGGGAAACTTATACGGCTTATTGGCAATCTGGACGGTTACATTTTCGCCTATGGCGTAGCCGAGCTGTTTGAAATCATCTCCTTGAATGTTTGTAATCAGGCTGCCATAGGGATCGTCGAGGCCGATAACTTCTCCGCTGATTCCTTTCGTGTCCGTGATCGCCACACTGGGCTTCAGCCGAACCAAATCTTTTACTTCGGGGCCGGCTTGCGTCCAATCTTCTCCCGCGGCCAAATGCGCTGCTGAGGGCGAAAAAATATCGCGGCCATGAAATGTGGAAGAAACTTTGTCGCCGATCATCCAGGCCGTGTTGGTAATCTCGCGCACACCTTCCACGCCGTCGCGATCCGCAACCGGCGTGATGATTCCGTTATCGGGCAGATCGAAATATTGACCTTTCTTGGTCTTCACGATGATGGCTTTGCGCGAGGTACCTACTCCGGGGTCGACGACGACGAGGAAAACAGTGCCGGAAGGGTAGTAAGGCGAAACACCGGCGAGAAATCGCGAAGCTTCTTCGATGGAGAACGGAGTGACCTGGTGCGTGATGTCCATGATGCGGACATCGGGAACGATGCCGAGAATCACGGCTTTGCAGATGGCGACGGCGTCGTTGGCGACGCCGAAATCGGTCATGAAAACTATCGCGGGGCGCGGGTTGGCGTTCTTGGAAGGATTCTGATCCTGATGGGCTCCCTGGGCGTGGCCGGCAAAGGCCGCGACAAGGAGCAGGAAAAAGGCGACTAAGAATTGATTGCGAGTGGAACGCATCCGCACCTCCGAGTGAGCAGGGTTAAATTATTTCGACAGAACTTTTAGATTCGACCCCAAGTGCGCGACATTCTATCACTAGAGCGCCGCACCTCAAGCTTCCGTCGCCATTGGCGCCATCCTCACCCCGCTGCGGGAATTCGATGCGAAGAGAGTCCCGGTGATTCAAGGAGTTTTGGCAATTTTATTTGGTGCGGGCGTGGAGGAACCCAACAAGGCGAGGATTTCTTCTTCGGTGAGGACGCGCTCGGATTGTTTGGCGGCATTGAAAATGTGGTCGACAAGCTTGTCGGTGACTGGAACGCCTCGTTTTTCGAGCCAAAAGACTACGTTGGAGCGGCCGCTGAGCGGGCCTACTTCGATTACCTGTTCCAGGCCGAACAGATGCGAGGGCACGCCGCTGTAGATGGAGTTGGCGAGCTCGTGATCGTTTTTCTTGTAGGCTTTTACGATCGCAGCGGCGTGGACGCCGGTGGCGGTGCGGAAGGCGTCGCGTCCGACTACAGGATAATTGGGCGGAATTTCGGTATGTGGCTTTGGCTACCGCGCGGGAATATTGTTTTAGGGTGGAGAGGTCGCGATCGATCAGGCCTAGCAGCCGCAGATTCACGAGCATCAATTCCATCGGGGTGTTGCCTACGCGTTCGCCCAATGCCAAGGCGGCGGCGTGGACTTGGTCAGCGCCGGCTGCGATGGCTGCGAGAGAGTTGGCGATAGCCAGGCCGCGGTCATTGTGGCCGTGCCAGTCCACGCGGATTTTTTCTCCCGATGGTTTCACGACTTCTTCGATTGCGAACTTTACGAGATTGAATGCGCCGCGAGGAGTGGCGTGGCCGACTGTGTCGCATAGAACGATGGCGCGGGCGCCGGAACGTATGGCTGTGGAATATAAAGTGATCACGGTGGACGGGTCGGTGCGAATCGTGTCCTCAGTAACGTACATCACTGGTAGGCCAGCGGCGGCGGCGAATTTTACGGCTTCTTCGGTGGTGCGTTGGAGATGATCGACGGTCCAATCTTCCACCAGGCGGCGAATGGGGCTGGAGCCGATGAAAGTGGCCGCTTCAATGGGCCTGCCGACCCGTTCGGAAATCTCGATGATCGGCTTGATGTCGTTTTTGTGGGTGCGCGCGGCGCAATTGGGACGGATTTTCATTTTTGCGCTGACGATTTCGCGGGCGAGAGCTTCCGTATCGGAATAGGCACGCGGGCCGGCGCCCGGGAGGCCGATGTTCACTGTCTCGATGCCGAGCGATTCCATCAGGTGCAGAATTTCGATTTTTTCCGCGATGCTGGGATCGTGGACGGAAGGGTTTTGCAAGCCGTCGCGGAGCGTTTCGTCGTTGAGCGTGACGTGACGTTCCGTGGGAATTTCAGCGCCGGTGTAGGTGTTCCAGTCGTGTATGAGTTCGTGTTTCATTGTAACGGCAAAAACTGTAAGAAGCAGGTCCCTCGCTGCGCTCGGGATGACAACTAAAAACGAAAACGACGCACAACCAAACTTAAAACGCTACGACAGCTAGTAGCGCAGAGTGTAGCTGTGGGGCGGCTGCGAACGGTCTGGCGTGTAGAGCGTTTTGCAGAATTCGCAGCGGTATACTTCGATTTTTGCGCCGACCAGCGCTTCGATTTCCTTCGGATAATCGTACCAGCGCTTCAAATGGCCGCAACAGAGCTTTCCCTTGGCGTCTTTTTCGTCGCAGGCGCGCTGGGTGGCTTTTTTCGGCTTAACTTTTGGCGCTTCGGGAACCGCGGGCTCAGCTGCGGCTGTTGCCGCACCGGCTGAGCCGCGACCGGCCGTCGCAGCCGCCGGACCAGCGGGCGATGCCGGCGCCGCCGAAGTCGGCGATACCGGGGCGCTCGGAGTAGTTGCGCTCGGCGGCTTCGCGGAAGTTTCTGGGACGGCTTCGTCTGGCATTCTATGGCTCCTTGGTCCGGAGGCTGATGAAAAAAGCAAGATGCCGGGCTGAAGGCCCCGGCTCTACCTTTACACCTTAAACCCTTGCCTAAATTAGGTTGCGGCGGAAGATTAGGCCGCGGGCGCCATGGTTCTTTGCGAGCGCGGCGAAGCGCTTCTTCCAGCTTGGCGCGAAAAGCATTTCCACAAGACTGCCGGCCGCAACGGCAAGCTCCGCAGTGTAACCGAACCACCAGGATTTCGCGATGCGCGGCAGACGGTCAACATCAATATATTTTACTTGAACCATTTCGAGCAGTCCAAGGCGAGAGTGCGTGCGTCCCCAACCGCTGGCGCCGCGTCCGCCGTGCGGGGCTTCGCAGGCGCCGTAATAGCTGGCGACGTCGTTGACCATTACCGAGCCTGCACGAACCCGCGATGCAATTTCGGCGCCGTGACGCGAATCCGCGGTCCACACGCTGGCGCTCAGTCCGAAGGGCGAATCGTTCGCTAGGGCGATGGCTTCTTCCGCCGAGGCAACAGCTTGTATCGCGATTACCGGGCCGAAGGTTTCGTCGCGCATGAGTTGTATAGAGTGGTTCACGCGAGTGACAACTGTGGGCTCGAGGAAATTTGGTCCGAGGTCTGAGCGACGATTCCCACCGGTGAGAATTTCGGCGCCGCGTTCGACGGCTTCGCGCAATTGCTGCTCGACTTTTTCGAGCTGGCGCAGGCGAATCATGGGGCCGAGTTCAGCGTTGCGATCCGAGGCCGGGCCTAAGCGGAGCTTTTTTGTTTTTTCTACGCAGAGTTGGATGAATTGTTCGGCGACATCTTGTTCCACATAAATACGTTCGACCGAGAGGCATGCCTGTCCACAATTTGTAAAGCCGCCCCAGACGGCGGCGCTGGACGCGGTTTCGAGATTGGCGTCGGCGAGAACGATCATCGCGTCCTTCCCGCCTAATTCGAGCACGGACGGGATCAGTTTTCGTCCGCATGACTCGGCGATACGACGGCCAGAGCTCATGCTGCCGGTGAAAAACACTTTATCGGGACCCACGTCCATGATGGCTGCACCGAGGTCTCCGGCTCCTTGCAGGACTTGCACGAGATCAATCGGAAATCTCGCTTGTTCGATCAGTTCGCCGATGAGCGCGCCCGTTCCAGGAGTCAGCTCAGACGGTTTCAACAAAACAGCGTTGCCCGCGACGAGCGCCGGAACAATTTGCGCGACCGGAATGGCGAACGGATAGTTCCAGGGCGAAATGACTGCGACGACTCCGTGTGGATGAAATTCCGTCCAACCTGATTTTGCTCGCAGCGCGAGATTGTGATGCGGAACGCGCTCGGGACGAAGCCAAGCAGGCGCCTGACGCGCCAGGAAGTCTGTGGTATCGAGCGCGAGGAGGACTTCGGAAAGAACGGCTTCGACGCGAGGCTTGCCGGTTTCGCGCGAGATGACGCTCGCGACGTCGTCGCGGCGAGAATAAATCGCGTCGCGAAGGCGGAGCAACGCTGCGCAGCGATGAGCTAGCGATCGCGCAGACCATTCTTTTTGGGCGTTACGGGCGCGTTCAATAATTGCCGGGAGATCGTCGAGACTCGTGGCCGGGTAGCGCGCAATTACTTCGTTCGTGGCTGGATCGATCGAATCGACAAAAGTTCGGTCGGAAGCGACGGGCATCGGCAGCGACTGTGGAGTTACGGCCATCTTTTCGCGATTGTACCTGATTTGGCTGTCGCTATGACGCCAATCCCCTTGCGCAGAAAGGTCTCCGCTAGGTTTGTAAAGCGCGGCGGCGCGCAGCGGAGGAAGCAAGCGAGTCCGTGGGGTCGGGATAATCGAGTGCGACAAGATAGAGGCCCTCGGGCGGCACGGTGGGGCCTGAACGCGAACGGTCGCGCAATTCAAAAATTTGTGGAATGTCTTCCGGCGCGAGACGCCCTCGGCCAACTTCCAGCAGCGTGCCAACAATTTTCCGCACCATGTAGCGTAGGAACGAGCGGCCGTGAACCACATAATGGATTTCGTCGGCTTCAGGCGGGCGCGCGATTTCAGAAGAATAAATTAGACGCAGCATGTCGCGTTCGCCGTCCACGTCGTCGGAGCCTGAGGATGCGGCAAATGTCGTGAAATCGTGTTCGCCTTCAAAGAGGCGCGCCGCGGCGGACATCGCGGCTTCATCGAGTGGCCCTGGATAATGATAAGCGCGGCCAAAATCGAAGGGAGGAAGAACGCGGCCGCGATAGATTCGAAAGCGATACGTTTTTCCCTGCGCCAGCCAGCGTGCGTGAAAATCGTGTCCCACTTCTTGGCACTCGACGATGCGGATCGCCGGAGGCAGCAGAGCGTTTAGAGCGCGTTGAAGTTCGGGGGCTGCCAGATTCGAAGCGGTCTTGAAGTGGGCGGCCTGTCCGAGCGCGTGAACGCCAGCGTCCGTGCGGCTCGCTCCGTGCACAACGACGTTCTCTTCCGTGATTTTGCGCGCTGCGTCATTAATGGCGCCCTGGATCGTTGCCAAGCCAGGCTGAAACTGCCAGCCGTGAAAGGCGGCGCCGTCGTAGGCGATCGTGAGCTTGATGTTGCGCATGCGTACTAAGGATTATCGCATGCGCAAGCGACCCAGCGTAGCTTCAGCGGAACAGCGGGATGTCTGACGACGCAGCGGCTCTTACTAGTGAAATTGGTTTCCGGAAGCCGGAACTACGATCGGGCCCGCAGGTAGCGCGAGCCGGGGCGTGTGGGCGTGCCGCCGGCGCGGCAAAGGGGACACTCGTCGGGTTCGAAGCTGGGGACTTCCATTTCAAGCAGAGCTCGCGAAGGGACGTTCAGTTCAAGACGGCCGCCGCTGCGGTCAATCAAAGCCCCGGCGGCTACCACCAGGCCGCCTTCTTCTTCGACCACGCCGATAGCTTCACGGGTTGACCCGCCAGTGGTCCAGACATCTTCGATTACCAGGACGCGCTCGCCGGGGTTGATCTCGAAGCCGCGGCGCAGGGCCATTTGACCGGAACGGTCACGTTCGACGAAGAGCGAGCGAACGCCGAGGGCGCGCGCTACTTCGTAACCAGCAAGGATTCCGCCCAGCGCCGGAGAAACTACGCAAGCAACCGAAAGATCTCTGAAAAGATCGGCGAGAGCGCGGCCGAGTTGTTCGGCGTGTTCGGGATGCTCCAGGACCAGCGCGCACTGGATGTAGGTGCCGCTGTGGCGTCCGCTGGAAAGCTCGAAATGGCCGGTGCGGACTGCGCCTACTAGTTCGAGGAGCTTCAGAATTTCTTCGCGCTTCATGTGGTCAGCGGGAACGGCAGACGAAGAGCGGGCGTCCCCAGCAATCGCGCATAGCCTAAAGGCGCAGACGAAAAGTGTCAATGTAAACGTGGAGCGGATAGGCGCTGGAGACTGTCGCTGTTAGTCGAATTCGCGTCTTAACGGGTAGTCCACGATAATCGCGCGGCCGTCGGTCAGGGCTTTGATCGAATGTGGGATGTTACTGGGAACGATTGCTACTAAACCCGGGCGCGCGATTTGAGCTGCGCCGTCGATGGTTATCTCCAGTTCGCCCTCGATCACTTCGTAAACCTCTTCCTGCAGATGGAAATGCTCGTGAATAGTGGCGCCGCGTTTGAAGTCGTAATGCGCGATGGTCATGTTTGGTGAGTGAAAATAGCGTCCGCGCCAACCCGGCAGGCGTTCGATGACTTTCAGGCTATTCGTGTCGATGACGGGCATGAGGGTTCCCCTTTGTGAATCCTAACATGCCGCGGATTCGCGTTGAAGGATGCAAATTGACACTGGGCCGGGGGTCGGATATTCTCGATAATTCGAAATAAACTGCTAAGGAGTAATGAATGGCTCAGGGTGGGGCGGTAAAGCATAAGAAGAAGACGAAGTCGGTATTGAAGAATATTCGGCAGGCCGAGACTAGGCAGGCCATCAATCGCATGAATCGCACGCGAGTACGAACGGCTATCCGGCGGATGCGCGCAGCGTTGACGTCAGGGGACGTAGCGGGCGCGGAGAAGTTGGCTTCAGCGACTTTTTCAGAAGTAGACAAAGCGATTCGCAAGAGGACGCTTTCGGAGAATACAGCGAACCGGTACAAGTCGCGTTTGACGCTGGCGTTGAATGCGTTGAAGAACAAGAAGAAGGCTTAAGCCGCAGTACATTAATTGGCTGAGATTGGGTGCTCCGAGGTTTTGGGGCGCCCTTTTTTTTTGCGTTTGTACTCGCCGTTAAATGAAAGAAACAGCAGATCCCTCGAACTACGTCCCGCGCCCCTGAAAACCAGGGGAAAGCAAAAGCACGCGGGACTCCGCTAGGGATGGCAGGTTTGTGGTGTTTACCTTGACCTCGGAAAGTGATCGATCTTACTGATGGAGTCGTGCGAGAAAGGGCGGGACTTCGCTCTTTTCCTTCAGGGCCAACAGTTTCGAGGTGTGTGCGCCGACCTCGGAAAGTGATCGATCATATGGATTCGAGTCTCTCCAAGGGAATGGAAACAAAACACTGCGCGGCCTTGCAAAAGATAAACGGACGAAACCGTTCGCGTTTGGGCGTACCAAAGAAAAGGCACAACCTTTGTAGGTCGTGCCCTTGCGACAGGAGAGAGAATTTCTGAAACTTACTCCGGAATGGGTGCTGTCTCCGGCATTTGCAATTTAGCTTTGGCGAGTGCGCGGACGATGTTTACTTCGACCGCCTGCTCAGAGGTGTTGCGCACGGTGGCGAGTTCGCTGATGAGAAGATACTTTGCGCGTTCGAGCATCTTCTTTTCACGGAAAGAAAGCGGCTTGGTGCGGCTGAGGGCGACGAGGCCTTTCAAAACGGCGGCCACTTCCATCAGTGAACCAGTGCGCATGCGATCCGAATTTTCCTTGAAGCGATGCTTCCAGTCATGGTGCGAAGCCGAACGGCCCTTTTCAAGGAATCCAAGGACAGCGGCTGCTTGTGTGTTGCGGATGATCGGGCGCAATCCAACGCAATCGACGTTGGACTGCGGAACCATTACTTTCAAACCGCTCGAAGCGATTTTCAGCATGTAATATCGCTCCGATCTTCCATTTAAGTAACCGTAACTAATCTGTTCGATAATCCCTACACCATGGTTCGGATACACAACCTTTTCACCAAGCTTGAATTCCATAGGTGGACGGCCCCCCCGAAGGGCATGTTGAAATCTTAGGCAGAAGCGGGCACGGCGTCAAGCGAATCCAGCAATATCGCAAAGGATAAAGAGGCCGGAAAAGGCTTAATTTTCACGGGTTTGGCCCCCCAATTGCCCTATAATGGTGCTGTGCTGATTCTAGCTTTAGACACCTCCTCAACCGCCGGTAGTCTGGCCGTTCTTCGCCATGAAAAACTCGTCGGATTAGTCTCAACTTTGGGCGAAGAAACCTACTCTTCGCGGATGTTTCGCCACCTGGAATTCCTGCTGCGAGAGCTTTCGCTGAAGCTCGAGCAATTCGATTTGTTCGCGGTTAGCGCGGGGCCGGGATCGTTTACGGGCCTGCGCGTTGGACTTGTTGCGGCAAAAGGATGGGCGGAGGTTTACAACAAGCCGGTGGTGGGCGTGAGTGTGCTGGAAGCGATTGCCGCACAGTCTAATTCGGCTGCGGCCGTCCTGGTACCTGCGTTCGATGCGCGCCGCGGTGAAGTTTATTTTGGAGTGTATCGCCGAGGGAAGGATTTATTAGCGCTCGAAGGCGATGAGTGCGTCCTGCGTCCGGAGGAATTTTTGCGAACGATTGCGGAGCGGCCGGGCAGTTCGGAATTTGCGATTATTTCGCCGACGCCTGAAGTATTCGCAGACGCGCTGTCTCGAATGGAGAAGGAACATCTACCCGTGCCGCACGTTGAACGCGTCTCTAGTGTGCTCGCGCCGCTGATCGGGCAGCTTGGTTTTATGCGCGCACAGCGTGGCCAAGTTTCAGACGCGCTTACGCTCGATGCAAATTACGTTCGACGCACGGACGCACAAGCGTACGCCAAAAGGCAGTAAACATTTTGCGCAGCCGCCCAATTGAAGACGCCGATGTTAAACGCATTCTGGCAATTCAGGCGGCTTGTCCGGAAATCGCGCAGTGGACGACCTGGGACTACAACCGAGTCGCACGCGGAGAGATGGCCGGTTGGGTGGTTGAGGAAGAAGGCAGTGTTGCCGGATTTATCGTTGCACGAAAAATCGCGCATGAGATCGAGATCCTAAATTTCGCGGTTTCACCCGAACTGCGTGAGCGTGGTATTGGCGCCATCCTGCTGCAAGCAGCTCTTGCGTGGGCAAAGACTTTCGAGGCTACGCACGCGATATTGGAAGTTCGCTCTTCGAATGCCGCAGCGCTCCATTTTTACGAACACCACAATTTCCAGACGGTGGGCCGGCGTTCGCGTTATTACAATTCTCCCATCGAAGATGCGCTGTTACTGAGCGCCAAACTTCCATAACGCCGGTTTCTCCATTACGCGGCGTTTCGAGGATATCCACAGTGCCGCGGGTACTCCCACTTTTATCCTATTGGTTTGGAGCTGGAATTGTGTTAATTGTTAACGACATGTGAATGCTCTTTCCAACCTGGAGGGAAAGGATGCCGATTACGACGCACGATATCCGGCAAAGGCTGTTAGAAACTGACCAGGAATTCAGAAGACTCGCCGAAGAACACTCCCGCTGTGAATGCCAGCTCGAACAACTCGTAGGACAAAGTTACTGGAACTCAGAAGACCTCGCACTTGAAGTTTCCCTCAAAAAAATGAAGCTCTATTTGAAAGATCAAATGGAGCTGATCGTGGCGCGCCACCGTCATAATCAGAGTGCGAGGCAGCAGCAAATGCACCAGAACCAGGCACACTACTGAGTTCAGAGCGCGGCGTTCGTTTATAACCAGGGCCCAGCAGCACTTTAACTTCTGTCGTACAATATTCGTGCATCTAAATTGATTGGACCATTTCTCATTCACAGGCAAGGGTTTCCCTCTCGCTGATGGTAAAAGACGCGTATAAATTTGCGCTGCCTCCGCTGATCGTGGGCGGGTTGTGTCTGATTCCCGGTTGGAAAATTGTCGCGGCGATACTGATTTGTCTCGGACTTTTCGTATTTTATTTTTTCCGCGATCCGGAGCGCAAGATTCCGTCCGATCCTGCGGCGGTGGTTTCACCAGCGGATGGACACGTGGTGCAAATCGTGGATGAATTGCTCGGCGGCGTGATGGGCCATCGCATCAGTATTTTTCTGGCTATATGGGACGTGCACGTACAACGCTCGCCGGTGGCCGGAAGAATTGCCAGTGTGGTGTATCAGCCCGGCAAGTTTTATGCGGCGATGCGCTCGGCGGCGTCGGTGGAAAATGAACAGAATATTATTACAGTAGAGACGCCCGGGGGCCGTTTGGTATTCAAACAAATCGCCGGAGCGATTGCGCGTCGCGTGATATGCTGGAAGCGCGAAAGCGAAAGTGTGGCGCGCGGCGATCGCATCGGGCTGATACGGTTCGGCTCGCGCGTGGACGTCTGGCTGCCCATGGAAAGTGCGGTGGTAGTGCAGCGCGGTCAAAAAGTAAAAGGCGGCGAGAGCATACTGGCGAAATGGAATTCAACGACATAGATCCTGTCGGAAACGAAGAAGAACCGCGGCGACCGCTCCGTAATCACCGCTTGCGGCGCGGCATATATATCCTTCCCAGCGCACTTACAGTGGCAAATCTTCTGTGTGGTTACTACGCCGTATTGGCCACGTTGGATGGCCGCTTTGCGGATTTCGACAACGCAGCCATCGCCATTGGAATCGCTTACGCATTCGACGCAATGGATGGGCGCATCGCGCGCTCGATGGGAACGGAAAGCGCTTTTGGACGCGAATTCGATTCTCTCGCTGACGTGGTGAGCTTCGGCATTGCTCCGGCGGTGCTGGCCTATGCCTGGGGCGTGCGCGCGCTTGCAGCCGCGAATGCTTCCGATTCCCTGCACCTTACTCAACTTGGCTGGCTGATGGGATTTTTCTTTGTGGCCTGCTGCGCCTGGAGACTTGCACGGTTCAACATTCAGGGGATGGCGCCGGGCGGGAATAGATATTTCGTGGGCATGCCGACTCCTGCGGCGGCGGGAATGATTGCTTCGACCGTGCATTTGCGCGAAGGGTTGCCGATTTCGGATGTTCGTTGGTCGATTCTGTGGCTCGCATTGTTGGTTGGACTCGGCGTTTTAATGTCGAGCTCGATGCGATTTTACAGTTTCAAGGATATTCAATGGACGCGGCGGCGCCCTTCGCTCGCGGTGATTCTACTGGCGCTGATCGTCGGTGCCGCTGTGAAATTTTCCGGACCTACCTTGTTTGCGCTCACCGCTGGGTACACCGCGCATGGGCCGATCATGCAGCTTATACGCTTCGTTCGACACCGTACCGCCTCGCGGACCGCTTAAAGCATGGCAGGCGGCGCTGCAAAATCGAGTCGTGTTGCGATTGTGGGCGCCTCCTCTCTGCGCGGCAAAGAACTGAAACTTGTCCTGGAAAATCGCAACTTCCCTGCCGGTGAAATCGTCCTGCTCGACGAACCGATCCTCGCTGGGACTCTGACGGAGGCCGGCGGCGAGCCCACATTTATACGAGCGCTCGATGAGGACAGTTTCGAGCGCGCCGGATTTGCTTTCTTTGCCGGGAGCGCGCAAGACGCAGAACGCAATTGGCGACCAGCGCAGCGTTCCGGCGCGCAAGTGATCGACATGACCGGAGCGATCGCCGCTTCGGGGAACGCGGTCACTTGGATTCCGGCGCTGGAGTCTGTCCTTCCGCGGCGCGCTGCGACTGGAATCGAGCCGGGGAAGCCGGCGCCCTATTCTTCTCCGCCTCCCGGCACGATTATCACGAGTGCGCTGGCGGCCGGCCTTCAACGTTTTTCGCCTGTGCGGATTGTGGTGATGCTGTTCCCTCCGGTCTCCGAGCGCGACCAGGCGGGCGTGGACGAGCTTGAAAGTCAGACCACGAATTTGCTTTCTTTCAAGCCTATCGAGCAAACAATTTTTGATGCGCAGGTTGCGTTTAATTTGCTGGCCGGCTACGGCGAAGAATGCAAACCAGCGCTGAAAGATTTGCGCGCGGCGATTGCTCGTGATGTGGCTAGTTACCTGGCAGGACGCGCATCTGTTCCCGCAATTCAATTGATACAGGCGCCTGTGTTTTACGGATATGCGTTTGCCGCCTACGCGGAATTTGGTTCGGCGCAAAAGCCGGAGCAACTTGAGGGCGCGTTTCGAAATCTAGGGATAAAGGTCGCCGCTCGGGATGACCCTGCTCCTAACAATGTTAGCGTCGCCGGCGAAAGTGAGATTCAAATCGCGCGAATAGAAGCGGACCGCAGCATTGCGAATGGCGTTTGGATTTGGGGCGCTGTGGATAATCTGCGGCTTGCGGCGACGAATGCGGTTCAAATTGCGGAGGAACTGTTTGAAGAACCGGCTGCATACAATTGAAACTTTGCGACGAACGTCATTCTTGCTAATTTTATTGTTCGCTACGTTTTTTGCTTCAGGTTGCGGCTATCACGTCGTCGGGCACGCCGGAAACCTGCCTTCCGATTGGAAAACGATCGCGATACCTGCATTCAAAAATGACACGACGCGTTACCGGATTGAGCAGCGCCTTACCGAGGCCGTGATCCGGCAATTCATTCAACGCACAAAGTACAGAATCATTCAGAATCCGGCCGACGCTGATGCTGTACTGCACGGGGAAGTAATCTCTATCGAGACGGACCCGATGCTGTTCAACGCGACGACGGGTCAGGTGACCACGATGCTGGTGCAAGTGCACACGAAAGTGCAATTGGTCGATACCAAGACGGAGAAAGTGGTATACAAAAACGACGATGTGGTGTTTCGCGACCAATACCAAATATCCACTGACGTGCAGAGTTTTTTCGAGGAGCAAAATCCCGCGCTTGAACGCATGGCGAAAGATTTCGCAGCGCAGCTTGTTTCGAACGTAGTGGAGAATTTCTAATGCCTGATATTTCCGCGGACAAACTGGTTGCGCGGCTAAGCACTGGGAAACCCGTGGCGGCAATCGTCCTGCTGGGAACCGATTCGTATCTTCGCGAGATGTGCCGCAGCAAAATTATCGAAGCGTGCGTGCCGGAAGCAGCGCGCGAGTGGGCGCTGGCTCGTATATCGGTGCAAGACAGCGGTTGGGACGAAGTGCTCCAGCGCGCGCAAACCATGCCCATGCTCGCGAATCGGCAAGTAATCATCGTGGAAGGCGTGGAATCGCTCGAAAAACTCGGCGAAAAGACTCGCCAAGAAATTGTGGAGGCGCTCGGCAAGTATTTCGAATCTCCCGCGCCTTTTTCGCTCCTGCTATTCGAAGCTGCCACTATGGATCGGCGTCAGAAATATTCCAAATTGCTGGCGGAGCATGCCCTTTTCGTCGAGTTGACAATCGGCGGCGAATCGGCGGCTTCGCTCGCGACGCAGATGGCGACCGATTGTGGCGCGGAAATCGAGCGCGACGCCGCTGTTCTGCTCGCGGATATTCTGAACAGCGAGCCGTCGCGTATGCGCATTGAAATCGAGAAACTTGCCACTTACGTCGGGAAGGGCCCACGCATCACGACGACCCATGTGGAAGAGCTGGTGGTGGCGGCGCGGAAGAACACCGTCTGGCAATTGGCCGATATGTTGGCCACTCGCAGGCGCGATTCGGCGCTGGCGTTCCTCGATAACCTGCTGCGCGAAGGCGAGGAGCCCATCGGATTGGTCGGTGGGATTACCTGGATGTATCGCAAGCTGATTGAAGCTCGCGATTTGCCTAGCGGCACGAGTGGTCTTCAGGCGGCGCGGGCGCTCGGGATGAATCCAGTGGCGGCGGAAACGGCCGTACGGCAAGCGCACCGCATACCGAAGAAAGATCTGCTCGCGGGTCTGGTGGCGCTAGCGGAAGCCGATAGCCAGTTGAAATCCTCTAATCCAAATCCGCGCGCGCTGATGGAGTTTCTAATCGTTCAGTTGACTTCGCCCCGCGCAGCGCCCGCAAGCTCCGCCGCATAGCTAACTGGCTTCGCCCTTCAGAAAACTGCGAACACTTCCTTCTCTTTAAAAGGCTCGCCGAACGAAACGAATCACTTTTTTGTCGCGAGAATTTGTTCGATCTGCGCGATGTGGTTCAAGTCGTGCCCTGCGAACATCCGCGCCATGTGCTCAATCGTTTCAACCCCGCGCTCGGAGTGCGTGCCGGAATGTTTCCACTGCTCCGGCGTCAAGGTCTTCAGCAGGGCGAGATTGGCCTCACGCAGAACGCGGAATTGTTCTAACGCCTTTCGGGGATCGCGCTTTTCATAGTGAAGCGCGGTGACCCATGCGTCCTGGTCAAACGCGCTTACGGCACACCCTGGAGCGCCTAGAATAAGACGCATTCGCCATCCCCCAGC
>Ga0210394_10002247_pt1 | contig 27082 bp, 21 predicted proteins | sample IncBWC12MmetaG_FD_160121 | JGI IMG/M metagenome (GOLD analysis project Ga0210394, IMG submission 160121) | Forest soil microbial communities from Barre Woods Harvard Forest LTER site, Petersham, Massachusetts, United States - Inc-BW-C-12-M | ecosystem: Environmental > Terrestrial > Soil >...
AAAGTTTGTTTTTTGCCGGATTCACCTCTCGTTTACGGAAAGCGGCGCGATTCTCGTCTGGTTTTTATCATCCGCTCGGGCCCCCCAGATGCTGGATGCCTTCGCGCCAATGAGCGGATTGTCTGGATTGCTCGACTGCCATATTGCTGCTGGTGGGGCAGGGCGTTCGGGCGGCCAACGCAACTCAAGGAGATCGGCATGGCGGCGACAGGATTTGAGCGTCCGGCAAGGGCGCATTTCGCGGCTGTTTCACTGGCCGCGATGATCGCGGCTTTCGCCATCGGCCAAGCCCGCGCGCAGACGGTCAATCCCGTCCCGCCGCCGCCGCCGCCGACTTTCAATCCGTCAACGCCAAACACGGTGCCGCAAGCGCCGTATGTGCCGGTTTCGCCGACGGCGCCCAGCGGCCTGTCGGGCTCCGCGCCGGCGCCGGTTTCGCCGGCCATCGCGCCGGCGCCGGTTTCGCCGGCCATCGCGCCGCCGCCTCCCGTCACTCCTCAAACGGCCAAAGCGCCCGCAGCGGCAAAGCCCGCTCTATCGCGAAAGCATGGCGGCCATCACGGCGCGGTCCGCCACCGCTCCCGCAAGCGCCACGCCCGATTCCATGCCGTGCGCGTGCTAGGCCCTTCCTATTATCCGGGCCTGGGCGAATTCTATCCGCCCTACGCCAATCCCTGCCATTTCAGCCGCGTGTGGTCCGGCTATTACGCGGGATATTGGGCGTACGATTGTTCTTGGTGAGTGCCAGTCGCCCGGATGAAGCAACGCGCAATCCGGGATAGCGTGCCGGCGTTCCCGAATTACGCTCCGCTCCATCCGGGCTACGCTTGCTTGCTGCGCCCTTCCGCCGTACCGGATTAGACGATCGTCAAGCCGGCGCGATAATCAGGCCACATCGCATCTAGCCGCTGCGCCATCGGACAGAATGCGTACAAGATCACCAATTCGGCCCGCAATTTTTGATCTCACAGGTTTGTGCGATTTTAGAACTTCAGAAAAACTTGCATCGCAGCGAAAAACGTCAAAGTATGGCGCGTAGAAGCAATGCATGAAATCGCCGAAGTCGCTGGGCTTCTCCTCCTTTACTAACGTGTTTCCTCCGCGGATGCGGCTAAGGTACGAAAAGGCGCGGGATCTAAACTTGTTTTTGATAGCTGCCGTGAATACAAAAAGGGAAGGACAAGATTCAACAATGCTCCGCAACTCTTCATCGCCAACTGTATCTACGCGAACGTGAAAGGAAGAGATAATGCGTCGTAGGGTTTCTGATGCTGAGCACAGCTCATCGATTTTGGCATCCAAACGAGGCTCAATTTGAGACGTTACAAATGGAGACAGTGCTGCGATGATTTGCTGTGCGGACAGCTCCACTTGAGCGGCCATATCGCGGCCTTGCTTTCTCAACGCCTCGTACAGCTCCTGACGAATTTTTGTTTCATCAAGTAGATATTTAAACATAATATACGGATTGCGTGTTATTTTGAGAGTTCTCCCACGAAACTCCGCGTTAGTAATCTTTCCCAGGAGCCAGTCTATTGCAGTATTCTGGCCAAGCAGGCTAAAGGGAAATTCGATGGGAACTGAGCGCGCACCGCTCGTGAGCAATTCTCGCCATTTGTCGTATGATGAACTCTTCTGAGGATCGAGTTCCGACCGGAGCTTGCGCCGTGTTCGACGAGGCAGCTTATCCAATAGAGCATCGACTTCCCGGCGTAACCTGATGCGCCTCTCGTCCATACCATCGATTGGCACATCAACCCCAAACCACTCGCCTTCTTTTGAAGTTATCTCATCAATGGAAAGGCTGACGGCTTTGTCACCTTGCAACGCCCTTTTGAGTTCTAACTCGGGAAGTTCGGTCGGAAAGCGAAGGATATTGGAGCCACAAAGCTCACGCATTAACTCGGCGCGCCTAACGGCGGCCTCTTTATGTGTCTCTGCTGCGTGTACTGCTTCCGAGAGATGGACGGCTGACATGAAAAATTTGACGGTTTCGTCACGCTTGCGTTCGCGCAAGAATTCGAGAACGGTTCTATATTCCTTTCTCAACTGTTCTTGTGGAGCAGAGAGATAAGAAAAATCATTACTATCCAAATATACGAGCTGTTGCATTGTGCTCACCAATAAAAAGGGCGGCCAGCGGCCGCCCTTTTTATGTCAAGACGGCCAAACTCTATATCATGAACACCCCGTAGTCCCGCCACACGTATCGCACTTCAAACACGTGCCGTTGCGCACCAGCGTAAAATTCCCGCACTCCCCGCAAGCTTCACCCTCGTAGCCTTTGGCGCGCGCCTCGGCGCGTTTTTCCGCCGCGGCCTGTTTGGCGTGGCTGCGGGCGTCGACGCGGTTGACCTGTTCGAGCGCCTGCGCGGGGGAGAGTTTTTGCTCGGACTCGGTCTTGAGCGCGGTCGAGCCGGCAAATTCCGCGCGCGGGCCGGCGGTGGTGATCGCGGTGACGTTCGAAGCCACCCCGCCCCGTCCGCCTTCGCTCGCTCCGCGAGCTTCGGTGGACGTCCCTCCCCCTGCAGGGGAGGGTGAAGAGATATCGCCTCCCCCTTGCATCACTTTGAGCCGGTCGGTGCGCGAGCGGGTGAGGCCCTTCGACACGTAGCGCGTGTCGGGACTGGGCCTGCCTTCCTCGACGCCCTTGCCGAGCGCATCGAAGCCGCCTTCGTTCGGCTCGACATGGGCGAGGTCGAAGCGCGACAGGTAGCTCACCGCCAGCTCGCGGAACACGTAGTCCAGGATCGAGGTAGCGTATTTGATCGAGTCGTTGCCCTGGACGGGGCCGGACGGCTCGAACCTAGTGAAGGTGAAGGCGTCGACATATTCGTCGAGCGGCACGCCGTATTGCAGGCCGAGCGACACCGCGATGGCGAAGTTGTTGAGGAGCGAGCGCAGCGCCGCGCCCTCCTTGTGCATGTCGATAAAAATCTCGCCGAGCTTGCCGTCGTCGTATTCGCCGGTGCGCAGATAGATTTTGTGGCCGCCGACCACGGCCTTTTGCGTGTAGCCCTTGCGGCGGTCGGGCATGCGCTCGCGATCGCGCATGACGACGATGCGCTCGACGACTTTCTCGACGATCTTCTCGGCGAGGCCGGACGCACGCGCCGCAGCGGGCTTGTCGAGGAACGCCTCGATGACGTCGTCGTCCTCTTCGTCGTCGGCGATGAGCTGGCTTTGTAAGGGCTGCGACAGCTTCGAGCCGTCGCGGTAGAGCGCGTTGGCTTTCAGCCCAAGCTTCCACGACAGGATATAGGCCGCCTTGCAGTCCGCGACGGTCGCCTCGTTCGGCATATTGATGGTCTTGGAAATAGCGCCGGAAATGAACGGCTGCGCCGCCGCCAGCATGCGAATATGGCTGTCGACCGAGAGGAAGCGCTTGCCGGTGCGGCCGCACGGATTGGCGCAGTCGAACACGGCGTAATGCTCGGGCTTCAAATGCGGCGCGCCTTCGACCGTCATGGCGCCGCAGACGTGGATATTGGCCGCCTCGATCTCGCGCTTGGTGAAGCCGAGATGGGCGAGGAGGTCGAAGCTGGGAGCCGCCAAATGCTCGGCGTCAACGCCGAGCTCGTTACGAAGAAAATCGGCGCCCAGCGTCCATTTGTTGAAGGCGAATTTGATGTCGAAAGCGGTCGGCAGCGCCTTTTCCACTTTCTCGATCGCTTCCGGAGTGAAACCCTTTGCCTTCAGCGTGGTGTGATTGATCGCCGGCGCCTGGCCGAGCGTACCGTGACCCATTGAGCCATGACCCACCGCATAGACGATGATCTCGGCAATCTCGCTGTCGCGATAGCCGAGCACGCGCAGGGCCTCCGGCACGGCGCGGTTGATGATCTTAAAATAGCCGCCGCCGGCGAGTTTTTTGAATTTCACCAGCGCGAAATCCGGCTCGATGCCGGTGGTGTCGCAATCCATCACCAGGCCGATGGTGCCGGTCGGCGCCACCACGGTCGCCTGCGCATTGCGGTAGCCGTGCGCCTGCCCGAGCTCGAGCGCGCGATCCCAGGCGCGCTTGGCGTGTTCGGCAAGTTTTTGGTCGGGATTGGCCTTGTGATCGAGCGGCACCGGCGGCGTCGTCATCGCTTCATAGCCGGTGCGCTCGCCGTAAGCGGCGCGGCGATGATTGCGCATCACCCGCAGCATCGCCTCGCGATTTTCGGCAAAGCGCGGGAAGGCGCCGAGCTCGGCCGCCATTTCGGCGGAAGTGGCGTAGCAGACCCCGGTCATGATCGCGGTGAGCGCACCGCAGATGGCGCGGCCGGCCTCGGAGTCGTAGGGAATGCCCGACGACATCAACAGCCCGCCGACATTGGCGTAACCGAGGCCGAGCGTGCGGAAGTCGAAGCTGCGCTGCGCGATTTCCTTCGACGGGAATTGCGCCATCAGCACCGAGATTTCGAGCACGATGGTCCACAGCCGCACCGCGTGCTCGTAGCCTTCGACGTCGTAGAGCTCGCTTTTGAGGGTTTGCCCGGTCGCGGCGGAGGGCAGCGCGCGGGTGTGGAACGCGAGCAGGTTCAGCGAGGCGAGATTGCACGCGGTGTCGTCGAGGAACATATATTCCGAGCACGGATTCGACGCGATGATCGGCCCCGACGCGGCGCAGGTGTGCCAGTCGTTGATGCTGGTGTGGAATTGCAGGCCGGGATCGGCGCTGGCCCAGGCGGCGTAGCCGATCTTCTCCCACAAATCGCGCGCTTTCACGGTCTTGGCGATTTTGCCTTTCTTGGTGCGCCAGAACAGATCCCAATCGCGATCGGCATCGACCGCTTTGAGGAATTCGTCGGTGACGCGCACGGTGTTGTTGGAATTCTGCCCGGAGACCGTGAGATAGGCTTCCGAATCCCAATCGGTGTCATAGGTCGGGAATTCGATGTCCTTGTAGCCCTGCTTGGCGAACTGGATGACGCGGCGGATGTAATTGTCCGGCACGTGGTTCTTGCGTGCCGCCTTGATCTCGCGGCGCAGCACCGGGTTCTTCTCCGGATCGAAACAGTCGTCGCCCGAGCCCTCGCAGTTCACGCAAGCTTTCAGGACCGCGCGCAGGTGGCGCTGGTTGATCTTGGAGCCGGTGACGAGGTTCGCAACCTTCTGCTCCTCTTTCACCTTCCAGTCGATGAACTGCTCGATGTCGGGATGATCGACGTCGAGGATCACCATCTTGGCCGCGCGGCGCGTCGTGCCGCCGGATTTGATGGCGCCCGCGGCGCGGTCGCCGATCTTGAGAAAACTCATCAGGCCGGACGATTTGCCGCCGCCGGACAGTTTTTCGCCTTCACCGCGCAGCTTGGAGAAATTCGAGCCGGTGCCGGAGCCGTATTTGAACAGGCGCGCTTCCCGCACCCATAAATCCATGATGCCGCCCTCGTTGACGAGGTCGTCGCTGATGGACTGGATGAAGCAGGCATGCGGCTGCGGATGCTCGTAAGCGGTGGCGGATTGCACCAGCTGCCCGGTTTTGTAATCGACGTAAAAATGCCCCTGGCTCGGGCCGTCGATGCCGTAGGCCCAGTGCAGGCCGGTGTTGAACCATTGCGGCGAGTTCGGCGCCACCATCTGCATCGCCAGCATGTAGCGGTGCTCGTCGAAGAACGCCTGCGCGTCGCTCTCGGAGGTGAAATAGCCGCCCTTCCAGCCCCAATAGGTCCAGGTCCCGGCCAGCCGGTCGAACACCTGCTTGCAGGAAACTTCGCCGGTAAGGCGCTCGGCTTCCGGCAATTCCTTGAGCGCGTCTTCGTCGGCGGTCGAGCGCCACAGCCAGGAGGGAACGGTCTCCTCCTCGACCTTCTTCAGGCGGGAGGGCACGCCGGCTTTGCGGAAATATTTTTGCGCCAGCACGTCGGAGGCGACTTGCGACCATTGCTCCGGAACTTCGACGTCCTCGGCATGGAAGACGACGGAGCCGTCCGGATTGCGGATCTCGCTCGTGGTCAGACGGAAGACAATGTCCGCGTAGGGCGATTGTCCCGCTTTGGTGTAGCGCCGCTCGATCCGCATTCTCTGCCCCTTAATTCCTGGTGTTTCGCCTCGGTGGTCCAGCGGGGTTGCACCCGCTGAATATAGGCCACCGACAGTTTCCCCGCGACGCGAAGAAGCGTGCTTCGCCGCGTCGATCCTCACCCCTGTTTCTGTCTGCCACCCACGCAGTCCGGCTTTGCTGGCCGGGTCTTATTTTGGCACGCCACTCGAAGTCCTTGATCGTCTCCTTCAGGGCGCAATAATCCACGCTCGCGCCACGGCGGCACGGAGCACTCCCGTAAACCCTTTTTGGAGAGCCCGGCGGACTTCGCTACCCGCGCGCCGAACTTGATGAGGCTAGGCCAAGCCGGCCGCGTACGTCAAGCTTTAGTATGAAAATCTGAATCAACCACTAAATGTGGGGATAGCGGGGACGAATCTGGAGGGGATGCGCAAGTATCGGAGATTCGTGATGAATCCGAAAGAGCCTTGCCGCTGTGCGCCGAATTTTGTTGTTCGCAACCCAACTCAGGCGTGCCGGTCGCGCGCTCGCGAGCCCCGGGACTTGCCGACCGTGAGACGCTCCGGGGTTACCCTTCGCCCCAGACCGTCATGCTGCGGTCACGCAATGACGGGGGTTTTCCGCTGATTCTGAGTGAAATAGTCCGAAAAATCAGCGCTTTCCGCGCTTTCCTATCGGGTGTGGCGACGTAAGTTCTTGGAATCGCTGAAGGGACTCAGGCAGTCGCTATTTTGTGCTGCGGCCGCGGGCCGGTTCGCTCCGCGTTTTGCTCGATCCTACGAGCCTCGACTGGCGCCGGCGGGGGTTTTTTAATTAACCTTAAAGAAGTCTTACTTTTCGCGTCGGCTTGGGTTTGCTTGACGGGGCAGGAAGGGCCGCCAATAACCATTTGGTAATGTGTGGGGTTTTGTTCCAGCGTGCTATCCGCGCGGGGCGCGTCATTGCCTGTGCCGCCCTGATTGCGGGCTGCACCCAAATCATCCACAACGATCCGATCAATCAACAGCTCACCGCGAATCCCGCGCGGGTCGAAGCCGCGCTCGCTCCGGACGTCCCGGACAATTACGACGACATGGTCGTGGCGCTGTCATTTTCCGGCGGCGGCATGCGCGCGGCGGCCTTCTCCTACGGCGTTATGACCGGTTTCGAGCAAACGCGGGTCCCGACCCGCTCTGGCTCGGTGTCGCTCCTCGACCGGCTCGACTTTCTCTCCGGAGTTTCCGGCGGCTCGGTGCTCGCGGCCTATTACGGGCTGCGCGGCCGCCCGGCACTTGCCGATTTCAAGCAGCGTTTCCTCGACGTCAATGCCGAGGAATCGCTGCAGACCAATCTCAGCCTCGGCAACATCGCGCGCGGTCTGGAAGGCGGCGTCAACGACGCCACGGCGTTCCCGGTCTGGCTCGACGCGCATCTGTACAATCACGCGACCTTCAAGGACCTGCTCGGCCGGTCGCAGCCGCGCGTCTGGATCAACGCCTCCGACATCTATAACCGCACGGCGTTCATCTTCGCGCCGGTGACGTTCAGCGCGCTGTGCAGCGATCTTACGAGTTATCCGGTCTCGCTGGCGGTTGCTGCGTCCGCGGCGGTGCCGGTCGTGTTCGCGCCGATCGTCATACAGAATTATCCCGGCGGTTGCCCGGTCGCGCTGCCGAGCTGGGTCGCGCGGGTGCACGATAACCCGACTGCCCCACCGTTGATAAGAGCCTATGCCGATGCGCTGGAGCGCTATCGCTCCGGCGCGATCAAATACGTCAAACTGCTCGACGGCGGCCTGGTCGACAATTACGGGCTCGCCGGTTTCACCATCGCGCGGCTGGCCTCGAATACGCCGGACGGTCCGCTGGCGCCGCAGGAAGCGGTCAAGCTGCGGCGCTTCTTATTCCTGGTGGTTGATTCCGGCCGCGCCCCCTCGGGCAAGTGGGCGCAGACGATCCCCGGCCCCTCCGGCGTCGATTTGATCATGGCGTCGTCCGATACCGCGACCGAATCCGGCGCCATCGGCAGCTATTCGGCGTTCGATGCCACGATGAACGACTGGAGGAATGAGCTGATCCGCTGGCGTTGCGGCCTATCCGAAGCCGATCGCCGCCGCTTCGGCGCGCCGCCGGGCTGGAATTGCCGGGACGTGCAATTCTTCATCAGCCGCATCACGTTCAATGACTTGGGGCCGGAGCGCGCGGTAGCGCTCAATGCCGTCGAAACGCGGTTCAAACTGCCGCCGGATCAGGTCGATATGCTGATTTCCGCCGGCCGCGATGCGCTCAACGCCAATCCCGGGTTTGTCTCGTTCATGAAATCGCTGCGACGGCCGCCGCTGCGCGAACCGCCCGGTGAGCCGCCAAGCCTACCACCGCGGCCGTCGGGCGCGCCGGTGTCCATGGCGCCGGAAGTCAACGCTCCGCACGAGGCGCAGGCCAATTGATCGAGTGCGGCCTATTCCGCCGCGGCCTTCGAGTGGCCGAGCCGGCGGTTAAGCGTCACGAGCAGCGCCTCGGCGGCTTCGGCGATCACCGTGCCCGGCGGGAAGATCGCTTCGGCGCCGGCTGTTCTTAGCGCGTCATAGTCCTGCGGCGGCACCACGCCGCCGACCACGATCATGATATCGCTGCGGCCGAGCTTCTCGAGCTCGGCCTTCATCTCCGGCACCAGCGTCAGATGCGCGGCCGCGAGCGAGGAGACGCCGATGATGTGCACGTCGTTCTCGACCGCCTGGCGCGCGGCTTCCGCGGGCGTTGCGAACAACGCGCCGATATCGACGTCGAAGCCGAGATCGGCAAACGCGCTCGCGATCACCTTTTGACCGCGGTCGTGGCCGTCCTGGCCGATTTTGGCGACCAGGATGCGCGGGCGGCGCCCCTCATTGTCCTCGAATTCGGCGACGAGTTTCGCTACCCGTTCGACGGCCTCCGTCATGCCGACCTCCCGCCTGTAGACGCCGGATATCGCCTTGATCTCCGCCTGGTGGCGACCGAAGACTTTTTCCAGCGCCAATGAAATCTCGCCGACGGTCGCCTTGGCGCGCGCCGCGTCGATAGCGAGCGCCAGGAGATTGCCGTTGCCGCCCGCGGCGCTGCGCGTCAGCGTTTCCAGCGCCTCGGCAAGCAGTTTCGGATCGCGCTCGCGCTTCAATCGCGTCAGCTTGTCGATCTGCAACTGCCGCACCGCCGCATTGTCGACTTTGAGAACGTCGATCGGCGCCTCGTCGCGCGGCCGGAATTTATTCACGCCGATCACCGCCTGCGCGCCGGAATCGATGCGCGCTTGCGTCCGCGCCGCGGCCTCTTCGATGCGCAGCTTCGGCAGGCCGGCCTCGATGGCGCGTGTCATGCCGCCAAGCTCCTCGACCTCGGTAATATGACCCCAGGTCTTCGCGGCGAGATCGTGGGTGAGCCGTTCGACATAGAACGAGCCGCCCCACGGATCGATGATGCGAGTCGTTCCGCTTTCCTGCGCCAGCACGATCTGAGTATTGCGCGCAATGCGCGCGGAGAAATCGGTGGGCAGCGCCAGCGCCTCGTCAAGCGCGTTGGTGTGCAGCGATTGGGTGGCGCCTTGCGTGGCGGCCATGGCCTCGATGGCCGTGCGCGCGACGTTGTTGAACACGTCTTGCGCGGCAAGCGACCAGCCGGAGGTCTGGCAGTGGGTGCGCAGCGACAGCGAGCGCTCGTCCTGCGGGTTGAATTGCCGCATCAGCTTTGCCCACAGCGCCCGCGCGGCGCGCAGCTTCGCGACTTCCATGAAAAAGTTCATGCCGATGCCGAAGAAAAACGACAGCCGCGGCGCGAAACGGTCGACCGGAAGGTTCGCCGCAAGACCGGCGCGCACATATTCGACGCCGTCGGCAAGCGTGTAGGCGAGTTCGAGATCGGCCGTCGCTCCGGCCTCCTGCATGTGATAGCCGGAGATCGAAATCGAATTGAACTTCGGCATGTGTGCCGAAGTGTAGGAAAAAATATCCGAGATGATGCGCAACGACGGCTTCGGCGGATAAATATAAGTGTTGCGCACCATGAATTCTTTGAGGATGTCGTTCTGGATGGTGCCGGCGAGCTTCTCCGGCGGCACGCCTTGCTCTTCGGCGGCAACGATATAGAGCGCCAGCACCGGCAGCACGGCGCCGTTCATGGTCATCGACACCGACATCTGATCGAGCGGAATGCCGTTAAACAGCGTGCGCATGTCGTAGATCGAGTCGATCGCCACGCCGGCCATGCCGACGTCGCCCGAGACGCGCGGATGATCTGAATCGTAGCCGCGATGGGTGGCGAGATCGAAGGCGATCGAGAGGCCTTTCTGGCCGGCGGCAAGATTGCGCCGGTAGAAGGCATTGGAATCCTCAGCCGTCGAGAAGCCGGCATATTGCCGTATCGTCCACGGCTGGGTGACGTACATGGTCGGGTAGGGGCCGCGCAGATAGGGCGCGATGCCCGGATAGGAATCGAGGCCATCGAGGCCATCGAGATCGGCCGAGCCATAGGCGCTTTTGATCGCGATGCCTTCGGGCGTCAGCCAGGGTGCGGCTTCCACTGGCGCTGCAGACGCCGTGTCGGCAAATTCGACTTGCGAAAAATTCGGGATGTGGCTCATGGATTCGTTCATGGGTCCGTTTTTGGGTCCGTTTTTGGGTCCGTCTTTGCGATACCCGCTCTCGGTTATCCAAGAATATCGTAAGCGGCGGTCAGTGTCGCCAGGGCGTCGCAACCCTCGTAAATAAATGACTGCACGCCCGCGCCCCGCAGCGCGGGCTCCCGCTCGCCCGGACGACCGGCGAGGTAAATGTGACGCGCGCCGGCGGATTTGAGTGCCTGTGCCGCCGCCGCGGCTTCTTTCTCATAAACTCTGTGCGACGAGCAAAGACAGACCAAAGCCGTGCCGATGGTTTTATAAACGGCCGCCAAGTCGGGGCCCGGGCTGCTCACCGCCTCGATGCCACCGATCTCGAAGAAAGTCTTGGCATAGGTCAAACGCGCGGTGAACTCCGCCACGGTGCCGAGCGTGGCGAGGAAAATCTTCGGCCGTGCACCGCTCTTGGCAAGAGTTTGGTTGGACCGCTCACGCAGCGCCTCGAACGGCTCGGCAAGCCTGATCCGTGGCAGTGGCGCAGCGGTGACGGTCGCCGGTTCATCGTTCGGCGCAGCCGGGCGCGCCACATCGAGGACCGTGGGCGTCGTTTCATGGTTGTCGGGAAATGCATTGGTGCCAGTCAAAACGTCCTTGCCGCGGGCCACGGCTTTTTGCCGTTCCGCGCGCACCGCGGCGACATGGCGCTGGATCGATCCGCTTTCCAGCGCCGCCCACACTCCGCCAGCTTTTTCGATGTCCTTAAATCCCGTCCACGCCGCGGCGCAAAGTTGTTGCGTGAGCGCTTCGATCGCGCCCGAGCCGGCGGCCGGATCGCCGACCCGCGCCAGGTTCGATTCTTCCAGAAGCAAAAGCTGCGAGTTGCGCGCGACGCGGCGGGCTAACGCGTCCGGCAGGCCGAGCGGCGCGGTGTGCGGCAGAACGGTGATGGCATCGGCGCCGCCAAGCCCGGCGGCGGCCACCGCGATCGTCGTGCGCAGCATGTTCACGTATGGATCGCGCCCGGTCATCATCCGCCACGCGGTTTCCGCCGCGAGCAGGACGGGTTTCGGCGCGAGCCCGCAGGCCGCCTCGATGCGCGCCCACAATTTTCGCGCCGCCCGGAATTTCGCCATGGTCAGAAACTGATCGGCGTCCGCGGACAGCCGCCAGTAAATAGCGTCACGCGCCGCGTCGAGCGCCATGCCGCCGTCCTTGCCGCCTGCTTCGAGCGCGCGCAGATAGGCGACGGCGCTGGCCAGCGCGAAGGCAAGCTCCTGCGCCTCGGAGCCGCCGGCGTTATGGATGATGCGCCCATCGGCTACCGCAAACGGTCCACGAAATCCGTCGCCGGCAAGCTCGCCGACCATCGCGGCAAAATTGGGAGCGAGATCGCTCCAGCCGCGCGGGCTGCGGCCGCTCGCGGCAAATCCGCCGATCGGATTGAGGCTGAAACGCACGTCGACCGCAGCCGGCGCGATACCGCGGTCTTTGACAAGCGCAGCGACATCGCGGACGACATGCCGCGTCGGCGGACTAAGGTTGAGGTCGATTGCGACGCCGGCACTAAGCTCGATGCCATCGAGGACGCGCGCGAGTGAAGCCGAGGCACCGAGACCGTAACCATTGGCGCTCACCGAGCCCGCGAAGACCAGCACCAACCCCGTCGCCCCGTTCTCCAGATCGTCGCGCGCTTGTGCATTGGCCGAAGCCGGGTCGGGATGATCGACACGCTGCATCAGCGTCCAGGCGGCGCCCGGGGCGCGGCCGGCCACGGGGCGTATGCCGGGCGCGCGTTCATAGAGCGGCTCGATGGTCAGCCCGTCATAGGTGCGGCTTTCGAGCCGCGAGAATGGCGCGCCCTTGAGCACGGCATCGACCAGCTTGCGCCAATCGTCATGCGTCGCTTTTGGAAAATCGCCTGCAAGCGACAGGGGTTCGGAAACCGTCATAGGCGCAAAATGCCACGCTTAGGGCCGCTGGGCCAACTTGTTGACCGTGCAAGTGGCGTGCCGTGATCAGCTTTCCCCAGTTCGCCGGGAGAGGGGGGTCAATTTCTCGATGCCGCTCCGGTCCAGGCGCGCTAGCGCGTCCCCCACGCTAATGCCGGCGATCACGCGGTTGGGTGCGATTTCGGCAAGCGGCACTAAGACGAAGGCGCGCTCGAACAGACGTGGGTGGGGCAGGACCAGGTCAATGTCGTTTTGGACGAGATCGTCATAGGCAAGCAGGTCGATATCAACGCTGCGCGGCCCCCAGCGGCGCTCGTTGTCGCGGTCGCGTCCGAGCGCGCGTTCGATCTTGAGCGCCAGCGCGAACAGATCGCGGGGCGGCAGCGAGGTGGCGACGGCAATCACGGCGTTGATGAAGGCCGGCTGGTCGGTGACGCCCCACGGCGGCGTGCGGTAATCCGACGAGCGGGCCTTAAGCCGCACAGTGGCGCCGTCGCACAACATTGCCACCGCGCGGTCGAGGGTCGATCGCGCGTCGCCGACATTGCCGCCCAATGCGATCAACGCTTCGGCAAAAACCTCGGCCGAAGCTTCAACCATGTTTGCGGCTGCGCGCGCGCTCGATGGTCACGCCGACGTCGTCGAAAGTTGCCGCGATCGGCGCGTGCGGCTTGTGCACGGTGACGCGCACCGCGCGAACTTCCGGGCAGCGTTCGAGCACCGCGTCGGCAACCGCGCCTGCGGCGGCCTCGACCAGCCGGTAACGGCGCGCGCAGAACGCATCGCTCACCGTGCTCACCACCGTGTCGTAGGACACCGTGTCCTTGAGCTTGTCGCTGCGCGACGCCGCGGCGAGATCGATATCGAGGATGAGATCGAGCCGGAACGTCTGTCCGACCTTGGCTTCGTGTTGCATCACGCCATGATAGGCGTGGAGCGCGAGCCCATTGACGAAGATTGCGTCGCTCATCGCGCACGCCTGATCGCAGCGGCGACCGCCAGCGCCTGCGCCGTCGCAGCGATGTCGTGGGTGCGGATGATGCTGGCGCCGTTTTCGGTCGCGATGAGATGCGCCGCCAGCGATCCGCCGAGACGCTCCGTCGGCTCGGACGGCGTGATCGAATTGATGAAGCGTTTGCGTGAAGCACCGACCAGGAGCGGCAGGTCGAAACTGTGAAACTTTCCAAGCTTGGCGATGCAGGCCATGCTCTGCTCCGGCGTCTTGCCGAAGCCTATGCCGGGATCGAGCACGATCTGGTCGCGTGCGATCCCCGCCTTCCAGGCGATTTCGAGCGAACGCGAAAAGAACTCATCCACGTCGGCGATAATGTCGATGTTCGGATCGGCGGTCTCACGATTGTGCATGATGACAATAGGTGCGCGATGCTCGGCGACGACGCGTGCCATATCGGCGTCGCGCTGCAGGCCCCAGACGTCATTGACGATGGCCGCGCCGGCCTCGAGCGCCCACGCCGCTACCTTGGCTTTGCGAGTATCGATGGAGACTGGAATGCCTATCGTGGCGACCGCCGGCAGGATCGGTCCAAGCCGTTCACGCTCTTCCTCAAGCGACACCGGCCGCACACCGCCGTAGGGCCGCGTCGATTCGGCGCCGATATCGATGATGTCCGCGCCCTCGGCGGCAAGCCGCCGGGCTTGCTCGATCGCTGCCGGCGGCTGCAGAAACTGGCCGCCATCCGAAAATGAATCCGGCGTTACGTTGAGGACGCCCATAATTAGCGGACGTGCCAGCGGCCGCGCTTTGGTCAAAAGCTGCGTCAACACGTTGTCCGGGGCGGCGCGCGGCGCGGAAACAGCGTGCTGGCTCTCGCTTGTGGCCGCTGCTTTGGCCATGATCCAACTCATCCCAAGCGGTGTTTGAGGTCGCTTTGCGCGGTCACTGAGATTGAGTCAAGCGATGGGACCTGGCTCTTGCGGTCGCCCGCCAAGTATGAAGCCCTGGCGACTTTCAATAGCGAATGACGGGTTGCAGCCCCTTGGCGGCCTCAATCCAGCGCATCACCATGTTCACCGACGGCAGCACGCGCACCAATTTGCGCTTGGTGTTGGCGTCCTTCATGGCGAGCGCGAGCCGCTGCGGATTGCGGAAGCGAAGTTCGTTGGCGGTGCGCACGCCCGCGACGCGTAGCAGTTCGGAATATTCCCAGCCGACGCCTTTGATGCGCATGCGATCGGCGGCGGTCACCCAGTCGAGGACATTCTTCTCATCGGCGCCGGTCTTTTCGGCAAGCTTAAGCCGCTGCTTCGGGGTTTTAGCCGACCGCAACAGGCCGACAGTGGTGCGAATCCCGTCCGACTTGAGGATCTCGGCAACGTCCGTTCCGATCCCCTGAATTTCGGTAATGGGATACGCCATCGATGTCTCCCTTCAACGCAATATCGCCGCGGCAACTACATTCGTACTCAAACAAACTGCGCCAGGCCGGGGATAGCGGCGACAATCTCGCCGACTGCATCCTCGCCCGCCTTCTCACGCGTGTAGGCGATGACCGCCCGCGTGACGCTCTGCACCTGCCCCATGCTCAGCCCCGCCGACATCATGCGCATACCCGCGCTCATGACTCCACCCATCGCACCGCCCAACAGCCCGCCGCCGTTTTCGCTCGCGGCTTTCTGGATCAAGTCCTCGGCTCCGGGAAGTTTGGCTAATAACGGTTGCACTTTGTCGACCGGTCCTTCTTTGACCAGGAAATCGAGGATTATGCCGACCGCCTTTTCAGCGGCCACACGGTCTATCCCGACATCGGCGACAAGCCGTCCGATCAGTTCGTCCATTGCCCCACGCCATCCCCGCACTTTTGGCAGGTTTCGGCCATATTGTACGCTTGGCAGGGGCGTGACAAGCAGATGAGGTCGATTTGCCGCGCGAGCGCCGTCGAAGCGTGCCAGAGCGTTGCAAACATGCAACGTTTTCGTAGCGCGGTACGGTGGAATTGACGGCAAGCGCGGATTATAAAACCAAGGCTGTCGTCCGCGAACTCGGCGGCGCGAATTAAGAAGGTGACGCCATGACGCCATCCGAGGCTCTGCCGCAGGTCCTCGACCGCGTCGACCGCGATCTTCAATCAAGTCTTGATCGCCTATTTGCGCTTTTGCGCATCCAGTCGGTGTCGACCGATCCGGCCTATGCACCGCAATGCCGCACTGCGGCAGAGCATGTCGCCGCCGACCTCCGCAGCCTCGGCTTTGAAGTGAGCGTGCGCCCGACGGCGGGCCATCCGGTCGTGGTCGGCAAAAGCGGCAACGGCAAAACCACCGGAAATTCCGGCGGCGGCGCCCCGCGCGTCCTGTTCTATGGCCATTATGATGTGCAGCCGGTCGACCCGCTCGATCTTTGGCAAACGCCGCCGTTCGAGCCGCGCATCGCGACGCTCGACGATGGGCGAAAGATCATCGTCGCCCGCGGCGCTTGCGACGACAAAGGGCAGGCGATGACCTTCGTCGAAGCCTGCCGCGCCTTCAAGGCGGTCACCGGCAAACTGCCGCTCGATATCACGATGATGATCGAAGGCGAGGAGGAATGCGGCTCAAAACATCTGTTCGGTTTCGTCCGCGACAATGCCGTCGAGCTTAAACGCGATCTCGCGCTGGTCTGCGACACCGGGATGTGGGACGGCGAGACGCCATCGATCACGACGTCGCTGCGCGGGCTGGTTTACGAGGAGGTCAGATTGACCTGCGCCGACCGCGATCTTCATTCCGGCTTGTTCGGCGGCGCGGCGCGCAATCCCATCCATGTTCTCGCCGACATTCTCTCGGCGCTGCACAAGCCTGACGGCTCGGTCGCCATTGCCGGCTTCTACGACGGCGTCCATGAATTGCCGGACGACATCAAGGCCGATCTTGCGGGTTTGGGCCTCACGGCGGAGAAGTTTTTGGGCCAGGTCGGCCTGAAAATTCCGGCCGGCGAGAAGGGCCGCATGCTGATCGAGCAAATTTCGACGCGGCCGACCGCGGAGGTCAACGGCATCATCGGCGGCTATACCGGGGAGGGGGCGAAGACCGTCATTCCCGGCAAGGCGATGGCCAAGGTCTCGTTCCGTCTCGTCGGTGCCCAGGATCCGGAAAAAATCCGCGCCGCCTTTCGCGACTTCGTGCGCACGCGCGTTCCGGCCGACTGCTCCGTGGAGTTCGGCAACTTCACCAGCGCGCCGGCCTTTGAAGTGGCGTTCGACAGTCCGGCGCTGGCCAAAGCGCGCGCCGCGCTCGGCGAGGAGTGGGGCAAGAAGGCGGTCACCGTCGGCGGCGGCGGCTCGATCCCGATCGTCGGCGATTTCAAGACCGTGCTCGGCATGGATACGCTGATGGTCGGCTTCGCGCTCGACGACGATCGCGTGCATTCGCCGAACGAAAAGTACGATCTCAAGTGCTTCCACAAAGGCATCCGCAGCTGGGCGCGGATTCTGGCGGCGCTGGCGGGATAAGCGCGGGCGAAGAACGATCCTCGCCGGATCGCTACACGTAGGCGACGTCGCCGGCCTTTTTGCGTTGCTGGTCGGCGCGCCGTTTCTGATTTTGCACAAACGAAAGCGGCCGGTTTGCGGCGTCACTGCGCAGCACGATGCGCACGATGTGCTCATAGAGCGACTTTGGCGAGACCGGTTTGACCAATAATTCGTCTGCGCCCGAGCTTTTTATCGTCAGCGCCGCCGATTTGGTCAGATATCCGGATAATACGATGATGGGAGTTTGGTGGCAGGGCGACTGCGGCTCTTTCACCATCTTGATGAAGCCAAGCCCGTTGAAACTGGGCATGACAAGATCGGTGATGATAATGTTCGGCGCCGCGTTGCGCGCCAGTTCATAAGCCTCGACGCCGTTCGCCGACTCGTAAACCTCGCGGCTGCCAAACCCGAGCAGCATCGAGTGGATCAGTCGCCGAGAAAACGGCTGGTCGTCCACGATCAGAAAGCTGATCAAGGAAAAATCCGGCGCAAACGATGAACGGCTGACCGGTAAAGGCATGGCTTGAGCACCGCTGGCGGGTTGGCGTTGTCTTACGTGGGCTTGGCGGCGCGAGAGTCAGACGGCATTTGCGCCGCGGTGCCGAGATCCTCGACAATTTGCGAAACGGCGTTTCGCGCTTTCGCCAGCGCCGCGCAGATGCGCTCTTTGCTCGGGGAATCCGGCCAATCTGACAGCGTGTTTTCCTGCTGCTCGAGCGCAATGTGCAAACTTTGCAGCTTTTCCAGCACGCCTTGCGGTTCGGCATCGAGGAAATTGGACCGCAAGGTGCGCGAAGGAAACTGCAAAACATCGCTGTCGGCGGCTCGCGATAATTGCGCGCTGCGACCCTCGGTGGCTTTCGCCGCTTGCGACATCGACCGTCCCCCGATGACCACAAGAGCGCCATCGCACAGTGTCGGAAACCCGACGGATTCATTGGCCTCACGCAGCGGCTTCATACAGCAATTCCAGTACTGGCGAGTTGAGAATACGCCGCATGGCTGTCAGAAATTGCCTGACGTCTTAACCGATCCTTCACCGTAAAATCGATGCCGATATTTGACGCTGGGCCGTGCGCAAGCCCGGCCGCGCCGCGCTAGAGGTCGAGCCAGCCTTGCGTGGAGGCGTAGCGCACCAATTCGGCGCGGGTCTTGAGCCCGAGCTTCTCGAGGCCGCGCGCCTTGTAGGTCTCGACCGACTTCACGCCGACGTCGAGCCGTGACGCGATTTCCTTGTTGGTGAAACCCAAGCCCGCCATTTTCAGAACCGTGGCCTCGCGCTCGGTCAATGCCGGCGGGGCGCTGCCGTGCGTCGACGGTTTGCTGCGGCCGCGCTTGCCGTCGAGGACGCGGCCGGAGATTGCCGGGTCGACATAAATGCCGCCGACCAAGACGGCGCGAATGGCGTGCACGAGATTTTCCACGGCCGATCGTTTCAAGACATAGCCGCGCACGCCGGCATCCAGCGCTTGATTGAGGTAAGCCCGATCTTCGTGAAGCGTCAGCACCAGAACGCTCAACTCCGGCATTTCTCCCGTAAGTCTTCGACTCAAGGCGATGCCGTTGAGTTCCGGCATCGAAATATCGAGCACGGCAACGTCCGGACGTTTCTCGCGAATAACTTTCAGAGCGGCCAATCCGCTCGCCGCTTCGCCGACCAGTTCGAAGTCGGCCTCCGCCCGAATGAGATTGCGCAGCCCGTCGAGAACGATGGGATGATCGTCGGCCAGCACGATACGGCGCTTGCTCATGCCGCCGACCTCTGGCCATCCAGTGCTATGCGCGCAAAGATCGTGGTGCCGACGCCGATCGCGGATTCCACGTCAAGCGTGCCGCCGACAAGCGAAAGCCGCTCGCGCATGCCGTCGAGACCGAGTCCGCGGTGATTGCCGGCTTTCGCGCCCGGCGCCCCGACGTCAAAGCCGCAGCCGTTGTCCTCGACGATCACCTGCAACGTCGCGTCTGGCCGTCGTATGACGACGCTCACGTCGGACGGCCGTTGAGCATGCTTGACGATATTGGTAAGCCCTTCCTGCACGACGCGAAAGACCGTCGTCGCGATTTCGTTCGGTACGTCGTCGAGGCTCGTATCGTCGCAGTGAAAATCGACTTCCGTGCCGCACTGTTCGCTCCAGTCGGCGATGTAGCTCGCCAGCGCTTTGCGCAAGCCCAACTCATCGATCGAGGGTGGCCGCAATTCCCATGCGATCCGGTGCAGGGTCTTGCCCATCTCTTCCATTTTTTTACGCATCAGCTGGAGGCGCTCGTGCGTCGGCCCCGAAGTCAGCGCATCGATCTCGTTGAGTTCGAGAATGGCGGCGATCAGGCTTTGTCCGGCTTGATCGTGCAGTTCGTGCGATAGGCGCAGGCGCTCGTTTTCTTCGGCCATCGACAAATGCCGGCGCAGCCCGGTCACCAGGTGCGATTTTCTATCGCTATCCGCCGCCAATTGCGCGTTGGCGCGCGACAGATTCGCCAGCAGGCGATCTCGCTCCGTCAGCAATGCGGCCGTCGGCAGCGACCAGAAGGAGGTGATGGCGAGGAATGCCTGCAGGGCGAAAATCCGCTGCGATAATTCGGGCTGCGACAGAAACAGCGGTTGTCCGATATCCATGACCACGAATATGCTGGCTATGACCGCGACCAAGAAGGTCGCCGCCGTGGCGCCGATGACGCCGAACCGCACCGTAGCGAGCAAGATTGCGGGCGCGATCACGAAAATAACCGGCCGAAAATAGTCCGCACAGATACTGACGGCGATGAAAAACGCGAAAATGGCCGCAGCCTCGGAGCGGCGCTCCTTTATGCGCAACGCGCGCCGCTCCTTGGACATAACGCTGACCAGGAGCGGCACCAGAATGATCATTCCCAGGGCATGGCCGGGATACCAATTCCGCCAAACCGCCGTCCAGGGAATATTATGGGCCAATCCGTATGCACTGGCGCTGAGGAGCGTGCTTCCGATCGGCGCCACGCCTCCGGCGACGAAGATGAAAGTGAGCACGCCGTTAAATGTCGTCAGATTGGACGAGCCGATTTGAAATGCCGATAGCAACGCCACCGCGCTGACAACCTCGACGCAGTTCGCGGCCATCAGCGTCGCGCAAACCGCGGGGCTGTTGCCTGACAGCCAGCTCGCGAGCGCGGTTGCCGCAGTACCGCCGACGATGATCGAGACGCAATTGGCGAAGCTGCGCACGTGGCACAGCAAAAATGCCAAGATGATCGCGTTTGCCGGCCACAGCGTCGCAATAAGATTGGAGTGTTGCGAAATAGCGATCGTGAGAGCCGCGACGACAAAAATCGCGACCGGCAACAGTAAATGTCCGGCGGGCGAGAGATCGGGGAGCGGTTCGCGGCTAGCGTCGGCCTCGACCGCGGCCGCATTCGCCTGCAACTGCACGGCAGGCGTTCCGGCCAATGACTGACCGCGCACAAGGGCGGCGAATAAATGCGGAGGAAATATCGGCATTGTCACCGTGCCATGGCCCGCTGATGGCCCGCTGATGGCCCGCTGGATGGCCCGATGGACGAACGGCGGAATACGCCGCAGAATCGGTCCACTGTCGCGTATCGCGATAATCTCACGTCGGGCAGCCGCCGCAATGGCGGAACGCGCCCGCCTCTTATGCCTCACTCGGTCGCGGCGGCGATCAAGCGTGGGCTGACAAAGCGCTCCAATCGGCCGGCGTGTGGACGCAGAAGCGACCAATCGTCGACCGGCAGATCGATGACGACGAGCCCTGACGTCGGCAGCTTTTCATTGAGCTGTTCGCGCATTTCCACGTCGCCCGAGGCGATCAATTGCATGGCGAGATCGTGCAGGCCCGGATTGTGCCCGACGACGACGAGCGTGTGCGCCTTGCGCTTCTCGCCGATGACGCCGATCAGCTCGTTGGGATTGGCATTGTAGATGCGCTCGTCGCTGACCATTCGCGGCGCTTTGGCAAAAGCGCCGGCGACCAGCGCCCAGGTTTCTTGCGCCCGTTTTGCCGGCGACACGACGGCAAGATCGGGAATAAGGCCGTGATGCGCCATATAAGCGCCGATCGTCGGTGCGTCGGCGCGGCCGCGTTTCATGAGCTTGCGGTCGCGGTCGCGTTCGCCCGGCGCGGCGCGCTCGGTTTTGGCATGGCGAAGCAGCATCAGACGGCGCATCGCGGTAATGTCGCTTTCTCGACGCCGGGAGTCTAGTGCAGGGCATGCCAACGACCTACATTGCAGCGGCATGCCGCGGCAACAGGATCGTAAAGCGTCGTCATGAGCGACCCCGTTATCAAAGCCTATGGCAACAGCTGGTTCGCCGCGACGATGGTGGATGCGCCGTCGCGGCCGGCATTATCGCTGGACCTCGACGTCGACGTCTGCGTCATCGGCGGCGGACTCGCCGGGCTGACGACGGCGCGTGAAGTCGCACGCAGTGGTTGGTCGGTCGTGCTGTTGGAGGCGGGCCGCCTGGCCCAGAGCGCCTCCGGCCGCAATACCGGCTTCGTGCTACCCGGTTTTGGCGCCGACGCCGATAAGCTGATCGCCCGGGTTGGTTTCGAACGTGCCAAGAATCTGTGGTCACTGGCGCAGGCCGGCCTCGATTATGTCCGCACCACGATCGGCGCCGAAAACGCGGCCGGCATAGATCCGCAGAATGGCTGGCTCTACGTCTCTAAAAAGGACAATAGCGATGAATTCCTCAGCTACGTCGGACTGCTCGGCGAGTTAGGTTGTGAGATCGAGGGCTGGCCGACCGAGCGGGTGCGCGCGGTGCTGCGCAGCGAACGCTACTTTTACGCCATCAACTATCTGCGCGCGATCACCATTCATCCGCTCAATTATGCGCTCGCGCTCGCCGCCGCCGCCGAGCGCGATGGCGCGCGCATTTTTGAACATACGCCGGCCTTGTCGATCGATCCGACGGGCGTGCGCAAGCGCATCGTCACTCCGGGCGCGCGGTTGCGCGCCAACCATGTCGTGCTGTGCGGGAATGTAGAGCTTGGCCGGTTGATGCCGCGGCTCGCCGCAACGCTTCTGCCGGTGACGACTTATCTGATCACCACTGCGCCGCTTGGCGAACGTCTTGCCGAAGCGGTCGGTTATCCCGGCGCCGTGAGCGACACCGACCTCGCGGACAATCACTACCGCATCGTCGGCGGCGATCGCCTGATGCTGTCGGGCCGCTCGACGGCGTGGGTCAGAGATTCGCGTCGCTATGTCGGCGCGCTGACTGGAGATATCAAAAAGACCTATCCGCAGCTCGGCGACGTCACGGCCGATTATTCCTGGGCCGGTACGTTGGGAATAACCATGCACCGGATGCCGCAGATCGGTGAACTCGGGCCCGGTGTGTGGCTCGCGAGCGGCTTCGGCGGCCATGGCCTTAACACCACTGCGATGGCCGGCAATATCATCGCGCGCGCGATCGTCGAAGGCGACCAGACTTGGCGGCAGTTCACGCCGTTCGAATTGGTTTGGGCGGGCGGCGCGTTCGGACGGATTGCCGCGCAGACGCGCGTTTGGATCAAACGGCTGCGCGCGCACATCGAGGAGCGCCGAGCCAAAGCACGCGAACTTGCGCACCGCCAGGCGCGTGAAGCCGAAATGGCCCGGGCGGCGCGGCAGGTCGCGGAGCAGCAGCCGGCGGCGCAGGATATGAACGTGTCGGAAGCCGCTGCGTCTTCGGCAACGGACTTGGTCGCACGCGGCGAGCCGGTGACCTCAGCCGACTCTATTATTCCGCCACCTGATGGCATGGACGATGCGAGACAGCCGGAACTGCCGGCGCAAGGCGCTCCTGCCGGCCGGTTGAAGCGCGGAAGGCGCCGTCAGGCTGCCAGGAGTGCCGACCAGGAAGCCAAGCAAGATGCCGATCAAGACGCCAAGCCTTAGACCGCGGGCGCCGCCGAACAAATCGGCAACAGGTCCACGCTAAATTCACCATGCGGTATTTCCTGGCTTCGCTCCGCGACTGTCCTTGCGATATGATCTGCGCCGGTCCCGGGAAGGCTAAGCGGGGGTGGGGTATCGTGTCGTCTGGTTGGCGCTTTGCGCTTGCACTATTCGCTGTCGTCGCGCCGGGCATCGCCGCGGCCGCGGATTTGCCCGCTGAGCCGGCGCCGGCACCCGCGCCGACCGCACCGGCGGCCTACATGCCCGCCGTTCCGGACTGGATCGTCACCATAGGGGCCGAGGGCCGGATTGTCCCGGAGTGGCCAGGCGCTTCCGACAAAAAGCTCGGCGGGTCCGCGCTGCCGCTCTTCAGCATTCGCAAAGAAGGTACACCACCCGACTTCTTCGGTCCGCGCGACAGTTTTGGCTTTAATGTCATCAACCTTGGAGCGTTCCAGCTCGGTCCGGCGTTGCAGTTCATCAACCAACGCAAAGCGTCATCTTACGCTGAGTTGAATGGTTTGGCGGATGTCAACTATGCCGCCCAATTGGGACTGTTTGCCAATTTCTGGCCGCTGCCGTGGCTGCGGCTGCGCGGTGAAATCCGCCAGGGCATCGGCGGCGAAACCGGCGTGACCGGCGACCTATTCCTGGATGCCGTCGTGCCGGTCGGGCAGTGGACGTTGTCCGCAGGACCGCGGGTGACCTTCCAAACGGCTGCGGCGACTTCGCCTTATTTCAGCTTCACGGCAGCGCAGGCGGAGATCGCGAATACAACGGGCCAGCCGCCATTGCCGGCGACGGGTTACACTGCCGGCGGCGGGCTCTATTCGTACGGCGCCGGCACGCAGCTGCAGTACACCTTCAGCCCGGCCTGGACCGCCCACGCCTTTGTCGAATACCAACGGCTGGAGGGCTCCGCCGCCGATTCACCGCTGGTAACGCAGCGCGGCTCGCCGAACCAGTTCACCTACGGCCTCGGTGCTACCTATTCCTTCGCCATGAGCCCGTGGTGGTGAGTGTTTCCGGTTCGCGTTAGCGTCCCTCGCGCCGCGTCATAAAAGCGAGCCGCTCGAACAGGTGGACGTCCTGCTCGTTCTTGATCAGCGCGCCGTGCAGCGGCGGAATGAGCCGCTTCGGATCGCGCTCGCGCAGCGTCTCCACTGAAATGTCCTCGACCATCAGAAGTTTCAGCCAGTCGAGCAGTTCCGAGGTCGACGGCTTCTTTTTCATGCCGGGCACGTCGCGGATTTCGTAGAACAATTTCAGCGCTTCAGCGACCAGGCGATGCTTGATGCCGGGGAAGTGCACCTCGACGATCGCGCGCATGGTGTCGGGATCGGGAAAGCGGATGTAGTGGAAGAAACAGCGCCGTAAGAACGCGTCCGGCAGTTCCTTCTCGTTGTTTGAAGTGATAACGACGATCGGACGGCGGCGCGCGTGGATAGTTTCGCCGGTTTCGTAGACGAAAAACTCCATGCGATCGAGTTCTTGCAGGAGATCGTTGGGGAATTCGATGTCGGCTTTGTCGACCTCGTCGATCAGGAGCACGGGACGCTCGCCGGAGACGAAGGCATCCCATAGCTTACCGCGCTTGATGTAGTTGCGGATGTCTTTCACCCGCGCATCGCCCAATTGACTGTCACGCAACCGCGTGACGGCATCGTATTCGTAAAGCCCCTGCAACGCCTTGGTGGTCGATTTGATGTGCCACTCGATCAACGGCGCCGCGAGCGCCTTGGCGATCTCGATCGCGAGCACGGTCTTGCCGGTGCCGGGTTCGCCTTTGACCAGCAATGGACGCTCCAAGGCAATCGCGGCATTGACCGCGACTTTGAGATCGTCGGTGGCGACATAAGCGCTGGTGCCTTCGAAGCGCATAAGATTCCGCTCGCTCGATGTTTCACGAAATTAGAACATATCGAAGTTGGCGCTTACAAGACGTCGCAGTGCAGTCGCACGTGTCGTCACATGGCGCAAAATGTTCGTCGCCTCGGCAAATTTTGCCGCAAGGGCGGCATATCCGCACCGGATAGCGCCCAGGCAAATTTCGTAAGTATTTGATAAATAAAGATAATTTAATGGCACGCTGCTTGCTGCCTTGGCGCGGAGTGCGGCTGTCCGCCGCTGTCGCGTTGAGATCGAGTTGGAGACAAGTCATGGGTATCTTCGATGCATTGACCACCGCAGTGGCTGGTCTACAGGCACAATCATTCGCACTGCAGAATATTTCCGGCAACATCGCGAACTCCCAGACGACCGGCTACAAAGAGACCGACACCAGCTTTCAGGATCTTGTCGCTCAGGCCGCGCTAAACCAGCAGACGACTAATGGCGTCATTGCCGATTCTGTCGCAACCAATACCGTGCAGGGCACCATCAACAGCACGCAAGTCTCGACAGATATGGCGATCAACGGTGACGGCTTTTTCGTGGTCGCGCAACCGACGGGCTTTACCGACAACCAACCGACGTTCTCGGGAGTCACCGACTTCACACGCGCCGGGAATTTTCAACTGAATGCCAACGGCAATCTGGTCAATGCTGCCGGGTACTATCTCATGGGCATTCCGGTCAACCCGACCACTGGAAACCCCGAAGGCAGCGTTCCGCAGGTCTTGCAGTTCAATAACAACTTCATACCGGCGCAGGTGACCACGTCGATCACCTATCAGGCCAACCTGCCCAGCGCGCCGACTTCGGGAACGGTGGTCCCAAGCGATTTTGCGAACAGCCCGATCGCCGGCGCGGAAATTATTGGCACTGGCGCGTCCCTCAATCCGGATGCGGTAGCGGCCGGGACGGGGACAGTGGGCAGTCTCACGAATGCCACCACGCTCTCGTCACTCGGAATCGCTTCCGGCGATAAGATTTTGATAGGCGACGGGACCAACACGACGACGTACACGTCGACGGGAACCGACACCGTCGGTGATTTGATCAACGCTATCAATTCCGGCACCCCCGGGAATGCGGCGGTGACTGCCTCGCTCAGCGGCGGCAACCTGGTACTCACCGGAAACACCGACACCAACTCAATCACTGTTAGCGGCAGCGGCGCCAGTGACGCCGCCGATCTCGGCTTCGGCGCCTCGAACGCCACGTTCCAGCCGACCAACCTGCTGACGCAGGGATTGAATGGGAAAACTCTGACGGTGTCGGTCGGCGGCGGCGCGCCGCAGACCATCGCCTTCGGCACCGGAGCAGGTCAGGTCGCGACGCTTGCTGAATTGCAGACCGCCGTTCAAAACCTCACCGGCGTAATCGGTTCCGTGAACACCGCGAACGGCGACATCAGCCTGTTGGCGACCGACCCGACTGCCACGCTCGCCGTCGCCGGCACTGCATCGTCTTCAACCTTCGGTATCGGGAACGCGAATGCCGCGCCAGGCAACGGGACGGTCATCGGCAGCGATGTAACCACCTTCACCAATCAATCGACCGACGGCGGCTCCATCACCGCCTATGACGCCGAGGGCAATCCGCTCAATATCCAATTCCGTTGGGCGCAGGTGGGTAAAAGTTCCGGCGAGAGCACGTGGAACTTGTTCTACCAAACCAATTCCAGCGCAACGGGCACGCAAGCGGCTTGGCAGAACGTCGGCTCGAATTTTATTTTCAATTCCAGCGGTCAGCTGGTTCAACCGACTTCGAGCGTACTCACAATACCGAATCTGACCGTCAACGGCGACACGTTGAGCAATGTGGAGCTCAACTTCGGTACGAACGGCCTGACGCAGTTCGCCAATTCGAGCGGCACCGCGCAGGTCACTCAAATCCAACAGAACGGTTTTGCCGCCGGACAGCTGCAATCGGTCTCGGTTGATAGCGAGAACCGCGTCGTCGGCTCGTTTTCGAACGGCCAGACTATTCCGCTGGCGCAAATCACGTTGGCAACCTTCAACGGTGAGAATTCGCTGCAGGCCCTTAACGGCGGGGCCTACGCCGCCACCGCCGATTCCGGTGCGCCGCTCTTCGACGCGACCGGCAAGATCGTCGGCAGCTCGCTGGAATCCTCAAACGTCGATATCTCGACGCAATTCAGCAACCTGATCGTGGCGCAACAGGCCTATTCGGCCAATGCCCGCGTTATGACGACGGCGAACCAGATGATTCAGAGCTTGCTGCAAGTCATTCAGTGATTTCATCGCGTGAGGTTGCTCGGTCGCCATTATGAGCATCAACCAGGCGCTGTCCGCCGCATTGGCGGGCGTAAACGCCACTCAGCAAGC
>Ga0210394_10002248_pt1 | contig 27071 bp, 25 predicted proteins | sample IncBWC12MmetaG_FD_160121 | JGI IMG/M metagenome (GOLD analysis project Ga0210394, IMG submission 160121) | Forest soil microbial communities from Barre Woods Harvard Forest LTER site, Petersham, Massachusetts, United States - Inc-BW-C-12-M | ecosystem: Environmental > Terrestrial > Soil >...
TTAAATCGGTTTTCGCTCTGATTGGAGCATTACGAATGACGAAGGTTCTCAAGATTTTGTGTTTCTCGGCAGCGGTCGCCGTGATGGCTATCAGTTTCTCCGGCTGCAACTCAAAGAAATGGTTCAATGCGTCGGCTCAGGAGAATGGCGCTGGCAAAGGTCCGTTGCCTACCGCTCCAGATGCCACCTTCAAAGACCTGGATGGAAAGGACGTAACGCTCTCAAGCCTGAAGGGCAAAGTGGTTGTGCTGAATTTCTGGGCTACATGGTGCGAACCTTGCCAGGTGGAGATTCCCTGGATGATCGAATTGCAGCAGAAGAATGCGGACAAGGGCTTCACGATCCTCGGAGCCGCGATGGACGATGAAGGCAAAAGCGTCGTCGAGCCGTACGTGCAGAAAACCGAGTTCGATGTCGACGGTCAGAAGATGAAAATGAATTATCCGATTGTATTGGGCAACGACGACGTCGCCTCAAAATTCGGCGGTTTAATTGGTTTGCCTACAACAGTGGTGATCACGCGTGATGGAAAAATCGCGAAACGATTTATCGGCCTGGCGAACCGCGACCAACTCGAAAAGCAGGTTCGCGCGCTGCTGTAATTGCCGCCGTCGCCAGCCACTCTTGCTCCTGCTCGCGCATCTGCTGTAACCTCCAAGAGTCACGATGCGGAAGCGATCGCGATAAAAACCTATGGATGAACGCAATTTCCAGAAAAAATGCGACGCGGCATTCGAATCCCTGCGCAAGCGCCTGCTCGATATTGGCGATCAGCATGACTTCGAAGTGGAAGGCGGCGCCGGCAAACTCGAAATCGAATTCGAAGATGAGGATGAAACTCGCTTCGTGATCAGCCCCAATACGCCGGTCCGCCAAATCTGGATTTCTGCTCTTACCACAAGTTTCAAGCTCGGCTGGTCGGACTCAGCACAGGCGTTTGTGCTCGAAAAGACGGGCGAAACGCTAAATCAGGTCATGAGCCGCATCCTGACTGAAAAACTCGGCGAGCCGGTTCAAGTCTGATCTCGAATGCGCCTGCGCTTCCGCCAGCTAACCTTCGGCTTATTCCTCGCAATCGCAGCGGCGACGATATGTGCCTCTGCCGGCACTGCGCTCGTATTAGCTCAAGAGGCGCTACCCAGTCCCGCAGCGGTCGTCAAACCGCAAACATTCGTCTCACTCGAACCCGTCCCGCGCGGAAAGTCATTCGAAATTGCGGTGGTCGTCGAGATTGCGAAGGGTTTTCACATGAACTCGCACAAGCCCACCGATCCGTATTTGATCCCAACAACCCTTACGCCGCAGCTACCTGCCGGATTCGACGTCGCCGACACAATCTATCCCGCCGGACATCAGGAAAAATTCTCATTTTCGCCCAATAAACCGCTGAATGTTTACACCGGCAAGGTAATACTGCGGCTAAAACTAACAGCGCAACCCGATGCGGCGCTCGGCCCGACTACAATTCCCATCACGCTGCGCTATCAGGCCTGCAACGACACTACCTGCCTGCAACCCGTAAAGATTCCGGTCGACGCAAAGTTTCAAGTGGCCGCTGCTGGCACAAAATCACACGCCGCCCACGCAGAAATTTTCAGCGCCGCGAACTAACCACGGTTCCGCCTCCCTATCGAAATTCTACCTGCTCGAATCCAAGGCCCGTAAGCATTCGCGAAAGCGTGGTGCGCGCATTCTGGTCCGCCGTTTTCAGCACGCCATCCTGCAATGCGGCCTGCTGCAGTTGCCGTTCCGCTTCTTCGCGGACTTCGCTTTCCAGATTCGGATCCGGAGTCGAAAAGAGCCCGGTGTCGCGCGAGTAGACGCGCGTCCGCGCGTTGTCGATGCGCGTCGTAAATATTTCCGCAGTGGGAATCCGCAGTGAAATCGTCCGCCCGTGCACGGATACATCCGCCGGCTGCACTTTCCCCAGATCAACGCCGGCAATGACATCTCCGTGCACCACAAGAAGCAACCGATCGCCGGCCAGGAATTTCGGCAAATAAGCGTTGTCACGCTCGCCCGACATAATTTTGTCCATTGTGTAGGAGACAGTTTCGAGGCGCTGCAGCTGCTGGATCTGCCGCACCACCGTGGGCTGATTCACATTGATTACGGTAGTGCCGCTTCGGAAGAGGCTGATCAGATGTAGCAGGCCCATGCCCGTCCACGACCACACGACGAGGCCTACCACGGCGAGCGCGATCCCCGCGCCCGCAAGAATTCCTCGAATCGGAAACCGCTCCCCTTCGATGTTTGGCGGGGCGAAACTCATTCCTCTACTTTGCCTGAATCGTAGGATTTTACGACGCAGAAATTAAAGGCAGCGCCTTCCGCAGCCGCGCTATCACGCGCTCCTTGCCCAGCGCCACCATCGTATCGAAGAGCGGAGGGGCCACCGCCCGCCCCACAATCGCCACGCGCGTCGCATTGATCAGCATGCCGGCCTTCACGCCTTCCGCTGCCGCCACAGCCCGCGTCGCCGCATCACACGCATCGTGATTCCATTCCGGCAGGGCCGCGAGAGCATCGGCAAGCTTCGCCAGAAGCCCGGGAACTTTCTCATCCTTCCAGAATTTTACCCGCGCCTCCGGCTCGTACTCGAAATCGTCTGTAAAAAACGCTCGTGCCCATCCCGAAAAATCGTGAAGCAAGCGCGTTCGCGGCCGGATCAAATCCACCGTACGCGCAAACCACTCTTTCTCGGCGCCCGACCACGCATCCTTCCACAATCCGGCGCGCTTCAATTCCGCCTCGACATAGGGCAATATCTCTTCCACCGGCGGCTTCTGCAGATACTGCGTATTAAACCATTCAAGTTTCGCCCGGTCGAAAATCGCGTTCGTGCGACTCACCCCCGAAAGCGAAAATCTCTCAATCAATTCCGGCGTCCGCATATATTCCGCGTCGCCGCCAGCCGACCACCCAAGCAGCGCCAGAAAATTCCTAAAAGCCTCGGGCAGAAATCCCTCATCCGCATACGAACCGACGCTCGTCGCCCCATGCCGCTTCGACAGCCGCGTCCGATCCGCCCCAAGAATCAGCGGCACATGCGCGAAAATCGGCGGCTCCGCCCCCAACGCGCGGTAAATCAACACCTGTTTCGGCGTATTCGATAAATGATCAGCCCCGCGAATGATGTGCGTGATGCGCATGTCAATATCGTCCACCACTACGCTCAACTGGTACGTAGGCAGCCCCGACGAACGCAGCAGTACAAAATCTTCAATCTCCGCGCTCTGCACTTCCCGAGGCCCAAACACAGCGTCTTCGAATTTGGTGACACCCGTGCGCGGAACCTTGAAACGAATCGCTCGCGGAATGCCCTGCGCTTCCTTGGCTGCGCGCTCCGCCTCGCTCAAATCCCGGCAGTTGCACCCGGCGATCTTCTCAGATTTTGGCGTCTCATCGTCGCCCTCACCCTCCTGCTCCTCGTGCGTCGCATCAGCTCCCCCGTAAGCCAGGGGCTTGCAGTAACAGGCATACGCCGCCCCGCTCGCCAGAATCTTCTCCCCAGCGGCGCGATACATCTCCAGCCGTTGCGACTGAAAATACGGCCCTTCATCCCATTCAACTCCCAGCCACTTCAGTCCCTCAAGAATGCCTTCCACAAGCTCCGGCCGATTGCGTTCCACATCCGTATCTTCGATCCGCAGCAGAAGCGTGCCACCCTCATGGCGTGCGAAAAGCCAATTGAAAAGAGCGGTGCGCGCGCCACCGACGTGCAGATATCCCGTCGGAGAAGGAGCGAATCGTACACGCGGTTTTTGCGGGGAATTCATTCAGTCGATCCCTTCTTGAATCGGAAACCATCCATCTTAGCGGATAGCCCTCGCGAAATCGAGAGAGCGGAGCGGAAATAGATGAAACGACGGGAGTTGGTACGAGGGTACTGTTGACCGTTTTTGACCCGTCAGTCATAGTCACACTTAGATGCGGCGCTCCGCCCACGGCCTGACGTTTCACGCCGTTTGTGCGCCAAATCCGAGACTCACCGGAGGTTGACCTCCACGAAACTCGACTGGACACGCCGCCGGAAGGCTGGCAATTTTCTGATATTCTCGGCGGAAGACCGCAGTTCATGAAAAAGGCGCCAAGTTGTTGAGCCAACTCAATCCGGCCTCCATTGTCCCGCTGGCGAGCGCCTTCCTGCTTGGAGTGTTTTTCGTCTACGTCTACCTGCAAAAAAGGCAGGAGTACCTGCTCGCGTGGTCCATTGGCTGGTTCCTGCTTGCTGCCCACTTCGTTCCAATGATGCTACCTCCTCAAATTACGGTGCCCAAATGGGCTTGGAGCGTGAACGAGTGGATTCTGGCGATGGCGGCTCTGTCTTTCTATTGTTCCGCGCGGCTTTATGGCCGTCTCACAGTCCACTTCCGCGCTATTTTCGCCGTCGCTGCTGCTTTGGCGGTTTGGGCTGTCGCGTTTGACCGCGGTTGGACTCAGGCACCTTTGGGCCTCTCCGTTACGCTCACGTTTTTCTTCGTCGCCCGCACATTCTGGCAAGAAGGTCAAAAGCAGGAATCGCGTGCGGATCTTCTGCTCGCGATCACATTCGTTTTCTGGGGCCTGATTCGCGTCGCTACCGTCCTTCAGCCTCGGTTCGGGGGCCGCTTCGCCAACCTCAGTCTGGTCCCGCTGGTCACTCTTCCGGAGCTTTTCGCCGCCGTGCTGATGGTGATGGCCGTCTACGAAGAGGAGCGGCGCCGCGTCGAACGAAATATGCTGGCGCTCTCCAACCTGAATCTCGCAACCTCCAGCTTCGTGGGCGGCGAAATTCAGAAAATGCTGGCGCAGGCGCTCGATCGTGTTCTGAATGTCGTGCGCATTCCCGCCGGCGCGTTGTGTCTGCATTATGGCGATTCGGAAGGCCCCACCTCGGTCGTCGGCACCGGCATGGGCGATGCGTTCTGCTCCGCTGCGCAGCAGGATGACCTTGACGAGTACATTGTGAATCTCGTCGCTCGACTCGGCGGCCTCGTGGTCCTCCGAAATCTCGCCAGCGATTCGGATTACCGTACGCTCGAAAAAGAGGAACAGTTCCAGCACCTGCGCAAGCTGCTGCTCGGGCAAGGGCTTCGAACCGTGGTGGGTATCAGCCTGCAAGCCAAGGAGCGCGTGTTTGGAGTGCTCCTGCTCGGGACGCCGGACAACCGTAATTTCACCGCGGCCGAACTGCGGCTCTTGCTCGCGCTGGGTCACCAGATCGGCATGGCAGTTGAGAATAGCTACTTGATTCAGCAAACCGCCCGACGCAGTGAAGAGCTCCACATCCTGAACGAAATTGGCCGCGCTTTAAGCTCCACTCTTCAGCCGGACATCCTCTTCGAGCGCATTTATTCAGAAATTCGCAGGTTGCTCGACGTGAGCAGTTTCTTCATCGCTTTCTACGACGGCAAGGCCGACGAAGTGCGATTCGAGATTGAAGTGCTGGACGGCGAACGGCAACCCAAGCGCACGCGGCCGCCGGGAAACCATTTGGTTGAGTTCGTGGTTCGCGAGCGGCAACCGCTCTTGATCCGCGATCACTTCCACGATGAAACAGCGCGGCTCGGATTTGATCCCGCTCGCGAAGCAGGCTCGATCTGCGTGGTGCCCCTGATTCTTTATGACCGCGCCATCGGCGTGATGGCCGTGCACAGTCCCAACGAGCGCGTTTTCGACGAAGGCCACGTGGAGCTGCTGCGCGTGCTTTCCAGCGAAGCCTGCATCGCCATTGAGAATGCGCGCCTCTTCGCCGAAGAGCAGAAAAAATCGCGGCATCTTACGCTGGTAAACAATATTTCGAGCCATGCGATCACCACCCTGAATCCCGAAGAGATGCTCGCCAAAATCGCCTCCGAAATCGAGGCCGGACTCACCTACGACCATATCGGAATCGCCGTGCTCGACTATTCCGCCAAAGAGCTCGTGATTCAGGCGGAGGCGGGCGCAAGGCATGACGCGATCGGCCGTCGCATTCTGCTGGGTGAAGGCCTTATCGGCCAGGTGGCGCGCAGCGGACAACTCGCGATCGTCCGCGAGGTGAACGCCAGCACCCCGCGCCTGATCGTGCCGGGAAGCGTTTCCGCGATTGCCTTGCCCGTGTCGTACGCGGACGGTCTTCTGGGCGTGTTGTATGTTGAGTCCTCCGAGAAATGCAACTTCCCGGATGAAGAAGTCCTTGTCCTCCGTACTCTCGCCGATCTCTTCGCGGGCGCGCTGCATAATGCGCTCACGTTCCAAAAAGCGCAGGAACAGGCAATCACCGACGGCCTCACCGGCGTCAAGACTCACCGCTACTTGATGGAAACGCTTTCGCAGGAATGGAAGCGTTCCACCCGCGCAAACCGGCCCTTCTCTCTCGTGCTGATGGACCTGGATCGCTTCAAGTTTGTGAACGACTTTTATGGCCACCTTGAGGGTGACGTGGTGCTGCAACGCGTGGGCCACATCCTCGAGCAGAATTGCAGGCGTTCTGACGTGGTCGCGCGATACGGTGGCGACGAATTCGTGATCCTCATGCCGGAAACATCCGTGGAACAAGCCCGCCAGTTGGCGAGCAAGCTGCGCGGCTGGATTGCGTCCGATCCCTTGCTCCGCGACAAAAATATTACCGCCAGCTTCGGTATCGCCGGCTTCCCGGTGCACGGGTCTACGCCGCAAGAGCTCATCCAGGTGGCGGACTCCTCGATGTACCTCTCCAAGCATCAGGGCGGCAATTCCGTTTCGAGCGCGGAGCAAACCGACCCGAACGATACGAAGCGCTGGAAGAAAGATGTCCTCGAAGCCTATCTCGGCGTCACACTCAAGCGCCTGTTTTCCACTGGCCCGGAAGCGTTCGACGAAATCTATCGCCGCCTGGAACAATTCACGCGTTCACTCACGGAACAGGGTGCGGGGACCACGGCTGAGTCGTTGCCGCCGGCTGTGGTTGAAACCGAAACTTCGCTGGCGCTCGCGATCGACGCGAAAGACCATTACACACAGGGCCATTCGCAGAAGGTCTCCGCATATGCGGTGATGATCGCAGAGGCTCTCAGCATGGACCCCGTGGAAGTGGAGGAGATACGCCTCGCGGGCTTGCTGCATGACATCGGCAAGGTGGGCATTCCCGAACCGATTTTGAACAAGTCCGGCCCACTCGACGCCACCGAGTGGGAGACCATGAAGACGCACACCGAGCTGGGCGCGAAAATTCTGGAACCGCTCGAGGCGATGAAACGAATCCGCCTGATGGTGCGCCACCATCACGAGTTCTACGACGGCACCGGCTATCCGGATCGCATCGAAGGCGAACGCATTCCCTATGGCGCGCGTGTGATCGCAATCGCCGATGCCTACGACACGATTACTTCGGAGCGCACCTACAAAAAAGCGCGCACGCCCGAGGACGCATTCCTCGAACTCGAACGTTGCGCTTCCAATCAATTCGATCCCTCGCTCGTGCGCGTGTTCATCGAAACGATGCGCCGGGCCCCCCGCCAAACCGTTGAGGCCGGCGTAGGCGCTTCAGAACGGCCTAGCGATTCAGCGCTGGCGTAGAAATACGCCTGCTTCCCGCCGCGCTGGACGCGAGAAATCCTTCCCGGTAAAGTCTTCTGTGCGAATTTGTACGCGCCGGAGACGACAATGCGAACTGCAGTGGTGAAATGGGCGGGCGAAGAGGAATTTCTCGCTACCATGCCTTCAGGCCAGGCGGTGCTGTTCGATGCCGCAAGTGAGCACAAAAAAGGTCCCAGCCCGAAGGAAACGCTTCTCGGGGCGCTCGGAGCGTGCACCGGAGTTGACGTAGTTTCAATTTTACGAAAAAAACGGCAAGACCTCCGTTCGCTCGAAGTAAGCGTTTCCGGCGAAGACGCCCACGACCCGCCCCAGGTCTGGACAAAAATCGAAATCGTGTATCGGCTCACAGGGAAGCTCGACGACAAAGCCGTTCGGGATGCAATCGAGTTAAGCGAAACGAAATATTGCTCCGTGGCTGCGATGCTCGGAAAGACCGCGAAAATCACCTACCGCTACGAAATCATTCCCGTGGATTAACATACCGCGATTGTGATTCCTGGCTTCAGGCTTGTCTTGCTGGAGCGCGATTGCATACAATCGCCGGATTATCCTGGGTGCATGGAGAGTGTAATGGGCCGACGCCTTGCCGCGAAGATCACCGGAGTAGCCGGATACGTTCCGCCGCGCGTGGTGACCAATTTCGATCTCGAGAAGATCACCGATACCACGGACGAGTGGATTCGCACGCGCACCGGCATCATCGAACGCCATTACGCCGATCCGGGAATGGCCAGTTCGCATCTGGGGACCGAAGCTGCGAGAAAGCTGCTCGAAGCAAAAGGCGTCCCTGCGGCAGAAATTGAAATGATCGTTCTCGCCACGGTTACGCCCGACATGCTGTTTCCCTCTACGGCTTGCCTGATTCAGGATCGTCTGGGCGCTTCGCAGGCCTGGGGATTCGATGTTTCGGCGGCGTGCTCGGGCTTCGTCTATGCGCTGACCGTGGGCGCGCAGTTTGTCGGGGCCGGCTCGCACAAGAAAGTGCTGGTGATTGGCAGCGACGTGATGACTTCAATCCTCGATTTCAAGGATCGCGCCACCTGCGTCTTGTTCGGTGACGGCGCGGGCGCGGTTCTCGTCGAGCCAGCCGCGTCGGACTCCGAGGGCATCATCGATTTCGTGAATGACGTGGACGGTTCGGGCGGCTGCAACCTGTATATGCCGGCGGGCGGCTCGCTGCACCCCTCATCGCACGAGACCGTGGACAAACGCATGCACTACGTTCATCAGGAAGGCGCGCAGGTTTTCAAATATGCGGTGCGGCGTATGAGCGAGCTGGCCGTCGAGATTCTGGAGCGCAACGGGCTGACGAGCCGGGATCTCGCGCTCGTCGTGCCGCATCAGGCGAATCTGCGCATCATTCGCGCGATGCAGGAGCGCCTGGGCGTGGACGATTCGAAGATCCTTATCAACATCGACCACTTCGGCAACACCACCGCCGCCACCATTCCGCTCGGGCTGATGGACGCGCTCGAGCAAAAGAGGCTCCGCAAGGGCGATCTGGTTCTCTTGATCTCCGTGGGCGCCGGATACACCACAGGAGCCATGCTACTGCGTTGGGCCTACTAGCCGATTTTGCATCCTCGAAACCCCAATCCGTTCGCGATTAGACTTGGCGGCCATCCTTTGTTTGCAATGGCTTACGAGGATTTCTAATCGCGCATTCTCGATTAGAAGCATCGCCTCGTTTGGAGCGGAATCCCGATCACGCCTGCGAGCCCGCCGCCGCAGAGCGACACTGCTGGCCGTGCCTTTGACGTTCCCCTGCTGACTGGTCCGAGTTTTGACGTCTGGCCGCGTTGCACCACATTCAAGCTGGCACAGCGCAATGCCGAAGTGGCTTTTTGAGAAGTACAGAAAAAGGCGAGTTCTAGAACTGTACCAACGCACAGGGGAGCTACGAGTATTAGACAGCGCTCATCCGTCGGACTCGATTCGCGTGCGTGAATACAGCTCACGGAGTGACTTCGGTGCGAAGATGCTTGGCCAGTCTTTCGATGCGTTTGAGATTCTCGGTGAGATCCTTCGGGTACTGATTCTTGGTCACCAGTTCAATTTGAGCGGGAACACCATCTGCGAGCGTCTTTAATTCGTCCGCCTCCTTCTTCACTTGTTCAATGTCGATCTTCCGGCTGTGCGGTTGCATGGGTGGTTCGAGAGGCTGATTGGATTGCTGGTCAGCTGTCCTGATGCCAGGTGGCTTTTGATGCTGGCTGAAGGAGGAGGAAACAGGAAGGATAAAAAGTACGCAAAGCCACAAAGGAAATTGCCGCATAAATCCTCCTTTGCGCGATAGACTCGTAATAGCGCAGAGACGGTAAATTCGCAAATGAAAAAACGCCAATGGCCCCAGTTGCTCGGGGCCATTGGCGTCTTGATATTGCCGGAGCCGGTTCGGTCAAGGAGAAGCGAACCGGTGCCGGATTAGAATTGAAGCTTCAACCCCCACTCAATCGTGCGGGGAGCTCCGAACGCGAACACCCCGGTCCCCGCGCCGATGCGATCGGGACGCGGATTCGCGGCTGTGTTCGGCCCAGTACCGTTGATTGAGCCTGGAGTGCCCGTTAGCTGTGGGTTCAGGATGCTGGCTGCCGAATCAAAGTTGGAGAAGTTGAACGTGTTGAAGATGCTGACACTCGGAATGATTGTCAGCCTCTCGTGCCAGGCATGCCCGACCCAGCTGAAGGTCGTATCGAAGTCCTTCAACCAACCATAACCAACGTTGTTGGTGGGAGGTACTCCGATCGGCTGAGCCACCGCGCCGAGCGCCTGCAAATCGGCCAGCGTTACCAAACCCGAATTGATAAGCGTTTGGCCCGCTGGTGTGGGAAGCCCGGCGATGTTGGTGTTGTAATTGGTGATTGCATTCGTCAGACCGGACGGCCCGATTTGGCGCATGAAAGCACCCACCTTGTAGAGCGAGTAATCGCAGGAGCCACCCATGCTGCCGCACGATGTGCTCGTCTCTGCACGGGGAAGCGGATTTCCAACCTGTCCGGTGCCGATGTAATCGGTTTGGAAGATGCCACCCGAAGCGCCGATGTTGTTGCCGCCATTCACAGGGAGAGTAAAGGGCGTACCCGCAAAAGGCGACCAGAAGTGGGAAACGATGCCGAGCCTGAAGCCAAGCGGCAAATCGGCATAGCCGCCGATGTTGAACTGGTGGGTCCGGTCAAGAGAGCCCGGCCCAGACAGTGCGTTGGGATTGCGATTGTCGAGAGCGTTGTTCACGAAATCCTGGTCGCCTCCTGCTGCGCAGGTCGGGCTGCAGGTGTTGGAACCTGAGTTGACGAAGCGCGACAGGCTGTAAGCGAATTGGAAATTCATGTACTTGACGCCCTTGAACGGATGGTTAACGTTCTGCGCCAACTTGATATCCAATCCGTTGTAAACCGAGCGGCCGGCCGATTGGTACTGATACAGGGCGCCCACGTTCGGGTTGATTCCGCCAAAAGCGCACGCCTGCCCCAAGCCCACTGAGCATTGGCCGACGCCTTGGTCGTAAGGTGAATCGAGACCGAAAGCGCCGAACGTGCCAATCGTAGCTCCTCCGTTCGCCGCCAATCCCGGAGCACCGGGTACGTTGCAACCGTTCGCCGCGGCAGCAGCCTGGATGTTGGCAGCTCCGCAAAACGCGAGAGTACTCGCAATCGCGTTCGCCGCTGCGTCCTTACTGAAGAACGCCACATCTCCAGTGTGGTTGATGTCGGTTCCGATCAGATAGTGCAAGCCGACGTTGCGGATGTAATCCGCCGTGAGGACCAATCCCGGCCGTAACTCTCGCTGCAAGCCCACGTTCATTTGGAACGATCGTGGCGACTTGTAGGCGGGAGCGAGCAAACCGGTCGTGAGCAAGCTACCGTTTGCGATTCCCGATGGAATAAACGCTCCATTGGAACCGCCGCCGGCATAAGACGCCTGATACTCGGTCTGGAAGTCCCCGAGGCAGGTTGCAAACGTAAGGCCTGAGCACGTACCGGCACCGGGCCCCACCGTCGCGCCGATGGGCGTATTGCAGGCGACGCCCCCGGCAGCCTTAGTCGAGTCCCCGAGGAAGTGCGTGCTCCCATCTCCAAACACAACACTGCCCGGCCCGAAAGCACAGGCATTCTGCACGACGTTGAACGCTCCGTTCTGAAGCCGCAGCAAGCGATCGAACAGAATGTCGTTGAACACAGTGTTGTCGTAGTAGATTCCGGCTCCGGCGCGGAACACCATCTTGCCATCGCCCTTGGGATCCCAGGCGATGCCGGCCTGCGGACCGAAGTTCTTGTTCGGCTGAGTCACGGTGTTACCGGCGCCCGGGAACACCGCGTTTAGCGCGGGAAGAGGTCCCAAATCGCTGTCGGTGCGGCCGGTGTCGCGGACGTATCGCACGCCGTAGGTGAGCGTCAAATTCGGTTTCACCTTCCAGCTGTCACCGATGTACGCCCCCAGCCGGTTGTCCGGACCGAGGCCGCCATTCGGCTTGCCAAAGCGCGAAAGTTCAGTGAACGCACCCTGGCCGTTCCCAACGAGCGCGATATCCGCGATGTAGTTCAACGGGCACGCGGCGCCGGTTTGGCCGCCCGGGCACGTCAAAGTGCCAGGAGCTGAGAGGTTGACGCTGTCAGCAATCGGGGCGATACCGAAGAAGCTGGCATTGGTCCAACCCGTGATGCGGTTGTAGCCGATGCCGTAACGGATGATGTGCGCGCCCCACACCTTGCTTCCGTCGTATTTAACCTGGCGGTCGCTCTGAATTGTCGATTGCGGAGCCAGGAAACTGGGGCCGCTCTGAAAGCCGGTGCCTCCCAGAATGATGCCGACGGGGAGATTCGCGAAGGGCAAGTCGCTTCCTTGAACAGCGTCTCCGATTACGTTCACAAACTTCAGATATTCCGCTCGGAAGCTGTGGGTGTACTGCCCGGTTGTGAAATCCACGCCACCCACCAGGTTCTTCGTGCGATCGCGGTTGTCATACACCGCATAGTTCGCCGCGCCTCCGAAGTTTCCCACGTCGCTCGCTTGCCAGTAGCTGAAGCGGCCAAATGCGTGAATCGTCTTGGTCGCCTGCCAGTCCAGCCTGCCCAGAAGGTTGTTGTCGTGGAACGGCGCCGGGAAAGTTCCGTTGAAAGAATTCAAGTTCGTGCCGCCGCCTCCGGGAATCGAAGAGATAAGAACACCGCCCGCATCATGGGCAAGAATTCGTTCGCCGTCGGCGAAAAAGAACAGCTTGTCCTTGATGATCGCTCCGCCCACATCGCCGCCGTACTGGCTGCGTTGAAATTGAGCGCCGCCCGGATATACCGCAGCTTGCGAGTTGTCGCGGAAGAGACCGAAACCCTCGCCATGCAGTGCGTTCGTACCGGACTTGGTCGCAACGTTGACCGCGCCGCTGGACGTAAGGTCATTCGAAAGATCCAAGCTCGATTGTGCAAGCTGGAATTCTGCGATCGCGCTCGACGGAACGCCCGTGGTCGTGGTGCCGACGTTTTCGTCGCTCACGTCCACGCCGTCTACTGAAATGCGCGCGCTGCGGCCATAACGGCCGCCAAATGAAATCGAGGAGAAACCAATCTTCGTGGGATCAAAATTGCCGCCGTCCTGAATCTGAACGCCGGGCTCGAGTTGCGCCAGATCGAGGAAATTCCGGCCGTTAATCGGCAAATTCTCGATCTGTTGTGTGGTCAAGCTGCCCGACACCTGGGCCTGATCCGTATTCACCGCGATTACTTGACCGCTCACCTCCACGACCGTGCTCGACGCGCCCAGTTCGAGCTTGATCGGCGCGCTCGACACCTGGTTGATCTGCACGACGTAAGTTCCGGTTACGGTCTTGAAGCTTGGCGCTTCCACCCGAACCGTGTAAGTTCCCGGAACGAGAGAGCCCGAGACGAATGACCCGGCCGACGTTGTCGTCGTGTCGAGCACCGCTCCCGTATCTTTATTGGTGATCGTCACTTTGGCGTTGGGAACCACGCCGCCCTGCGGATCGCTTACCACGCCCTGAATACTTCCTGCTTGTACGTTCGATTGCGCGTGAGCCGGCTGATAGCTGAGAAGCAGCACAGCCAGCAGCGCGAAAGCGAACGCTGTAAATCGCTTCCAATTCATACACCCTCCTGAAGATCTGCCAAGAATCGAATGTCGTGAGAATTCCCGCCGTACACTGGGAAAAATATCCCCGCGGCCTGTATGGCACGTTGATGCCCAGGCTGGCGCGAAAATACAGCGATAGTTTTCAGTCACTTACAGAGTTCGCTTTACAGGAGGGAGCGAGCAGTCCGAATTTTCATAGGATAGGTCGATTTAGGTGCGTACAGACAAAATTCGAATTCAGAGAATGTTATGAGATTCAGAATTGCAAATTTCGTAGAAAATTTCTCGCAGAAAGTGCTGAGTGATTTGCCCTATTCGGGGCGTTCGAAATTCAACCGCGCCGATTTTAGCCAATGTTAGTTAATTTTAGTCAGTCCTTTGCGCTGCCTACCAGCTTTTCCACTTCATCCATTTCTTTCGGAATTGCTGCTGAAAGATTTTCTGGAGCGCCGCCAGTAATGAGGAGCGTATCTTCCACGCGATAGTGCATCTGCTTATCGGGAAGATCGATGAAAGGTTCGACGGTCACGACTTGCCCCGGCTTCACGGGGCCGGTGGGGCGCATCACGTCGTGCGTTGCGAGGCCGACAAAATGGCCGGGAAAACCGCGCCATTGATCGCCAATTCCAGCCTTTTCGTAGATTGCTTTGCCGGCATCGGACGCTTCATCGTACGTGTGGCCCGGCGTGAGCAGCGCGATGGTTGTTTTCTGCGCTTCGAGTTCTACGGCGTACCACTTAGCTTGCTCGGGCGTGAACTTTCCGCTGATGTTGAAGGTGCGGGTGATGTCCATGGTCATATGATCGAGCGAGGCGGCGAAATCGAGCACAACGAGCTGGTTGGGTTCGATTTTGTGACGGTCGGCGAAATAGTGAATCGTGTTGATGTCCGTGCCCGAGCTGACGATGGCGAGGTAGGCGACGCCCTGCGCGCCGTGGTCCATGAAGTAGCCGGTGGCACGCGCTTCGATTTGATACTGATACATTCCTGGCCGCGCATGGGCAATTGCTTCCTTGTCTCCCTCTGCGCTGAGTTTTCCATTGCGGCGGAGCACTTCAATTTCTTGCGGCGTTTTAATGTTGCGCATTTCGTCGATGAAGGGAGTGACGTCCTGGAAATGCGCCATCGGATAGCGCTCTTGAATTAGTTTCGTTGGTGCGAGGTTTGCGGGAAGCGGCTCGTGATAGGGATGCGCGAATTTCCAGGCGTTATCGCGTCCCGTTTCCGGGCGCGCGCCGTCGGCTTTATCAGGAAAATCGAAACGAATCCAGAAGTCGCGGCTCGAGGAAGGGCCATAGCCGTGGCTGATGTAGGAAAGGAAGATATCGAGGTTTGCCACGGACACCACCGTCTTGAAGCCGAGCGCTTCGCGATCCGCAGGCGTGAGCGCCAGAAGATTGGGGCCGTACGTTTTTGCCGTTTGCGGGGTCTGTTCGGGCTCCAGAATTGTGACGGTGTCTTTGACGCAATCCAGCACCATCACCGCGCCGGGATCCTGCAAGCCGGTGAAATAGTAGAAATCGTTGTCTTCGCGATAGTGCACAGCTTCGGGTATTTCGTTGCGAGCGAACAGGATTACGGATCCGGTCTTGCAACGCTTCGCCAATTCCGAGCGGCGCGCCGCGAACGCCTGCGGCCCGCCGAGATCGTCGATGGCCTGCCGGTCGGTATACTGCGCGGCCGCTGCGCCGCAGAATACCAGCAGGAACATTGCCGAAGCGAACACGCGCCTCGTAGCAGCAACGTTGAACCGTCTCCTTGCCATCCCATTCCTCCTCAATGTGATACGACAAATGCGATACGACCAGTTTTCGTGCGGAGCTTACCTCAGGCCTCGCCGGCAGGGAAGATGTTTGAAGATGGGTTACCGTTACCGGGAGGTTCGCGCGCGGCGGCCTGCGTCAATTGCTGCTGCGGCTGACGCTGGTTGTACTTTGGCGGGTGAAGAGCCGAAGGTGATCGCTTCGCGCGTCTTCGCAAACGGCGCCGAATCGATGAACTTCACGGTTTCGCCGTCACGCTCGATTCCGAGTTCTTTCCACAACGCCGGGAGATCAACCTGATACGGTTGATTCTTCATTTTCTGATAGAGCGGCATGAGAATAGAAACTCCGGTAGCCGCGTCGCCGGCCGTGAGCGCTTTCTCGATCGGCCAATCGTAGCGGATCTCCCCTCCGGCATTCAGGATTCCGCGTAACGCATCGTCGAGACCCTTCCGATTATTCGTCTGTTTGTGGATTTCGATGTCTGCGAGAAAGCAGAAAAGAGCGCCGCCCCAATACGTTCGGCCCCAGGTGTGCGTGTTGTCGAGCCCTTCGTCACCTGCTTGCGGCAGTCCTTGATGCAGGTCGCGCACCAGCTCGAACCACATTTCATGCGCGTCCAGATGCTTGGCTCGCACACGGGCGATCGGCTCCACATACGTGGCGATTCCTTCCTCGATCCAGTGGTGCTCATCCGCCATCGAGGGAAACGAGAGATGCACCATTTCGTGCGTCAGCATCCAGTCGGAGTTCAGCCCGTTCACCGTCGTTTCTTTGCCCACGTGAATCGAAATGCGCCCGCCTTCTTTCGCGCCGAACGTTTGTCCTCCGCGGACGCCGCGCCCGTCCGTTGGAATGATGCGAAGCGCGACCGCCGGGACGGGAAAGCGTTCGTAATACGTTGCGACGGAGTCTGCCGCCATCCGCACCCACTGCATTAGTTCCTGATTCGAGAGCTGCATCGCGCCGCTTTCGATATGCACGTCGATTCGCGACGAGCCAACCAGAATTGTGGACGTCATTTCATCCGCCGGGACGCATGATGCGGGAACGAAAAGCAAAAGGAAGAATACCGGAATTAGAATTCGAAAGCTGCTACGCGAGCCTTGATGAACCGTGGAGAGGCCGGGGCGTGTCGTCATCACCTAATAGGATGCGATGAAAGGGCGTTTTGCTGGAAAAAATCAGAACAGCATAAGAAATATTTTGAGGTTAGTCGTTGTCAGCTGCTGACTTGGACCCGCGTCGCGTACTTTTTCTTGATGAGGTAATCAAGGGCGATCTTGCCGGGCCCGAAGATGAGAATCACCACGGCGAAGGCGAGGTAGATGAATGGGTCCGCATTGTAGAACTTGGACGGATCAGAGAAGAAAGAGCTGAGGGAATCGCGGTCAGATGTGATGTAGGCAGTGAGCATATCGATGACGAGGCCAAGTGCGGCTACGCGCGAAAGCAGCCCAACTGCCAGCAGAATCCCCGCGACGAATTCGAAAGTGGACACAAAGGCGGCGGTGGCTCCCGGCGCCGGAAGGCCAAGACTCGCGAAGAACTGCGTGACGTGCGGGAGATTGTGCAGCTTTCCCCACCCGTTCAGCGCGATGCCTGCCGGCCAGAGGCCGAAGTAGACGCGGATACACAACAGGAACGCCGATTGCAAACTTGAAGCCACTCGGACCAGCAAGCCGTACAGGTTTTGGATTTGTTCCTGCGGGCGGCTCATTTCTTTTCCGCCGCCGTGGAGCGGCAGAACCAGCCCAACGTAGACCAGGTCTGGAACCAGCTTTGAATTTGCGCGGGTCTGTCTTCCGCTGCTATCGAGCTTTTGCGGAGGGCGGAGTCGACCGCGCGGCTGAGCGTCTTGCCGGCTCGCAATTCCTTCAGGATCAGGAATTCTTCGCGCTCGAGCCGGCGGAAGTACACGGAATCATCGAGGCGGTGCACAGCAAGAAAAATCGTTGAGGGTTTCAGTCGCGCCACCGCGCGCACGCGCTTCTGCTTGTGGCGCTCGTTGAAAGCATTGCTCGCGAAGTCCGTGTCCTCTTCGTCTTTTTTCAACTCAATCAGCAGGTCATCCACCGGATAGTGCAAATCCAGAAGATGGATATAAGGCTGCAACTGCAAGCGCAGCGTCTCCGCATCAGCTCCCGCGAGATCTTCGGGCTTCAAGGCCGGTTCCGCTTTTCCGTCGAAAGCATCAATGTCGGCCCATTCCAGTCGGACCATATCGAGTGCCAGCTCTCGCCGCGAGCCAGTCCATTTCGGATTCTTGCGCAGCCACGCTTCCAATTTTGACCCGAGGTTTCGCAGCGTGAAGGATGTCGACGGGCAATCGTTGATGTACGCCTTGGCAGCTGCGTCGAATTTGCGTTCGCCCAGCACAGCGCGAAGGCCCGGAAAATCCTCCGCAAACGCGGAGAGCACTCGGAACCAATATTGCCGGTTGTAGATCTCCAGCCGCTCAAACGAAGTAAGCCGGTCGTTCGGCTTGATGATGTCCGCAGCGACTTTCCGTAACGAGCGGCCATCAGGAGCCGTCGGTCGCATACGCTCGGCGGGAGTGAGAGGCGTCATCACTGCGCGTGCCATCCGGCGCTGGATGCTTAGAAGACTCATACGGCGGTAGCGAGCGAGGCGCTCGCCAGAAACTTGTTGGCCTTCAACGCTTCATCATGAACTTCCTGAAACGAGGGAATGCTGTCGTCCCATTCGAGCAGCGTCGCCGTGTGGCCCACACGTTCAATGGCGCGCTCGTAAAGCTTCCATACCGGATCGATTACCGGATGATCGTGCGTATCGAGAATGTATTTCTTGAATTTTGAATGCCCGGCGATGTGAATCTGCGCCACGCGGTCCGCTGGAACGCTATTCACATACGTAAATGGATCGAAGCTGTGGTTCTTCGACGATACGTAAATGTTGTTCACGTCGAGAAGAATCCCGCAATCCGCCCGCTCCACCACTTCGTTCAAAAACTCCCACTCGGTCATTTCTGAAACGTGAAACTCCGCATAGCTGCTCACGTTCTCCACCACCACCGGGGTCTCGATAAAATCCCGCACCTCGCGAACTTTTTGCGCGGTGATGCGAGCTGCTTCGAACGTGTAAGGCATCGGTAGCAGATCGTGCGTATAGCGGCCATCCACGCTACCCCAGCAGAGATGGTCGGAAACCCACGGCGTTTTAGTCCGCTTCACTAATTCCTTCAATCGCCGCAGGTGTTCGCGGTTCGGCTTTTCCGCCGATCCGAAATACATCGAAACGCCATGCTGCACCACCCGATACTGCTCGAGAATTTGATCGAGAATCCGCAGCGGCCGCCCACCATCAATCATGAAATTTTCTGAGATGATTTCGAACCAGTCTACGACCGGTTTCTTCGTAAGAATGTGGTGATAGTGCGGCGCGCGCAGCCCGATTCCCACCCCGTAATCTGTAAATCCATTGAAACGATTTGCAGGCATTGAATTCCCCGAGCTTACAAAGCCAGCCTAGATAGAAAGAGGGCCGGCGAATTCTTCCCGGCCCTCCGTCAGGTAAAGCGATACGACTCGAGCGGGTTACTTCGCGTCCGGCATCTTCGAGCCGTCGGTTGCGCAACCGCCCTTGCCCTTGCAGGAGTTCTTGCCCTTGCAACCGTTGTCGCTCGACTTGCAGCCGCCCTTGCCCTTACAGGAGTTCTGGCCTTTACAAGCGTGCTTTTCCTTCACCTTTTTGTCGGCATCCTGAGCGCTGAAGGTGTTGCCCTTCGCGCTCGACAGCAGATTCGACGCCTGCACCGTTACCGCAGTCCCGGCCAACAAACCTGCCAGCGCTGCTCCTGCTACCAAGCTCTTCTTGGACTTTGTCATTTTTCCACATCCTCCTGTCGATTTGGACTACAACCGCCCTGATGCTAGTACGTCGCCCCAATGCATTTGGATTGGCTTAATGGTTGGTCGAGACTGGGTTCGTTCCAAGCCCCTCGCACGGCGCGAGGAACTGCCGGGAGCATAATCCAGGTAGGCGCTTGGTAACAATAGGTAAAGCGCCGCATTGCTCGGTACCAGACCCGCATAGGACTCCGTTGCCTGAGACCGGCCGGAATCCCCGATTTCCCCTGTCAGTTTGGTTCAGATCACGCTTCAGCTCGCGGGCCAGATCTGATTCAAGATCATCGCCAGGCGGAAGCCAGCCTTCGCAAGCTGCTCTTCGATGGTGCGTGTTACGAAAATCTGATACTCCGGTCCCACTTTTTCTCGCAGCTTCAGCATTCGCTCAGCAATTTGGTCCGCATCGGCACAGGAGTTCACCGGTTCGGGAGTCTCCACTGCGATCTTTCGATTGAGCGCTCCGTACGTCACTGTTTCGGCGTACTCATGGCTTTCCCACGCCCACTTATCGAAGTTGACGCCCTCTTCTTTCCATGTCGCGAACTGAGCCTTGAACCTTTTCTCGATGGCGGCAGCGAACTGCTCGACGGTTTCGAAGCCGGCGATGTGCTCGACGAGCTGCGTGTCCCAAACCCCGTGCAGGTTCAGCTGAAAGGTCTTGCTGATCTGATCGGTCTCGAGCGGCTTTTGTCCGAAGTATGTCACCGGCACGCAATTCCCGCCGCGGTCGTTGTTCGTGGTGCAGTGCAGCGGCTGATGAATATCCCCCGCAAAATGGATGATGAACCGCAGCGCACTCGCTCGCGCAGCCGGATCGCTTGCCGGATCCTGGAGAATCTTCACCTGCTCGGCGAGTGCGAGCGTGATGCAGTTCTGCCCCGTGTCGCAAGTGAAGCTCCCTTTCTTGGAGCCGCGAGGGATGTCGATGAAATGCCAGCCCGCGGTTTCGGGATGCCCTTTGCGATAATCGTCGGCCCACGTCGAGGCGTCTTCGATTGGGTCGCTTGCTACGGGCTGGCAGAATCGGTTCAGGCCCGGGTCGACAGGATTCTCAGTGAGAATCTGATTCACCATCGCCAGCGCGTGAGGATTCAGATTCTGCTTGGCGATGAGAGCGACTGTTTGATGGCCTTCGCAACCCCATGCGAACGCGCGAGGACAACGCAAGAGACCGAAGCCAAATACAACGACGATGAGAATTGCCAGGCGGGCCCGATTCAGATTAGCACCTCAGTTTGAATGCCCCGGTTGGAACACCCAGTTGGGATACCTAGTTGGAACACCCAGTTGGAACACCCAGTTGGAACACAGCGCCTCGCCATGAATTCTATTCGGCCTAGCGCGCGGAAAATAGTCTTCATTTGCGGCGAATAATCATAGATGCACACTCTTGCTCTGCCGTGAGTCGCATGCCCCCAAAACCCGGTTTTTCCGTGTGTTAGAAATTCTTATCTGCATGATTCTATGGTGCTTACCAAAAATCTTAATCGCGGAACCGTGTATTAAAACAAGCCCGGTTTGCACCAATAGCAGGCTACGGACAAGGCTTAGGGAAATTTACAGACTTCCGTGCATTGAGCCAGGCTGGCAGACGAATTTAAAGTGTGGTCAGAAGAAACATACACCCAAAGGGAGGGCGGCCAGATCCTACTCCGGAGTGACTGCACACGGTGGCCCTTCGCGGGCCTTTGCAGTTTGACCGCGTCGGAAGCCGCCTCTAGCCGCTCTTCCCTCGCTCAACTTCAGTAGCACAGGCATTCCTGTTCACCCTGAGAACCGAAGGGCCTGTGCCCCAAGTAACCATCACCGCAGCTCGTCACGCTAGCCAAGCACCCAAACGCGACATCGTTCTTTTTCTTTTACAGTAGCGTAGGCTTCAGCCTGCGCCCCAAGACAAAACACAGCACTCGATCCAATTGCTTGGCACAAATCGCGACCGCGTTCTTTGCGCCTTCTCTTGCACTACTCCCAAGCCCCCAGCACGCGCCGCAATAAAATCAGCTCCCCGATATGGTACGCGTTGTGGTCCACAGTAAGCAGCGCCTGCCGCAAAACCGTCTGCCCATCGCCATGCGCCAGCTTCGCAAAAAGGTCGGTCTTCTCGTCTTGGATCAAATCGCAAAGAGCCTTGCGATCCGCCTCAAACGCCTTGATGCTCTTCTCCCAAGCCTTCGCATCCGGAGGCTCAGGCGATTTCGGCCAATAGCCCTCCGGGAATTCTGGCGATTTGTGTTTGGCGTCCCGCGCAAACTCGAGAATGTCCCATTGCGCGATCCGCAGGTGTTCGAGCATTTCCCACGGTGAGTGAGCCGCACCCTTGGGGCGCTTGCCTTGCAGATCGGCCGGCACGTCTTTCACGGCTGTCTCGAAATTGGCGTGGGCTTCGCTATCGGTGAGGAGTTTCACGAGTTGTTCGCGTAGTGCTTTGTCCTGGTTCGTGCTGGTCGCTGTTGCAGTGGTCATGGGTCCTTTCCTCCCTATTTTTCGATTGGATGACAGTGTCTTTCAATTCGATTGAGCCAATTTCATCGCCGCCGTGTTTCAGTAGGGGCACGGCATGTCGAAGACCCGCCGCAGGAGGGCCGTGCCCGAATGCGCCAGAAGCGATCGCATGCCATCCACCGAAACCGCGCTAACAGTGTTCGCCTCTGATTTCTCAATCCTGACCGAATGGCACGACCGCGCCAAGTTCGTTTGCCGTGCACGGCATGTCGAAGATCCCGCATGGGTTCGCGGGGCCGTGCCCCTACTGCGAAAATAGCGAAACGATTCATTGCATCCGCTTGCAGCGGAATTCGCCTTCGAGTTTCCAGGTGGCGCCATCGGCGTCGAGCGATTCGCCAATCCAGTGGAACGAATCCGGCGTGATTTCGGTGAAGCGCCAGCGCGTCGGCGTGCCGTCCATGCGCGCGCCGACCTGCACGATATCGTCATCCTTGCTGGGGCCAACGCGGCGACCGATTTGCTGCTCGTAATGATTCGTCACCGGATTGATCCAGCGAATGCGCCAAGCTTGTACGGACGCGTCCCAGATACGGAGCGTAGTGCCGTACATATTATTTGTCTTCGCGAGATTGGCATTGCGCTCCAATACGCGCGGCATGATCCACACGTCTTGAATGGCCCGGCCTTCGAGCACCCAGCCGAAATGGACTTCGCCTTGGATGTGCAGTGGCGCGACGTCAATGGCTGCGTAGTGCAGCGCCTCTAAATCCCAGCTGCCGACCAGCCATCCGTAGACGTCATTCTCTTCGGGGATTTCGGGTGATCTTTCGGATGCGGCGAGAAGGCTATAGAAATCGTGCTTTTGCGATGCTGCGCTTGCGGTCATTTTTGCGCCCTCCTTGAAAATACGTCGCATGCGATAGACTAAGCGGGAGTGGAGGCGGGGTCTTGGCAAAAATTGCGGTCGAATTGGAGCAGGCTTTAGCGCGCCGTGCTGCCACGGGCGCCGCAGCCTGCCATCCGACCTGCCGCGTGCTGGCGCGAGGCGATGGCTGGGTGGTGGAGGATCTGATTTGCGCCTCCGGCCCACAGGACCCAATTTTCGAGGAGCGCCACGGGAACGTCTCGATCGCGATGGTGCTGGCGGGAACCTTTCAGTATCGCGGATCGGCTTGTCAGAGTTTCGCGAACGGGAGTTCGGCAAACGGGAATTCAGCAAAACTAGGTTCCGTAAAACGAGGTTCGATAAAACCAGGTTCGGTAAGACAATGTTCGGTAAAACAAGGTTCGCTAAAACAAGGTTCGGCAATAGGGGGCTCAGCGAACGGCGCAATTCGCAACGAGCTGATGACGCCGGGCTCCCTTCTGCTGGGAAATGCCGGGCAGAATTTTGAAGTGGGCCACGAGCACGCAGCCGGCGACCGTTGCCTCTCGTTTCAGTTTACGCCCGAATATTTCGAGCGAATCGCCTCCGACGCGGGCGTGAAAAAAAGTGACCGCGGATTTCGCCTACTGCGCCTGCCTCCGCTGCGAGAATTGTCGTCGCTGATCGCGAGGGCCCGCGCCGGCCTGGAATATTTGGCAGACACGCCGTGGGAAGAGCTGAGCGTTGAGCTCGCCGCAGCAACGGTGCGAGCGGAACGCGGAATTTCGTCGCGCACGGAGAACGCTCCGCCAAGTGCAATCGCGCGAGTAACGCGCAGCGTCCGTGCGATCGAGCGGCGTCCGGACGGCGTACTGGGATTAGGCAGCCTGGCGCGCGAAGCAGGCTTAAGCCCGTACCATTTTCTGCGCACGTTCGAGCGCCTGACAGGAATCACGCCGCATCAATATGTGCGTCGAGCACGCCTGCGCGATGCAGCATCGCGTCTAGCGGCAGAACGCGAGAAGGTACTGGATATCGCGCTCGATTGCGGTTTCGGCGATGTCTCGAATTTCAACCGTGCATTTCGCAGCGAATTTGGAGTGAACCCGCTGGCATGGAAAACGGGAATCACGACTTGGAACCGTCGTAGCAGAATTTGGCACTTGGCGCTATAACTGAATTCCGGCGCCCAGCATAATCTCCAAATGATGTTTGATCGCCAAACGCTTTAGATATCCCAGCCCTCTTGTCGCACCCGTGCTGGCCATTTCTCGATATTCGTTACATGCTTCGGTATTGTTTGGATTGAGCTCCCCTGAGGCTTCAACCAGTTTCTCTAAAGCCTCAAGCGTTTTTCCGGGTGTATCGACAGTCGTGTCAGTTCGATCCGAAATGAAGTGGCTTATATCGAGCGGCCCTGCCTCGGCCTGAAAGTGGATGTGATGAACAGCGACCGCATACGCTGGTCCGCCTGATTCTGTGTAATGATCTCCTACAATCGAAAAGTCGCCAAAGTCCAACCGCCTGGGATTACCAGCCAGGGTATTCATGTCTGTAAACAATTCGCGATCGGGATAGTCAGCATTTCGCTGTTGGCGATTGAAAGGGTCGGAAACCATAACCCTTCTTGATTCTGGTATTTCATTGATGTATTCGGTAGGAACGTAGTGTTTCACAAAGATATGACGCCCAATGGCATCATCGCCTAGTAAAGTCCGGACTGAGGCGGTCGTCGGCAGACCCTGATAGACAATGCCTACCTCATAACCGATATAGCGATTTAAGAACGCTGACAGCTCAGTGCGCGTGGAATCGCGTCGCACCTGAAAAGCTGGCGTCCAGTTGTCGTATTCCATCAACTCTTCAGAAATGATCTGTGTGAACAATCGTTGAGCATGCCCAGCGAACTCGCCGTGCAATGGATTGCAGATAAATACAAACGGCATCGATACGTCTATGTATCGGTCAATCGATATGCCGGTCGTCGCATTGCCATTAACGGGCTCGATTATGGGCACTACGGTGCCACGCTGCGCGATTCGGTCCGCCAGGTCACGGACAGCCATCAACTCATTTTGCTTGCCTCTAAGAAACGGAAAGTAGGTTTTCATAGTAGAGGTCGGCTAAGCCGCTCGGCAATCCTGGTAGCCATAGTCTGAGATTTCGTGAAGCTTAGACAGGCGTGTTTAAGGGATCTCGGCGCTTTAATGATCAAGTCCACGAATGGTTTTCGCTTACCGCGCGTTTTGACGTGACGCACCATTAGATCGTGGGCGACACTTGGCGGAAGAGAACAAAACATCTCCCTTGCTGCGCGGTAAATCTGCGAATTGGGAGCATTCGGGAAAGAACCAAACGCTTCAATCACAGCACGTGAAAACTCGGACCGCCGCATGCAATCGAAGACCGTCCCTGGATCAGTGTTTGCCTTATTAGATTCGGCCTCCCGCAGCACGCTCAGAGTGCCGTCGTCACGCATCGCAATCACTCCAATTGGCAACTTAGTCTGGCATATTGCAATGGCAGCTTTTGTCTCGGTAGTTACTATGTAAATGCGATCAAAAACCCTACTATAGTCAGACAACTGGGCGTGCAACCGATCAAAAGAATCGTACCGCGACTTGATTTCATAGACAGTGGAAGTTCCGTTTAGTATGGCCAAGTCCGCGCGGCTCTTGGCGCTCCGGATCTCATCGGTCATCAGTGAATTCTGTAGCGAATGGCGGGACAGGAAGAGCTTGTTGGCGATCGCATTCTTGTAGACGTATTCGCAGCGGTACTCATAAAAGAGGATTTTGTAAAAAAAATCGAACCACTGACGGAGCGAGGCTTTCTGCGAGGGTGGGCCAAATTGTGAGTAATGATCGCCAAGTTCGAGCATCGTCGGAGCGTGATTGCCCCGCGCCACCCTTTCCAGGAATGGCCCACGAAAAACGGGTACGATACTCCAGAACGATTCCCCCACCGGGACGGAATTATATACCTCATCGTAGCTAATCGCGACACAGTTTTTAATAACTCGCCAATATAATGACGTGTACTTATCCTCGCAATTGATTTGGGACGAACGAGAGCAAAATAATGCAGTTACAGAAAATCAAAAGTTGCCGAATTAATGTTTGTGGGAGTAGAGAAGAACAAAACAACCGTAATTTATCTTTTTCAGATTAAATCGATTCTGTGCTATAAACCTAAAAAGTGAGGAAATATACGATGACAGTTAAATTAAATTGCACGATCGCGAAAGGACTCATACCCTCAGAGAAAACTGTTTTCATTCGAAGAGCCGACGGAGCGATAGAAGAAGTTATCGTATCTAATAAAAATCTGAGTGGCGGAAAGTTAGAGGCAAGCGAGATAGGGAGAAACAAAAACGGGATTTTGATCGAACTTCCTAGGGAGAGTGCTTCTGGCCGCTGGCGGATTTGGGTCGCGAAATCTTCAGTCGGAGCATAGATGGTCCTTACGGACCGGGAAATACAGGTCGCCCTACAGAACAAGCAAATCATCATTAAACCCCCTCCAGATCAGAGCGCTTATAGCTCCACGAGTCTTGACCTTACATTGTCACGGGTTTTGCAGGAGTGGCAACCTGCCGCCGTTGAACAGATTGTTTGTCCAACCGACAAAAACTATAAATTCACCAACTTCGTCGCGAAATTCTCAAAGACTAAGAAAATGACCGGTAAAGGATATCTATTGTTACCTGGGATTTTTCTACTCGGATGGACGAAGGAAAATGTAGAACTGCCGACACAAGGACGACTTGCTGCCCGCGTCGAAGGAAAAAGTTCTCTAGCCAGACTTGGAATAGGTATCCACGTTACGGCCCCTACAATTCACGCTGGATTTAAAGGCCCTATTCAACTGGAAATTTGCAATCACGGCCCACTTAAAGTTAAGTTGACGATCGGCATGCCGGTTTGTCAATTAATCTTCGAGCAAACCCTTGGTACTCCAGATAAAGGGTATAAGGGACAATTCTACGGACAAGTAAAAGCTGGCTGATTGACCGGGTTCTGCTAGGCAATCCTCGAACTCAATCTTAAAAGAAATCCACAAGAAGCGGAATTTTTAACAGGGATTAATGCTTGACACTTCGAGGGTGCTTCGGTATTATGGCGGTTCGTCTGTAGTCCTTCCAGTTGACCTGGGATGACCTGCTCTTTGACAATCGGATGATACATGCCAGAACCCGTTTTCTGACGTTGTCTTCGGACAGCGGCAGAGCTGTTATCACTACTCCTTCGGAGTAGCGGTGGCAGTGGTTTCTCTCTTGTTTCGGGTGTACCGGGACAAGGGAATATTGAGAGATACCGAGCGATTTAACAGTTCGTTCCGATCGTGGCGATGCAAATCACCACGGTCGAAACATCAGGTTTCAAACGAGAGTTTGATCCTGGCTCAGAGCGAACGCTGGCGGCGTGCTTAACACATGCAAGTCGAACGCGCAGCATTCTGTAGCAATACAGGGTGTGGGCGCGTGGCGAACGGGTGCGTAACACG
>Ga0210394_10002249_pt1 | contig 27061 bp, 21 predicted proteins | sample IncBWC12MmetaG_FD_160121 | JGI IMG/M metagenome (GOLD analysis project Ga0210394, IMG submission 160121) | Forest soil microbial communities from Barre Woods Harvard Forest LTER site, Petersham, Massachusetts, United States - Inc-BW-C-12-M | ecosystem: Environmental > Terrestrial > Soil >...
CCCTTCCCCTGCAACCCCATCCCCAAAATCAACCCAACCCAATCGGCGAGGGCACAACTTTGAAACCGGACATTTCATTTGCTACAAAAACCGGACATTTTAACTTGCTACCGACATTTGGCGCGGGTTGCGTGCGCCGGGGAGGGTGTAGCATTTTCCCCTCAGGTCGTAGTACCCCGCCTCTGATTTGACTGCCCTCGTCTCCCTCCCTAAGATGGAAATCGCCGAAATCTTGTCACATTCCTTCATTCATGATCGGCCAGACCATTTCGCATTACCGCATCGTCAGCCAGCTCGGCAGTGGCGGCATGGGCATCGTGTATGAAGCTCAGGACCTCACTCTCGGCCGCCGCGTAGCCTTGAAATTTCTGCCTCCTGAACTGGCCGCCGAATCCGCCGCCCTCGAGCGCTTTATGCTCGAAGCCCGCGCCGCTTCCGCTTTAAATCATCCCAATATCTGCACCATTTACGCCGTCGAGACTGCCGGCGGCCAATCGTTTATCTCCATGGAGCTGCTGGAGGGGCAAAGCCTCGACCTTAAGCTGGAAGACGGACCCTTGACGCTCGACCGCCTGCTCGACATCGGCATTCAGCTTTCCGATGCCCTCGATGCCGCTCACGCCAAGGGCATCGTGCATCGCGACATCAAGCCGGCGAACATATTCATCACCCCGCGGGGACAGGTCAAGGTGCTGGATTTCGGCCTGGCTAAACTCACCCGCCCCGAGCTTGCCATGGAAACCATCGCCACCCTCGGCGACCCGGTTTCCGCGCACCTCACCAGCCCCGGCAGCACCGTCGGCACCATCGCCTACATGTCGCCCGAGCAGGCTCGCGGAGAGGAACTTGACGCCCGCAGCGACTTGTTCTCTCTTGCCGGCGTTATTTATCAGATGGCAACCGGACAGTTGGCATTCCCCGGCAACACTTCTGCGGTCATCTTCAACGCCATTCTGGAGCGCGATCCCGTCCCCGCCGCGCAGATCAATCCTCAGCTGCCGCCGAAGCTCGACGAGATCATTCATAAAGGACTGGAAAAAGATCGCGAGCTGCGCTACCAGTCGGCGGCCGATCTACGCGGAGATCTCAAGCGGTTGAAGCGCGACACCGAGTCCGGGCGCAAGTCCTCGCCTACTGCTCCTGCCGCCTCGGCCAGCGTGCCGGTCGCTGCCGCCTCGGCCAGCGTGCCGGTCGCTTCCGCCTCGCAAGTGTCTGCGCAGCGCTCCGGCAGTTCCGCAGTAATCACCGCCGCTCGTGAGCACAAATTGGGCACCGGTCTGACCGCCGCAATTGTTGTGGTCGTAGCCGCGGCTGCGGCTTATGGAATCTACACCTTTCTCACCCGCAGCCGGCCGCTTCCTTTCCAGAACATCTCGGTCACCAAGATCACGGATAAAGGCAATGTGGTGCATGCTGCCATCTCGCCCGATGGCAAATACCTGCTCAGCCTGGTCCGCGATAACGGCCTGACCAGCTTGTGGCTGCGCAACATTCCCACCAACAGCAACACCCAGGTACAACCGCCTGCCGAGCTGTACTACCTGGGCGTGCGTTTTTCGCCGGACGGAAATTACCTGTACTTCGAGCGCAGCGATCCCGGCAATCCCGACCTGATGTTTCTGTACCGCGTCCCCGTGCTGGGTGGCACGCCGCAAAAACTCGCCGAGGACATGGATTCCGGCATCACCTTCTCGCCCGACGGGCGCAAGTTTGCCTTCCTTCGTTTCAATGATCCGGACGCGGGCAAGTACCGTCTGATTGTGCGCTCCGTCGAGAGTGGCGACGAAAGCGTGCTGGCCAGCGGGCCGATGAGCGAAGGCCTGTTTGCCCCCGAGTGGTCGCCCGACGGCAAAGTCATCGCGGCCACCGCCCTGCAAGTCGGCAGCGCCCTCCAGAGCCTGGTCGCGCTAGATGTGCAAACCGGCAAGCCCCGGCAGATTTTCGGCAGCAACGACATCCTCGCGGGGCTAACCACCTGGATGCCGGACGGCAGCGGTCTGCTCACTCTGGTCCGCGAGAAGAGTTCCAATTTCAATCGCAACCAGATCGCATTCATTTCCTATCCGGAGGGGAAATTCTATCCGGTCACTCGCGACCCCAACGCCTATTCCGATCTCAGTGTTGCCGCCAACGGTCACATCCTGGCGACCATCCTGAGCGAAGCCCATTGGAATCTCTTTGTCCTGCCCGCCTCGGCGCCCGCTGCCCAGGCCCGGCAGATCACCTCCGCCGAAAGTTCCACCAACTTCACCTGGACTCGCGACAACCAACTAATCACCGATCAGGATAACGTCCTCAACCTGGTCAATCCCGAATCCGGAGCCAAGAGTGTGATTCCCACCGAAGAAGGACGGCCCACGGGAAATCCTGCGGCTTGCCCGGATGGCCGCTATGTACTGCTCGACTTGGGATTTCATGGCGGGGCCGGAACCCAGGACATCTGGCGCATGGACTCCTCCGGAGGCAATCTCAAGCAACTGACCAACGGCAAGCTCGACGACTATGCCTGGTGCTCGCCCGACAGCCAGTGGGTGTATTACTCCCAACAGAGCGATGAACGAAGGCTCGTGCGCGTCTCCATCAACGGCGGACCCTCGCAGATTCTCTCAAGCCTGCCGATGTCGGGAGTGTTCGACATTTCTTCCGACGGCAAGCTCGCGGCCTTCGCCACCCTGGAGCATTCCGGGGAGCACAAGGAAAAACTGGCCATCGTTTCGCTGAATGCATCGCCCAACGCCGCCTCCGATTCTGGGCAGGCAGCCAAGTTGCTGGATTTCCAGCACCATCGCTTCGGCTTCATCCGTTTCAGCCCCGACGCCAAAGCCGCGGTCTATCCGACGCGGGAGAACGGCGTGGACAATCTCTGGTGGCAGCCCCTCGACGGCTCCCCCGGAAAGTACATCACCGATTTCAAGACCGAGCGCATTGACGACTTCCACTGGTCATTCGACGGCAGCAAGCTCGCCATCGTCCGCGGCCACACCGATTCCGACGTCGTGCTCATCCGCGATTCCCAGTAATCCCCAAACGTTTGTCATCCTGAGCGCAGCGAGATGTTTCGCTTGCGAAACATCTCGCGGAGTCGAAGGACCCCATGTCTGCCAGCCTCAGGCAACGGCCTGGAAAGGAGTTCTCTGCCGGAACCTCGTTGTCGCGTCGCGAACGAATGCCAGCCGAATGTGGCTAAGGCCTGCGCAACAAAAAGGGCGGCCTCGCGAGGGCCGCCCTTCGTTACGAATTGTTCAGTGGTTTATGCCGGCTTTACGTTCTCCGCCTGCCACCCTTTCGGGCCCTTGACCACGTCGAACTGCACTTGTTGGCCTTCCTGCAGGCTGCGGAATCCTCCCGCTTGAATGGCGGAGAAGTGTACAAACACATCCTCACCGCTCTGGCGGCTGATAAATCCATAGCCTTTGGCATCGTTAAACCACTTCACTGTTCCTGTTTCCATACTGTTACTTGTTTCCTTTTTGGTTGATATCGCGCTGAGTCCATCGCAGAACTGTGCAGGCAGGTCACGCTGGTATAGCGGGAGTTACTGGATACTGCAAAATACCGCAAAGATCACACGCATCTATATTGTACATATTTGCAAGGCGAAATGCCAGCGGCCGTGGGTGGCGTCGTAAACTCATCAGTCACTCAAGATACGAAGCCTACACGAAGACGTGAATGCCAAGGTCTTCCTTCGTGTCCTTCGTGGTTAAATTGGGACACTATCCCCCGGCAGTTGGCTCAGTCACTCAAGATACGAAGCCTACACGAAGACGTGAATGCCAAGGTCTTCCTTCGTGTTCCTTCGTGGTTTAAATTGGGACACTATCCCCCGGCAGTTGGCTCAGTCACTCAAGATACGAAGCCTACACGAAGACGTGAATGCCAAGGTCTTCCTTCGTGTTCCTTCGTGTCCTTCGTGGTTAAATTGGGACACTATCCCCCGGCACTTGGCTCAGTGCCGGCATCCCCAACCTCCATGCACCGCCCGCGCGGCAGTTACAACCCTGCTACTTGACAGATTTTTTTCCTCGGAGTTGAAATCTTCCACGCCGCACATTCGGCCTAAAAACTTTTCCACAAGAACAAATGTTTTGTGCTAGTATGCCGGACTGATCCTGCTCATTGAAATTTTCCCAGCCCTGGCGAAACCGCTGCGCCGTGCGCGGCGGCTCCGCTGGAGATTTCAGGCTTTTAGCAACAAATTATTATTACCGGCGCTGACTCACGGCAGCAGCTCCACTAAGAATCAACCATTATGTCCGTCCCAAGCCCATCCTTAGCTCCCAATCCGTGGCTGCGCATCCTCGATGCGCTGGAAAAAAAGATCAACCGGCATTCCTACGACACCTGGTTGAAGCCCACCCGCTACAGCCACTCCAAAGGAGGCACTCTTTTCGTCCGTGTGCCGACGGCCGAGTTCCGCCACGTCGGCGACAAGTATGCCGACCTGATTCAGGAGGCGCTCGACAACCTCGGACTCGAATACCAGGACGTTCAGTTCGTCACCCCGGACGACGATCCCGCCGCCACGGCGGTGCGTCATAATGGCGGACTTTCCGCCCAGGCTGTTCCCGCGCCCCTTCATCCCTCGCAAGGCCGCTTTGACTGGGATGGCGCCGCGCAATTGAATCCGCGCTACACCTTCGACGCTTTCGTCATCGGCAGTGGCAACCAGTTCGCGCACGCCGCTTGTCAGGCCGTGGCCGAGCGCCCCTCCAAAGCCTATAACCCGCTCTTCCTCTACGGCGGAGTGGGCATGGGCAAGACTCACCTGATGCAGGCCATTGGCCACGAGATCAAGCGCCGCCAGCCGCAATGCGCCATCTGCTACGTCTCCAGCGAGAAATTCACCAATGAGATGATCAACTCGCTGCGCTACGACAAGATGACCAGCTTCCGCGACAAGTTCCGCGGCGTGGACGTGCTCCTGGTGGACGACATTCAATTCCTGGCGCAGAAGGAACGCACCCAGGAAGAGTTCTTCCATACCTTCAACGCGCTGCACGAGACCATGCGGCAGATCGTCATCGCCAGCGACCGCCCGCCCAAAGAACTCGCGGAAGTCGAAGACCGGCTCCGCAGCCGTTTTGAATGGGGGTTGATCGCCGACATCCAGCCGCCGGATCTCGAGACCAAAGTTGCCATCCTGCAGAAAAAATCTGAACAGGAGAAAGTTACTTTGCCGACCGATGTGGCGCTCTACATTGCTCACAACATCCGTTCCAACGTGCGCGAACTGGAAGGCGCGCTGATTCGTCTGGTCGCCCACTCGTCGTTGACCGGCGCCGAAATTACCCTCCCCTATACCCAGCAGGTGCTCAAGAACTTTATCGATTCCCAGGCCCGCAAGGTAACCATCGAATCCATTCAAAAAGCCGTGGCCGAGCAGTTTGGGCTGCGTCTGGTGGAAATCAAGGCGAAGAACAACTCGCGCGCCATCGTCTATCCCCGGCAAATCGCCATGTACATGGCAAAGCATCTTACCGAGGCGTCGCTGCCCGAGATTGGCCGGCAGTTCGGCGGCAAGCATCACACCACCGTGCTGCACTCCGTCGATAAAATCGATGGGGCCAGAAAAAATGACAAAGATTTGAACCGCCTGCTCAATAAACTGACTGAGCAATTGGGCGGATGAATCGCGGCTTCCACGCCGATTTCCACCGATCGGAAGCTTCTTCCTTCACGCCGGTTGTGAAGTTAGTGTGGAAGCTGTGCAAGAGCGGCCGCACTCGCTGCTTTCGGGTCAAAATGTAGTTTGCCATCCGGTAAGTTCGGGGCTGATTTTAGGTACGCCGTAGCCGGCGGAAAGTGGTAGGCTTCACCAAGTTGGGAAAGATTTCCACTTTTCCGCCCCACCTACTGTTACTACTGGTTTTATAGCTTTTTATTTTGATATAAGAGAAGTATTCAAAGTAGCGCCACACCGCGGGGGACTTGGGTTATGCCCGTAGAAGCCATAGCATCCGCCACTGGAACCACCACCATGGAGATCACGGTCAGCAAGCTTGATTTGCTGCGTGAGCTGACCGCAACTCAGGGAGTAGTGGAGCGCAAGACCACCATTCCAATTCTCTCCAATTATTTATTTGAGGCGAGTGGTGACAAGCTTAGCCTGACTGCGACTGATCTGGACCTGAGCCTGCGCACTTCCTGCGTCGCCAAAGTAAAAAAAGAAGGCGCTTGCACCATCCCCGCGCGCAAGCTTCACGATTACGTCAAGCTGTTGCCCGACTCCGACATCACCATCAAGCTGCTGGAGAATCATTGGATCAGTATTCGCTGCGGCCGTTCCAACACCAAAATGGTCGGCATGGCTCGCTCCAACTTTCCCAGCCTGCCGGTCTTTCCAACCGCTGGGGTAGTCAAGATTCCCGCCCAGGTTTTACGCGGCATGATTGCCCGCACCGGCTTTGCCATCGCCCATGAAGAGTCGCGCTATACGCTGAATGGCGCGCTGATGGTGCTGAAGCCCGAATCCATCACCATGGTCGCCACCGACGGCCACCGCCTGGCGCACGTCGAGCGCAGCGGAGAGAAATTCGATGGCGTTTCCGGCGAGATGAAAACCCTGGTCCCCAAGAAAGCAATGGACGAGCTGAAATCTCTGCTCGATTCCACCGACGCCGAGACCATCGAGTTCGCCAAAGACGAGTCCACCCTCTACTTCCGCATCGGCGGGCGTCTGCTGACTTCCCGGCAGCTTACCGGACAATTCCCCAACTTCGAGGCCGTCCTGCCCAAGGACAACAGCAAGAGCATCAACCTGCACGGCGAAGAGCTCGGTGCGGCCATTTCCCGCGTGGCCCAGTTTGCCGACGAGCGCTCCCGCGCCGTCCGCCTGCGCCTCGACAAAGGCGAACTGAAACTTTCCGCTTCTTCCACCGAAGCCGGCGAGTCCGAAGATTCCATTGAAACCGACTACACCGGCGACCCGCTCGCTATCGGCTTCAACGCGCAATACATTCTGGATTTTCTCAAGGCCGTGGGCGCAGGCGATGTAAAGCTGGAACTGAAAGATGCTCAGTCCGCCGGCCAACTCCGCCCCGCCGAGAGCGAGGATTACAAGTACCGCTATATCGTCATGCCGATGCGCATCTGACCTGACGCCCCGCCTCTCTAATCTGTCATCCTGAGCGGAGGGGGATGTTTCGCTTGCGAAACATCTCACGCAGTCGAAGGACCCCGTGTCTGCCAACCCCCGGCAACGGCCTGAAAGGGAATTCTCTCCACGGACCGTTCAAAACGCGGGTGCCCCACCCTGTGCGGTTTTCGTAGGGTGGGTTCTTTCGAGGACTCTCTGCAAGAACCGACCGAAAGGCCCTAACCCCGCCTACTCGTGGTTGACGCTCTCCCTCCCCGGTTATACATTTGCTCTTCAGGAGTCAAACCATGCTTAGCGGATTCAAGAAGTTCATCCTGCGCGGAAACGTTGTGGATATGGCGGTGGGCGTGGTGATCGGCGCGGCGTTTGGCGGCGTCGTCACCGCCCTGACCAAGGATCTGCTGACCCCGCTGATCGCCGCCATTGTGGGCAAACCGGATTTCTCCTACCTCGGATTCTCCCTTCGCGGCACTCCGTTTCCGGTCGGCGATTTCATCAACGCCGGGGTGTCGTTTCTGCTGGTTGCGGCGGCGATCTACTTCTTTGTGGTGACGCCCGTGAACGCGCTGGTGGCGCGGATGAATCGCGGCGAGGCGCCCCCTGATCCGACCACCAAGAAATGCCCTGAATGCCTGAGCGAGATTCCCATCGAAGCCCGCCGCTGCGCCCACTGCGCCCAGCCCGTGATAGCGGGGAAAGCGGCGTGATCGTGGCCGCCGATTGAAAACGCCAAATGGAGATACAACTCTCTTGGGAGTCATCCCGAAGTCCCCGCGCTTTCACCAGCGGGGCGAGGGATCTGGCGCGCACCGTATGAGAAGCACGGTCGGAGCTGGCGACTTTACTCGGTTCGAATGCCCACTTTTCTGAAAGGGTTCAGTAACATCGAAAAATGAAGTTCTCAGCGCCCGCCCGCTTTGCCGCCGCACTTGCCCTGCTCTCCCTTACCACCCTCGCCCAGCAATCGCCCACCCCGCCGTCCGCGCCCGCTAAACACTCCGACACTGCTGACCCCGGCACCCTCACCGATGGCCTCTACCGCAATCCCTCATTCGCCTTCTCCTACAAACTCCCGTTCGGCTGGGTGGACCGCACCCAGCAAATGCGCGACGACTCTGCCGACTCCAAGTCCTGGGTGCTTCTCGCCGCCTTCGAGCGCCCTCCGGAAGCCACCGGCAACACCGTTAACTCCGCGGTCATCATCGCCGCCGAGAGCGTTTCTTCCTATCCCGGATTGAAAACTGCCGCCCAGTATTTTGGTCCGCTCGCCGAGCTGACCGTTGCCAAGGGCTTCAAAGTCGTCAACGAGCCCTACGAATTTCCCGTGGACACGAAGCCCCTTGTTCGTGAAGATTTCGTCCGCGAGGATTTCCGCAAGCCTGTGGCGTCTCTGACCATGTACCAAAGCTCGCTGGCGCTGCTCCAGAAAGGCTACGTGCTGTCTTTCACGTTGATAGGAGGAAGCGACGACGAAGTCACCGCCCTTATCGAAGGCCTCACTTTCAGCGTGTCCCGCCAAAGCAAGAGCACCCACCCCCAGCCCGCTTCAAAATAGTAGACCTCCAGTTCACTAGCGCCACCACCCAAAGGTTTTTCTTCGTGCTCCTTCGTGTCCTTTGTGGTCAAAAATACGCCTTTCTCAGCCCCCCCAAATCCCTTCCAAAACCGCCATTTACGAGCCCGATTCCGGGGTCGAAAACGGCCCCGGAATGTGCTACAATTTATCTACACTGGCGATGCAATAAGTATTAGTAATTTCAGTAGTTTGAGTTCATTTTCCGCATCGCCCGAGCGCGCTGGGCAAGGGCTCAAAACAATCCGGCATTTTCCACGGAGCTGAATGGCTACGAAAGAGATCACCGCGCCCGTCGCGGACGCCAAAAATAAAACCGCAAAACCGGCTTCCGTCAACGGCGGCAACGGTGATTACACCGCCGACTCCATCAAAGTTCTCGGCGGCATGGAAGCCGTGCGTAAGCGTCCCGCCATGTACATCGGTTCGACGGGTGAGTTGGGCCTGCATCACCTGGTCTATGAAGTCGTGGACAATTCGGTGGACGAAGCGCTCGCCGGATACGCCGACAAAATCGAAGTCACCATTCATCTTGACAACTCGATCACCGTGGTGGATAACGGCCGCGGTATTCCCGTCGATGCCATGGACATTGACGGCGAAAAAATTCCCGCCGCGCAAGTCGTCATGACCACGCTGCACGCCGGCGGAAAGTTCGACGCCTCTTCCTACAAAGTTTCCGGCGGATTGCACGGCGTCGGCGTTTCCTGCGTGAACGCCCTCAGCGAGGAACTCGATCTCGAAATCTGGCGCGAAGGTTTTACCTGGGAGCAGACCTACTCGAAAGGCGAGCCGACCAGCAAGCTGAAGAAGACCGGCGCAGTCAAAGCCAAGACGGGAACCAAAGTCCACTTCCTTCCCGACAAGACCATTCTCACGGTCACCGAGTACAACTACGACACCCTGGCGCAGCGCCTGCGCGAACTTGCGTTCCTGAACAAGGGCCTGCTCATTACTCTCACCGACGAGCGCACCACCGATCCCAAAACCGGCGAGCCCAAGAGCACGGAGTTCAAGTACAACGGCGGCATCGCCGAATTTATCAAGCACCTCAATCGCGGCAAGCAGGTTCTTCATGACAAGCCCATTTACATGGAAGCCGAACGTGACGGCGTCGCCATGGAAATTGGCCTGCAATACAACGACGGCTACTCGGAAACCGTTTTCAGTTTCGCCAACAACATCAATACCGTTGACGGCGGCTCGCATCTCTCCGGTTTCCGCACCTCGCTCACCCGCACCATCAACTACGCCGGACAGCAGATGGGCCTCTTCAAAGACGTGAAAGAAAATCTCACTGGCGACGACGTGCGCGAGGGCCTCGTCGCCGTCATCAGCGTGAAGCTGTCGCAGCCGCAGTTCGAAGGCCAGACCAAGGGAAAGCTAAACTCCGACATCGCCGGTACCGTGCAGGCCTTCGTCAACGAACGCCTCGGCGCATATCTCGAACAGAACCCCACCGTCGGCCGCAAGATCATCAACAAAGCCATCGAAGCCGCCCGCGCCCGCGAAGCCGCCCGCAAAGCCCGCGATCTCACCCGCCGCAAAGGGGCGCTTGACGGCGGTGGCCTGCCCGGCAAACTTGCCGATTGCTCCGAACGCCAGCCCGATCGCTGCGAATTGTTTCTGGTCGAGGGCGAGTCCGCCGGCGGCACCGCCAAGCAGGGCCGCGACCGCCGCTTTCAGGCCATCCTGCCGCTGAAGGGAAAAATTCTCAACGTCGAAAAAGCCCGCTACGACAAGATGCTGGCCCACGAAGAAATTCGCGCCATGATCACCGCGCTCGGCACCGGCATCTCCAAAGAGGATTTCGACGTCAGCAAACTGCGCTACGGCAAAATCATCCTCATGACCGACGCCGACGTGGACGGCAGCCACATCCGCACCCTCCTGCTTACGTTTTTCTTCCGCCACATGCAGGATCTCATCAAGCGCGGCAACGTGTTTATCGCGCAGCCGCCGCTTTATTCGATCAAGAAGGGCAAGTCCCAGCAATACATCAAAGACGACCGCGAGTTCGTCAAAGTCATGGTCAAGCGCGCCTCCGACGGCCTGGTCGTACGCTACGGCGAAGGCGCAGCCAAGCTCGAAGGCACAGCCCTGGCGCGGTTTATCACCGTGCTCAACGAGTATCTCGGCTTCTCTGACAAAGTCGGCAAGCGCGTGCGCGATGAGCGCGTCGTCGAGATTCTGCCGAAAATAGACCTCTCCAAGCGCATGGATTTCGAAGGCGAGAAAAAAGCCGCTCCCAAAAAGATCGAGAAACTCGAAAAAGAACTGAAGAAGATCCAGAAAGACCGCGCTTTCAAAGAAGTCGAAAGCCGCTTCGACGAAGAACATAACCTTTGGGAAGTCCGCTACGTTACCTCGCAGGGCGCCGAGCACCTCATCAACTGGGAGCTGGCTTCCACCCCCGAGTACCGCCAGCTGCTCTCCAAGTTCAAGCAGATTGAGCAATATCTGGAGCCGCCCTTCGTAGTCGAAGTCGTGGCCAAGAGCGCGCCGAAAAACGGCGATGCAGAAGAATCGGGCAACGAGGGCGAAGATCTCGATAAGAAGAAGGCCACCAAAGAAGCTCCAGCGAAAACCGTTGCCCGGAAGAAAGAACCTGAGCTGGTCGAGAAACAGACGGCCCGCGATCTATTCGACTACGTCCTCGCCGAAGGCAAGAAAGACTTCACCGTGCAGCGCTACAAAGGCCTCGGCGAAATGACCGCCCCGCAGCTCTGGGAAACCACCATGGATCCCGAGCGCCGCACCCTGCTCTCGGTCAAGCTCGAAGACATCGCCGAGTGCGAGACGATTTTCACCACGCTTATGGGCGAAGACGTCGAAGCCCGCCGCAAATTCATCGAAGACAACGCGCTGGATGTGAAGAATCTGGATATTTAGTTCGGAGTGATCGGGCAGGTTCCGCGCTAACAGCCAAATCCTATATCGTTGTCATCCCGAGCCCAGCGAGGGATCTGCAGTTCCGAACAACGAACGGACAACTGCAGATTTCTCGCTGCTCTAGCTCGTCGGAATGACAATTCCTTAGGTTTTCAGCAGGCTCCTACAGCACAAGCAGGTCCGCGCCCTGTCCTCTGAGCGCACGATCAAAAGTAACCAACTTCAATCCTGCCACCGAAGCGAAAGCCAGAAGATAGGCGTCGGCCCACACTTTTGGCGACCGGCTCGACAAACGCGAGCGCGAGCGGAATTCTTTCTCAAGGTCATCCGGTTCTGGAAGGAAGGCAATTCGAGCATCGGCCCAGACTCGGTCCCACACGCCCCAGGCTTCGGACATCGTTTTGGTGTCCTTCCCCATGATCCCCTCAGTGGTTAGGAGCCGTAGAATTGTGAGCTGCGTGAAGCGGCAGAAAAGGAACTGCTCTTCGCCCGCCTCCTCAAACCACCCCCTGGCCCTTTCGGAGTGAATGTGACGGCTCCATAGCAGAGCCAGCCAGACATTGGCATCAAGGAAATTCAACGTGTTCATAAATCTGTTCGCTGCTTAGGTCAACCTTTGGGCCTTCGGAAACGATAAGTGGAAATTGCACCCGCTTTGGTTTCGGGCGCTGGCCATGGAGGAGGACGCCTCTAACCCCCGCCAGGACCAGCTCACGAATGGAGTGTCCTCTCGCAGCCGCCTGCTCCTTCAGCTTCCGGTACAGGGGCGCCGGAATGTCAACCGTGGTACGAACGCATTCCTGCTTCATGCAGGGATTATCTCATGTACGCCATAAATATGGAACTCCACCAGGCACCACAGCGGGCAGCGCAACACAGGGACACAGACTTAGCCTTCCCTGCGCTGTGCCCCATGCCAGATGGTGCTGATAACCACCCGTCCGCCCTGCACGCGATACAAGACGATGTACGGAGTGCCTCCGATCACCAACTCCCGGATCCCAGGCTCTGCCCCGGCGCGGCCCAGGCAGGGATGTTTGCTTAAGGCTTCCACCATGGCAACCATGCGCATAGCTAGCCGTTCCGCCGCCTCCGGTTTGTCCCGCGCCACGTAAGCGCGGATTTCCCGCAACCGGGTTCGTGCCAACGCAGGCCAGGCAATTTCTACTTGCACAGCGTCTCGTCATTGTGCTCTTTGCCGCAGGCGCACTTTGGAACTGGCAGCTCGTGCTCTGTCCCCCACGACAACAGCCACGCCTTCATATCCTCGTTCTTGACGTAGTGTCCGGACTTGACCTGGCGGTCCGCCTGACGAACCTCGGCCAGCATGCCTTCCTGATTCGAGACATAGACTTCCACGGCGTCCGCGATCAGGAAATTCGAACTGCGCCCCGAGGCCTTCGCCAGCTTTGCCAGCCGTTTCTTGGTTTCCGGCTTCAGCCGTATGCTAAGGGTTGCGCTGCGTGTGTTTGCCATGAACACATTTTAGCACCAGCCATCGCGGCACCGACCATGGGATGCACCGCCCCCCGGTGATGTGGGGCGGACACTCCTGTCCGCCGCCTTTGACTCTTTCGATCTTGAGTTTCCTCTGTGTTCCTCTGTGCCCTCTGTGGTGAAGAATTTAAGATGGATCCCGTTGTTCCGGGAGGGCTACACCCCGTACTTCGCCTCCGGATACAACCGCTCAAACACCACCCACATCACCACAATCAATATGATCACAAACACGCTTCCCTCTGGACCCACCGACCCGCCCGTGATCCACCGCGAACCGTGGAACGACGAATTCAGCAAGTGCCCGGGCGACACGCTCCCGCTGTCCGGAACCGAATAGAAGTAGCTCTCCGCCCAATCCCACGCGGCATGAAAGCCCACGGCAAACCACAGCGTTCCCGTCCGCCGCAACGTCAAGCAGAAAAACAGTCCAATCATTCCCGCCGCCAGCGCCCCAATCCACGCTTCTCCGGCATTACCCAGGTGCACTCCTCCAAAGATCGCCGAGAGCAACAGCGCCGACGGCCAGAATCCCATGCCCTGCGTCAACGTGAACAGGGTGTAACCGCGAAACAGAAATTCCTCGAAGAATCCCACCAGCAGAAAAACCACTCCCCAGAACGCGCCAAATTTCACAATGCGCGCACCATGCAGCGCCAGGCCTCCCAGCGTGAAGTCTCCCGCACCCCGGATGGCAAACAGCAACACGCTCAACGCCACCAATCCCCATACCGCACCCATCCAGAACTGTTTTCCAAAAGCGCCGCGCCGCGGCAAGCCGTAATCTCCGAACGGTCGCCGCTCGAACCGCGCCATGACCCAGGCCGGGATCAGCGCGGCCAGCAGAACGCAGAATTCCCCCATCGCCCCAACCCACACCGGCGGCGACTTCTGCCGCGCCTGGGGGAACACCCGTCCCGTCGCGAAAATAAACAAGAACGCCACCGCGGCGAACATCGCCAGATAGACCAGAAAGCGCCATCCTGAGCGCAGCCCGCGCGGCCCGACAAAAACCCTCCGCACTTGATCCCCAAACGAAGGTGGCGTGGAGAGCAGTTGATCCTCATTGGTCATCGCATGTGGCTCATCCCCGCCCGCATCGGGATTAGAACTACTCTTGGTTTCATCCATGGTTAACCTGCCATAGTTAATTTCCAGAATCGTCCCCGGACATGGTAAAACCCTGATTCGTGCTATGGGAAGCTTTTTTACCCGCGAACGCTTTGGACGCCCCCAGGTTCTGGCCGGATTTCTCCTGCTCGCATTCCTGGCGCAATGCGCGTGGCTCTTGGTAGAGGGCACCCAGCCGCTCGACGTGGACTCCGACGAGATCTTCCGCGTCCAGGAAGGCCTGCTCCAATGGCGCGGCCAATCCATCGCCGGAACTCCCTCCGGAACCTACTCCGATCTCCGCCTCGAAGCCGGCGTCAATCCTCCGCCCGAGATTGAACAAAACGACGGGTACGATCCCAATCACTCCGCTCTCTGGTATCTGGTCGCCTCCGCCCCGCTGCTCGAATGGCGCGGGTCCTCGCAACCCAACGCGCTGCGCTATTGGGGATGGCTGGCGCGCGCCCCCTATCTGCTCTTCGGCGTTCTGCTCGGCGCCTCGCTCTGGTACGTCTCCCGCCGCCTCTACGGCAACGCCGGCGGCTACATCGCGCTCACCCTTTATTGTTTCTCGCCGGGAATTATCCGCGCCACCACGCTATGGCTGGCGCAGCCCGAGATAGGCGCGGCCTGGGCCACCTTCGGAGCCATCTTCACCGCCATTGCCGTCGCCCACACTTTGTACGCTCCGCGCGAAGTCGTGCTCTGGAACTGGCGCCGCATCTTGCTGCTCGGTCTCTCGCTCACCCTCGCGATCGGATCGCAATTCTCCCTCATTATTCTGATCCCGCTCACGCTGCCCTTCATGCTGTATCTCGCGCCCACCCGCCGGAGGTCGGCAGCCGTCATTTGGGCGTCGGCCTGCGTAATCGCGTTTGTGCTGCTCTTGGCCTCCTATTCTTTCCATGCAGCAGCTTTCTGGGCAAGCCTGCGCCACGCCAGCTTTTTCGGGATTACCTGGCGCGCTTTCCTGTTGCCGAGAGCATATCTGTCCGTATTCACCCAACTCGCCCAAAGCAGTCCAGCTCTGCTGGCTGCACTGCCGGCCGCACTGATCGCTTATTTCGCCTGGCCCCGCCCTCGCTATTTCGGCAACACCGCGCCTCTGCTCGCCGCAGGGCTGTTCCTCATGCTGGGGGTGGGATCGCCGCATTATCCCGGCCTGGGTTTTCAGCTCATCGCCATTCCGTTTCTCATGGTCTTTGTCGCCGGAGTGGCTGCCGATCTCCTCGAATCCTCGCAGCGTCACCTCGCCATAGCCTGCCTCTGGGGAATGCTCGCAGCCAACGCGCTCTGGAATCTCGTCGAACTCGCCCGCGTCGGCCGACCCTAGCCATGAAGCCGGGGCTAAAAGTGTGTGCGTCAGGAGTAGAATCTCGGCGATGCGGTGGAACAAAGCTCCACCTTTACTAGCCGCGAAGCGGCGCAAGAATGCAGCCCACAGCGCAAGCTGTGGGTAGAAAGTGGAATCAGAATGAGCCCCAGCGGGGCGAAAGAGCAGATCCCCAGTGAATCATTCAGCGTATTTTCCGGACGCAGCGCCAGCCTAGAGCCTAGAGCCTAAAGCCTAAAGCCCAGAGCCGGGCCTATCCCCATAAGTAACCAAACGGCTATTACCCTCTTCCGTAATCCGCCCCGATAACTAATTCCCGCCGCTCTCGCAACAAACCTTGTCCCGCCATGTTCTAATCATTAGCGGAGGGTGTGTCATGCCTGCAAAAGCGGAGTATCATAATCTGGTGAAAAGGGCTTCGGTAGCGGGATTTGCTATGATTTTGTTCCTATCCCTGGCGCCCGCGTCCCCTGGCCAAGTCCACGGCACTCCGACCTCGGTCACGTCCACCGGTTTTGGCGGGCGCGCTATCAATGGAACCCCGTCCAGTGTGACTTCCGTCGGTCCCCACGGCTTTGGCTCGTCCCCGGCTCCGCTGAACCTCCGGCCACCACTCGGTTCGCGTCCCCACCGCCGCACTTATGGCAGCGTGTGGGCAGTCCCGTACTATCCCTACGATTCGGGATACTCCGGCTCGGATAACAGCGCCAGCTACGACAACGACCAGTACAACGGTGGACCAACCATTTTCGACCGCCGCGGTTCGGGCACCCCGCGTCCTCCGGAGACTTATGCCGGCAGCAACTTTGCGCCCCCGTCGAATGAGGGCGCGGCTGAATCCTCGGAAGCTTCCGCCCCGCAGGCCGAAACTCTGCTGGTTTTCAAGGATGGGCATCAGGTAGAAATTGACAACTATGCCATCGTCGGCAGCACGCTTTACGATTTAAGCGCCGGACAGCACCACAAATTTGCGCTCTCCGATCTCGATCTGGGCGCAACCATCAGGCAGAACCAGGATCAGGGCGTTGATTTCAAGCTTCCAGCAAGGTCAATCGCGAATTGATCCGGTAGATTGATCCGTGATCCACTGAAGAATGATCAATCGGAGAACGATCAATCGGGGATCAACCGGAGAATGATCAACCGGGGAATGACCAACCGGAGAATGACCAACCGGAAACGGTCTTTATGAGCGGTCTTGGGAAGGGCACGGCTTCAGCCGTGCCGCACAGAGCCGGACAAGATTCGGGCTTTAGCCCCTGAGGGTCGTCAAATCTCGAGAAAATCGTTTTGTGAAACCGAGTCCTAAGCCCGAGTTCCAATTGATGACCAATCGCCTCATCCTTGCACTCGCCGTCGCCGCCACTCTCTCCCTGCCCGCCTCGGCGCAAAGAGGCGGCATGGGCCATGGCGGGTTCTCTGGCGCTCGCGCCCGCGGATTCAGTCGCGGCATCGGCTATTTTGGCGATCCGTTCCTCTACACGCCCGAAACCTTCATCGCAACTCCGCCGCAGTTTGTCGCAGCGCCGCCCCCTGCCTTGTCAGCCACTCCCATCCAGACCAACGCCGATCCGCTGATGATCGAATTGCAGGGAAACCAATATGTTCGCCGTGCGGGCGGTTCCCAGCAAAACGAAGTCCCTCCGGCCGAGTACGCCGAACCCGCCCACGCCAGGCCCGACGTGCCTCGCCCTGTGCTCATCTACACTGATGGCCATCGCGAGGAGATTCCTGACTATGCCATCGCCGACGGCGTCATCTACGTCCACGGCAACTATTACCAAAACGGCTACTGGACCAAACACATCCCGCTTTCCGCCCTCGACCTGCCCGCCACTCTGGAAGCCAACCATCAGCGCGGCGTGAAATTCCTGTTGCCTTCCGCGCCCAACGTGGTCATCGCCAGTTTCTAACTCGGACCTCGGAATTTCCTCCCTGCTGATTTGTCATCCTGAGCGGAGTGAAATGTTTCGCAATAGCGAAACATCTCACGCAGTCGAAGGACCCCGTGTCTGTCAGCGGCCAGCACCGGCCCATCCAGGAATCTCTGCACGAACCTGCTTCGAAGCTTAGAATTCCTTGCCGACTCTCGGCTGCTTGGGCATGGATTCCCGCCCCCTCAAAACCCACATACCCTCACTGTTTTCCACCCCGATACCCTCCCCAAAATCGCCCCAGAAAATGCTATAATTTCACTTATCAAGTCAGCCATTAAATTCCAGCAAATGCAACAAGTTACAGCGCTTCGCCGGGGCATCCCAGCTAAGCAAAAGTAGCCAAAAGCCAAGAGCCTAGAGCCTGTTTATTTATGCCCGACGATCCGCAGAATCCCGAACTCCCCTTGACGCCGCCGCCCGGTGACGGCGGCAGTCCCGGCGCGCTCAACATTCAACCGGTCAATATCGAAGAGGAGATGCGGCGTTCGTATCTTGACTATTCGATGTCGGTCATCATCGGCCGGGCTCTCCCTGACGTGCGCGACGGATTGAAGCCCGTGCACCGCCGCATTCTCTACACCATGCAGCAGATGGGACTCCTCTATAACCGCTCCACCCGCAAGTGCGCCCGCATCGTCGGAGAAGTCATGGGCAAGTATCATCCGCACGGCAATCTGGCGGTTTACGACGCCCTGGTGCGCCTCGCCCAGCCCTTCGCCATGCGCTATCCGCTGGTGGATGGCCAGGGCAACTTCGGCTCGGTGGATGGCGACCCACCCGCCGCCGACCGTTACACGGAAGCCCGTTTGACCCGCGTTGCCGGCGCATTGCTCGAGGACCTTGACAAAGAGACCGTTGACTTTCGTCCCAACTACGACGGCAACGAAATCGAACCCGACGTTCTACCGACGCGCGTCCCGAATCTGTTGGTCAACGGCTCCAACGGAATTGCCGTCGGCATGGCCACCAATATCCCGCCCCACAATCTCACCGAAATCGTGGACGCGACCATCACCCTGGTCAACAATCCGGCGACGCAACTTCCCGAAATTTTGAAGATCGTCAAGGGCCCGGACTTTCCCACCGCAGGCATAATTCATGGGAAGGCCGGAATTCTCGAAGCTTATAAAATCGGCCGTGGCCGCTTCATGATGCGCGCCCGCGCCGCCATCGAAACATTCAACAAAGATCGCCAGGCCATCATCGTCACCGAAATTCCTTATCAGGTAAACAAGGCGCGCCTGATCGAGCGCATCGCCCAGTTAGTCAACGACAAGACCATAGATGACATCTCCGACGTCCGCGACGAGAGCGACCGCGACGGCATGAGAATCGTCGTCGAACTCAAGCGCGGCGGCGAGCCCCAGCTCGTGCTCAACCAGCTCTTCAAGCACACCTCGATGCAGGAAGGTTTCAGCATGATCTTCCTCGCCATCGTCAATGGCCAGCCCAAGGAAATGGGCCTGATCCAGGCCATCCAGCACTTCATTGATCACCGCGTGGATGTTGTCCGCCGCCGCACCGCTTTCCTGTTGCAGAAAGCCAAAGACCGCGAGCACATTCTCGAAGGTTACCTCACCGCGCTCGATCACCTTGACAATGTAATCGTCATCATTCGCGCCAGCGCCAACCGCGCCGAAGCTCGCGAGAACCTGGTTCTCTATTTCGCCGGCAAAAAGATTGACATCAACACCACCGGCCGCGCCCCCAAGCTCGATCCCGACAAGCCCTTCACCGGCATTCAGGCCGACGCCATCCTCGAACTGCAATTGCATCGCCTGACCAAACTTTCGATTGACGAAATCACCAAAGAGCTGAATCTCACTCGCGAAAACATCGCCGAGTACGAATCCATCCTTGCTTCCGAGAAAAAGCTGCGCAACGTCATCATCAAAGAGCTGGAAGAAACCAAGAAGCTCTTCGGCGACGAGCGTCGCACCGTGATCGAAGACGAGGCCGCCGAAATCGAGCTCGAAGACCTCATCGCCGATGAGCAGGTGGCCGTCACCGTCAGCCACGGCGGCTATCTCAAGCGCACGCCCATCTCCACCTACCGCATGCAGCGCCGCGGAGGCACGGGCCGCACCGGCATGAAGACGCGCGACGAGGATTTCGTCGAGCATCTTTTCATCGCCTCCACCCACGCCTACATTCTCATCTTTACCAATACCGGCCGCGTCTATTGGCTCAAGGTCTATGAGATCCCCGACGTAAGCGCCGCGGGCAAAGGCAAGCATGTTGGCAATCTGGTCGGATTGCAGCCCGGCGAGACCGTCCGCACCATGCTCGCTGTGCGCTCTCTCGAAGAAGAAGGCAAATACATCTTCTTTGCCACCCGCAACGGCACCGTAAAGAAGACCGAGCTGAAAGACTTCTCCCACGTGCGTTCAGTCGGCATCATCGCCATCAGCATTGACAAAGGAGACGAACTCATTGCCGTCCGCCTCACCGACGGCCAGCAAATCGTTTTCCTCGCCTCGCATGACGGCCAGGCCATCCGCTTCGAAGAAGGCGATGTCCGTCCCATGGGACGTAACGCCGGCGGCGTCCGCGGCATGAGGCTGGATGAGAAAGACTACATCGTCGGCATGGCCACAACCGTGAAACCGGATGCAGATGTGGCGCGGGCGCCCTCGCCCGCGAGACCCGATGTAGGCGCGACCGTCCCGCCTGTGCAGGGCCGTAAAGACAAAGATAAAGACCAGGGCAAAATGCCGGGCAGCACCGTGGAAGCGCAGGGCTTCAGCCCTGCGAAACCGGGCGAAACAGACGCGGCTTCAGCCGCCGAGGGAGCCGATCTGCTTCCACCCAAGGGCTCGCTCATCCTCTCGGTCACCGAGAACGGATACGGCAAGCGCACTCCCGCCGAAGAATACCGCCTGCAGAACCGCGGAGGCTCGGGCGTCATCAACGTCAAGACCACCGAGCGCAACGGCAAAGTCACCGGCATCGCGCAGGTGACCGAAGACTCCGAGGTCATGCTGATCAGCCAGTACGGCAAAATCATCCGCATGGATTCGAGCACCATCCGCGAATCCGGCCGCGCCGCCCAAGGCGTACGCCTGCTGCACCTCGAGCCCGGAGACCGCGTCGCCGCCGCCGTCGTAATCCCGATCCAGGAGGAGCCGGCGAACGGCGGGCTGATTCAGTAGTACCGGGAAACGCGCGGGTGCCCACGCTAGTCCTACTTAAGAAGAGGGTGCCTTAACAGTTGTTTCCACCTGGACCTTTAGCAAGCCTTCCAGATATTTGGCCAGTTCAGTGATGTCATACTGTCCGAGCTCGTAAGCGCGATCTGCCGCCTTTAAACCAGAGATATATGGCGCCCTATTTTCGCGAATAAGCTCGGGTACGGTTTTTCTCCCGCCCAGAATCTTTCCCTGCTTCATGCATATCAGGTAGTAGCACGCGGCCCTGGCAGTTCTTCCGTTGCCCTCGATGAAGGGATGAATCCAGTTCAGGTTCCAGAGGGCAAACGCGGCGAGTGCGGTCGGGTGATCAACGACGGTCCAATTTTCATGTATGACTGAAAAAAATGCGTCCATGAGAGCGGACACATCTTTGAAGTGAGGAGGAACGTGGTTTCCGACTCGAATGGGACCTTCCCGATAGCGTCCACCTAACTGACAGATATTGGAAACTGCAGCGTAATTCAGTGCCCACAAAGTGTACTTGTCGAACGCCTCAATACCTTTCTTGAGACCAATTTCAATGCAGTTTGATAGCAGATCGTATTGGCGGAGTAGATTTTGTTCTTGAATCTTGGTGTATAGAGCAGGATCGTCCTTTTCTCTTACGGACATAAAAAGCCAAAAAGCTGAGACCTCACGGCAGCAGTCTTATGTGCTCTGAGGCTGACCGAAGGCTATCCTTGGTTATCCGATTTTCTGACCCCTGCGGAGCATTGCCGAACGCGAAGCTGATCCGCTGTTCGCGCAATTCGTCTTCCGTAACCTGGATATTCCGGGATGCGTCCAATACTTTCTTTAATTCGGGGTCTGGTTCTATGGTGTTAAGAAACTGCTGTCGATCTGCCATGGCGGGTTTACCTCCGGGACGCTAACAATACGCTTTTTCTTCTCTCAGTATAGCTCTTTTTTTCACGCGGGGAGTCCATCCAATAACGGCTGGCTTCGTAGCTCTGTCCGCCCCCTAATCTCCACCCGGCGAGTCATTACTCACATACTGCTCCAGCGAGTCCAGTTCCCGGCTCAAATCCTCAATCCGCCATTCCAGCAAATTTCGAATCGACAGCATGCCCAGCAGCCTGCCATCCGCATCCGCCACCGGAAGATGCCGGAAATGCCGCTCCACCATGGTCACCAAAGCCTCGCCCGGCCCGGTCTCCTTTGTGGCCAGCTCCACCGGAGTGGTCATGAGCTCCCGCACTGGAGTCTTCTCCGGATCGCGCCCGCTCAGCGCCATCTTGCGCAACACATCGCGCTCGGTGAAAATCCCCGCCACCCGCTTTTCGCTGTCCACCACCGCCACCGCGCCCACGCGCCGTTCCAGCATGGTGCGGATCGCCTCCGCCACGCTCGCTTCCACCGGCACCGCCGCCGCTACCGCATCGCAGAACTCAAGAACACTCATCTTGACCTCCTTCGCCCGTCCCAGAACCTGGCGCTCGCCAATCGCCGCCGTCCTGGACTCACCATCCCAGGACAAGAAACCACACGAAGGGTTTCCTTCGTACTCCTTCGTGTCCTTCGTGGTTCATTTGGAAACTACCCGACAATCTGATGCCCGCCCATCCCAATCTTTCGAGGATTTGGGCATTATGCACCCACCCCAGCCAATGTCAAGGGCATTGCGCACAAAAACCCTGTGGATTAGAGCCCCGCTTCGTCACAGCCGCCGGGAACCGCCTACTGCTTAACCACTTTCCCATCCTTCATTACAAACTGCACATTCTCCAGAATCTTGATGTCCATCAGCGGATCCCCCTGCACTGCCACAATATCCGCCAACGCCCCGGCCGCAATCTCGCCGATCTGCCCTTCCATATCCAGCATTTGAGCCGGACGCGAAGTCGCGCTCTGAATCGCATCCATCGGAGTCATCCCCAGGCTGACCATCTTGGAAAACTCCTGCGCAATCGGCTCCGTCCACGGAATCCCGCCCATGTCGGTTCCAAACACAATCTTCACCCCGGCGTGCAGCGCCTTGGGAAACGAGACCTCGTGTACCGCCGCCCGCTTGCGGTCGCGCTGCCCCTCCGGCGTATCCGCCCCCGCCCAATCGTGGTAGTACGCGGCGAGCGTCGGACAGTACCACGTCCCCTGCTTCAACATCTGGGCGATCGCCGCGTCATCCAGGTCGAGCCCATGCTCAATCGAATCGCATCCGCCATCCAGCGCCCGCCGCAAACCGATCCCTCCGTACGCATGGCACGCCACCTTCTTTCCCCAGCCATGCGTCTCATCCACAATGGCTCGCAGTTCCTCGACAGTCAGCGTGGGCTGCGAAACTAGTTCGCCATTCTTTCCCACCCAGGAGCGGTGCGTCATATACACCTTGATCCAGTCCGCCCCATGATCAAGTTGTTCCCGCGCCGCCTTTCGCGCTTCCACCGGGCCATCCACAATCTGCGCCCCTTTCGGCATCGTGAGTTCGGGAGCGTAGCCTTCCAGCATGTAACCGCCGGTGGTCGAGATCGCCCGCGTGGCCACAAATAACCGCGGCCCGGGAATGTAGCCTTCGTTGATCGCCATCCTGATGCCGACGTCGCCGTAGCCCGCCCCTTCGGTTTCGACATCTCGCAGCGTAGTGAATCCCTGCTCCAGCGCCCGCCGCGCCGCCACCGCCGCCCGCGCCGCCCGGTACGCCAGCGGATATTTCAGAATATTCACGTCATACCCGCCCTGCTCCGGATCTTCGCCTTGCAAAAAAATATGCGTGTGCGAGTCAATCAATCCCGGCAGAACCGTGGATCGCGAAAGATCGATCACTTTCGCGCCGTCGGGAATCTTCGCCCCCGCCGCCCCGCCTACGCTTTCAATGCGATTGCCGCGAATAATAATGACCTGGTCGCGCCGCGCGCTTGAAGACTTGCCATCAATCAGAACACCGGCGCGGATCACCGTGACCGACTGTGCCGGCGCGCCACCACTCGCCTGGGCCGCGGCGATCGAAACTAAGCAAGCAACCAACCCGACCACGCATTGCAGAACTTTCATAAGCTCTCCTGGAAGTGGGAAGAATTCTACTCCTGCCGTGCCCACTCAAGATGGGGGTGCCCCACCCTTTTCGCGCACTTTGCGAAAGGGTGGGTAGGTGTAGGGCGGACGCCCCACCCGCAGCCTGTCTGGGGGTGCCCCACCCTTTTCGCGTACTTTGCGAAAGGGTGGGGATTTCACCGCTATTCCCCGACCCACGCATCCGCTTCAATCTCCACCAACATCTCCGGCGAAATCAATTTACTGACTTCCACCATCGTAGTCACCGGCCGAATATCCCGAAAGAACTCCCCGTGCGCCCGACCAATCTTTTCCCAATCCGCTATGTTGGTGACAAACATCCGCGTGCGCACGACATCTTCCATGCTCGCTCCCGCCTTCTGCAAAGCCGACTCGATGTTTTTCAGCGTCTGCACCGTCTGCACATAAACATCGCCCACGCCGACGATTTTGCCACCGGGTCCCGTCGCAGTAGTCCCCGCCACATGCACATAGCCGCCAACCTTAACCGCCCGCGAGTACCCGACAATTGGCTCCCACTGCGCCCCGCTCGAAATGTTCTGTCGTTGCATTCTTCGTTCCTCTCTCTGAATTGTCATCCTGAGCGAAGTAAGATGTTTCGCTTGCGAAACCTCTTACGCAGTCGAAAGCTTGCCCTGAGCTTGCCGAAGGGGACCCCGTGCTTGCCGGCACCTATTACCGGCGCTTCAGGGAATTCTCCCATTGCTGCATGGGCGCTGGTTCGCACCAGACCATCCTACCCCCCATTCACCACCGGACACCGCGCCCAATGCCCCGCCCCAACCTCCACCAACTCCGGCAAACTCCGCCCGCATTCCTCCACACGAAACTCGCACCGCGGCTCAAACGGACACCCCGCCGGAACTGCATGCAGCGGCGGCACCGTCCCTTCAATCGTCTGCAGCGGACGCCCGCGCTCCGTCTTCAGCGTCGGCACCGCCTTCAACAACCCTTGCGTATAAGGATGCGCCGCCCGCCTGAAGATGTCCTCCTTCGATCCCAGCTCCACCAGACTCCCCGCATACATCACCGCCACTCGGTCCGCGACTTGCGAAACCACCGCCAGATCATGCGAAATAAAAAGCATGGTCAGGCCAAATTTCGCCCTCAGCTCGGCCAGCAATTCCAGAATCTGCGCCTGGATGGTCACATCCAGCGCGGTCGTCGGCTCATCCGCAATCAGCAATTGCGGACGGTTCACAATCGCCATCGCAATCATCACCCGCTGCCGCATGCCTCCCGAAAGCTGGTACGGATAATCCCGCGCCCGCCGCCCCGCATCCGGAATCGCCACATCATTCATCGCCTCGACCGCCCGCTCCCACGCGCCTTTTTTCGTAACCTTATTATGCGCGCCCACCGCCTCGGCGATCTGATCCCCGACCCGCATCACCGGATTCAGCGCCGTCATCGGCTCCTGAAAAATCATCGCCATCTGCGCGCCGCGCCGCCGCCGCATGGCTTCTTCGGACAACCCCAAAAGCTCTGCTGTGCCATCTCCATTCGCAAAAAAGATTTCCCCGCTCACCCGCGCCTGTGCCGGAAGCAACCGCATCAGCGCCAGCGAGGTCACCGACTTCCCCGATCCCGATTCGCCCACCAACCCCAGAACCTCGCCCGCCGCAATCCCAAAGCTGAGATCCCGCACCGCCAGCCCTCTTCCTCTTGTCATTCCGACCGATCCCGTCTCTTTCCCCCTTGTCATTCCGACCGAGCCGGAGGCGAGGCGAGAGGAATCCGCAGTTGGTTTTGACTCAGCCGCGCGGGCAGGATTCTGCGCAGCGAACTCAACCGTCAGATGGGAGACTTCCAGCAGCCCAGGCATAGCCCTTATCGTATCAGCGCCCACCCACAACCTTCGACGCTGTCATCCCGACCGAACCGAGACCCCTTCCCCCTTGTCATTCCGACCGAGCCGTAAGCGAGGCGAGAGGAATCTGCAGTTGAACCCGGCTCAGTCACCCGCGCAGCTGGAACCTGGGACGATCCTGTCTCTTTCCCCCTTGTCATTCCGACCGAGCCGGAGGCGAGGCGAGAGGAATCTGCATTTGAACCCGGCCCAGTCACCCGCGCAGCTCGAACCTGGGACGAGGCCGTCTCTTTCCCCCTTGTCATTCCGACCGAGCCGGAGGCGAGGCGAGAGGAATCTGCATTTGAACCCGGCTCCGTCACCCGCGCAGCTGGAACCTGGGACGATCCTGTCTCTTTCCCCCTTGTCATTCCGACCGAGCCGGAGGCGAGGCGAGAGGAATCTGCATTTGAACCCGGCCCAGTCACCCGCGCAGCTCGAACCTGGGACGAGACCGTCTCTTTCCCCCTTGTCATTCCGACCGAGCCGTAGGCGAGGCGAGAGGAATCTGCAGTTGGTTTTGACTCAGCCGCGCGGGCAGGATTCTGCGCAGGAAACTCAACCGTCAGATGGGAGACTTCCAGCAGCCCAGGCACAGCCCTTATCGTATCAGCGCCCGCCCACAGCCTTCGACGCTGTCATCCCGACCGAACCGAGACCCCTTCCCCCCTTGTCATTCCGACCGAGCCGTAGGCGAGGCGAGAGGAATCCGCAGTTGAACCCGGCTCAGTCACCCGCGCAGCTCGAACCTGGGACGAGGCCGTCTCTTTCCCTCTTGTCATTCCGACCGAGCCGTAGGCGAGGCGAGAGGAATCTGCATTTGGTTTTGACTCAGCCGCGCCGGCAGGATTCTGCGCAGCGAACTCAACCGTCAGATGGGAGACTTCCAGCAGCCCAGGCACAGCCCTTATCGTATCAGCGCCCGCTCACAATCTTCGACGCCGTCATCCCGACCGAACCGAGACCCCTTCCCCCTTGTCATTCCGACCGAGCCGTAGGCGAGGCGAGAGGAATCTGCATTTGAACCCGGCCCAGTCACCCGCGCAGCTGGAACCTGGGACGAGGCCGTCTCTTTCCCCCTTGTCATTCCGACCGGGCCGGAGGCGAGGCGAGAGGAATCTGCAGTTGAACCCGGCCCAGTCACCCGCGCAGCTGGAACCTGGGACGATCCTGTCTCTTTCCCCCTTGTCATTCCGACCGAGCCGTAGGCGAGGCGAGAGGAATCTGCAGTTGAACCCGGCCCAGTCAACCGCGCAGCTCGAACCTGGGACGAGGCCGTCTCTTTCCCCCTTGTCATTCCGACCGGGCCGTAGGCGAGGCGAGAGGAATCTGCAGTTGGTTTTGACTCAGCCGCGCCGGCAGGATTCTGCCCAGCGAACTCAACCGTCAGATGGGAGACTTCCAGCAGCCCAGGCACAGCCCTATCTGTATCAGCGCCCGCCCACAGCCTTCGACGCTGTCATCCCGACCGAACCGAGACCCCTTCCCCCTTGTCATTCCGACCGAGCCGTAGGCGAGGCGAGAGGAATCTGCATTTGAACCCGGCCCAGTCACCCGCGCAGCTCGAACCT